>ENA-ORMO01000281-ORMO01000281.1-human-gut-metagenome-genome-assembly--contig:-NODE-281-length-77280-cov-5.217041_pt1 | contig 77280 bp, 75 predicted proteins | sample MGYA00242106_ERZ509001 | MGnify/ENA primary metagenome ERZ509001 (study PRJEB26280, sample SAMEA2338736) | human gut metagenome | biome: human gut; feature: human-associated habitat; material: faeces...
TCAAGGTACCAAGTATTCCTCCGGACTCTCCTTTATTTTCTCCGTCACTGATGCTGGCAATATGTTTTCCTACCATCTGAACTGCTGATTTCTGTTCTGGACTGCACTGGACAGATGCACAATTGATAATCTGAAGTTTCTCCAGAATCGTTTCCGGAAAAACATCCTTCTTAATATTTAAACGTGCACAGTTCTTTACCGTCACACCATCTTCTGCCAGCTCCAGCATTTTTTTATCTACAGTAAGCAACGGTGTATTTTTCAACATCTTCCCTTTTACAATCACCAGTTCTTTGTACTCTGCATCCAGACTACGGAATGCTTCCACCTGGCTTCTCAGCAGGGAAACTTCGCCCGACACATAGAGTTGTTCCACTTTTTCCAGCCATGGAGTGCTGTTTTTATCTATGGTAAGGGAACCATCAATATACAATGTTTTTCCATATTTGGTAACCAGTGCTTCATTCAGAACAGCATCTCCCTTCACATACGCATATCCGGCAGGAACGACTTGCAGTTCTGTATTCTCATCAAACATTCCAATCACATCTGGAATCATCTCTTCCCTGGTCAATACGGATTTTGTAATAAAATGGACATTTTTCTTTTTTAAGATTTCCATATCAATCTTAGTGTCCAGAATTTTCACTCTTTTATTTGCAAAATATACTCCATTTTCTTTCGCACGCAGATGAAAATAAGAATCCATCTCAAAATCATCTTTTAATTCAATACAGTCATCGGGAATCATCACCGTTGTTCCGTTCACCTGGATATTATCCAGAAAAGCAGCCATGCTTCTCGGGCATCTGATACTTCCGTTTACCTGAATCGTTTTGTATTGTTTCAACAATTCCTGTGTTCCTTGTCCAATGCGAAGATTTCCATTTACAAGAAGAACTGAATTTTTCTTAACGGCCATATCTCCTGTGATTTCATAATCTCCGTTTACAGTAGAGAACTCCGCATCTTCCTCTACTTCCAGAATGATTTCCACATTTTCCGTAAGAGGCAAACGATGAAACACTTCTTTGCTGTGGTCATTCACCAAGAGTATTTCTGCATTTAGCATAATCTGTTCGTACCCTGCATAATGTTCTTCTTTTATCTTTCTTGCATCACAAATCTCACTGTTGATAATTAAATTTTTCTTCATATTCTCATTTTCCTTTCCGTTTCTATTAACTCCAGGCTTTCCGCAGCCGCTTTCTTGCCGAAGCAAGATGGGAACGCACGGTACTGTCTGGCATTTGAAATAAGTTTCCGATTTCTGCGGAAGTGTAACCTTCCAGATACCGCATAACAAACAAAAGACGTTCTTCATCCGGCAAAAGATCCAGCATCTGAAAACAGTCAATCTCTGTATATTCTCCTGTTTCCTGAGTTATTTCCGGTAAAGTCTCTGCTGCGGTTTCAAAAGCACCGTGACGGACATAATCTACATATAAATTCCGAATGGTCCGATACAGCCAGGCTCTTTGCTGCTTCTGGTTTAAATTTGCAAGTACAGCTTCATGATTCATAGCCCGTACATAGCCTTCCTGAACCAAGTCTTCTGCCAGTTCCTCCTTGCCAGTCATATTCTTACACCAGGCAAGCAGTTCCTTAGAAAACTCTTGATATAAATGTTCAATCACGGTTTCTCCTCCCTTCTGGTTCTATTTTTGTTTCCGGAATTCCTTTTACATAAATAGAACGTATGAGAAGCCTAAAGTGTTGAAAGAAAAACGAATTTTTTTATAAAAGGCAGAAAATAATCACTCAATAAACATCGCATCCCCAAAACTAAAGAACCGATACCGTTCTTTCACTGCTTCTTCATATGCTTTCATAATATGCTCTTTTCCTGCCAATGCAGAAACCAGCATGAGAAGTGTAGATTCCGGCAAGTGGAAATTCGTAATTAAGGCATCAATCATTTTAAATTTATATCCTGGATAAATAAAAATTTCTGTCCATCCGCTTTTTGCCTGGAGAATTCCATTTTCATCGGTGGCAGATTCCAGAGTTCTGCAGCTTGTAGTTCCCACTGAAATGACCCTTCCACCGTTTTTCTTTGTATCATTAATGAGTTTTGCCTGATCTTCTTCCACCACATAAAATTCGGAATGCATATGATGATTTTCTACATCATCTACTTTTACCGGGCGGAAGGTACCAAGTCCAACATGAAGGGTAACGTGAGCAATATTGACCCCCATATCCTGAATCTGCTGCAATAATTCTTTGGTAAAGTGAAGCCCTGCTGTTGGTGCAGCTGCACTTCCCTCGTTTTTAGCATATACAGTCTGATAACGCTCTTTGTCCTGTAATTTGTGAGTAATATAAGGAGGCAGAGGCATTTCCCCTAACTGATCCAGAATTTCCTCAAAAATTCCATCGTAAGTAAACTGAATCAAGCGGTTTCCTTCCTCTACAATGTCCAGAACCTCTCCTATCAACAGTCCATCGCCAAAGCTGATTTTTGTACCTGGTTTTGCTTTCTTTCCTGGTTTTACCAAAGTTTCCCAAATATTGTTTTCTTTTCTTTTTAAAAGCAGGATTTCAATTCCGGCATCTGTACCAATCTTACTTCCGTACAGACGTGCAGGAATCACACGGGTATCATTAATCACCAGGCAGTCTCCCGGCTTTAAATACTTCACAATGTGCTTAAAATCGGTATGCTGAATCTCTCCTGTTTTTTTATCTAAATGCATCAATCTGGAAGAAGAACGGTCCAAAAGCGGATCCTGAGCAATTAATTCTTCCGGTAAATCATAATAAAAATCTGCTGTTCTCATAATTACTTCCCTTCTGTTCTTTCTGATAATGTTTGGTAATATCGATTAAGCTGTTTCTGATTTTTCAGTATGGTTACTTTTTCTGGATAGCGGCGTTTCAATTCTTTTAACTCCTCTTGTTTCTTTTTGGTTCTTCCATTTTTCAGAATCCACAGCACAAACTCCAAATCGATTTTTTCTTTGCACCCTTCTGCCATACTTTCTCTTGTCTGATTCCGATAACAAAAATAACGCTTGAACGCCCTGTACAGACAGGTAAAGCGGTTAAATGCAAGAATGAGGATTCTGTCTGCTGCCTCCATCCGTTCCTGATAAAAGAAATTGGTATAATTCCCATCAATGACCCAGTTTTCCTGCTTCATAAAAGCTCTGACTATACTCCTGGCTTCAACCCTGTTTCGTTCCTGCCAGTTCGCCACAAACTGTACGGTATCCAGATACAAAACCGGAACCTGCTCTATTTCACCGATTCGCCTGGCAAGCGTAGACTTTCCCGAACCACTGTATCCACAAATCGCAGTTTTCATTTGGCCAACTCCTTTCATCCTGTTTTTCGTAAAAGTTCAGAAGAAAAGACTGCACTCCTGCAGCCTTTCCATCTTCTTACTCTTAATAATATACCACATCTTCCTCCAGAAGTATAGCTTTGTTCTCCCGCACTTCTACGATATTGACTCCACAGTTTGGAGGAACTTTTCCGTGCCAGAAGTTTTCTATACTGGCATCTTCATACACATTCTGAAGAAGTGCACGTACTGCACAGCCATGGGAAGCAATAAGGATGGTTTTATCCTGCAATTCTTCCCTGGACGTAATGTCTTCCCAGAATGCCTTTGTTCTGGCACAGATCTGGGAGAGCTCCTCTCCCCCTTCCGGTGCCTGATACCGCTCTGTATGATGGAAGAAATTGTCCAGCATAGACGGCGGAAGCAACGCAGATTCTCTGCCTTCCCAGTCGCCGAAGGAAATCTCCTGGATTCTTTCATCCGGATAAACCGGAATTTCTCTTCCATTTAAAACCAGTCTTGCAGTTTCTCTTGCTCTTTTTAAGGGACTGGTGAAACAGCAGTAAAAGGGAACATCCATGAGTGCTTTCCCTGTCACCTTTGCAAGTGCAACTCCTTTTTCATTCAACTCTGTATCAGAGGCTCCCTGCAACCTACGCTGTACATTCCACTGAGTCTCTCCGTGGCGGATAATATATAACTTCATGAAACCTACTCCTTATGAACGCAGGGTTACCTGTAAGTTTCTGTCCAGATTTTTCAGGATTTTCTTAACAAATCCATCTACTGCATTTGCTGTAAATTCTTCTTCCTTTGGTGTAAATAATACGGTAAATGCCATACTCTTCTGGTTTTCCTGAATCTGTTTTCCTTCATATACGTCAAACAGTTCTACGGATTTTACATATTTACAGGACTCTTTAATACAGTCTTCAATCTGTCCGCAAGTCACTGCTTTATCCATAACAAGTGCCAGGTCACGTTTTTCTTCCTGGAATTTTGGCAGTGGCTCAAATACAGGTGTAATTCCGTACCACCGAGATAAGGTTTCCAGATCTAATTCCATGACATATGCAGATACTCGCATATCTTCGCTGTCCTGGATTTCATAAGAAACTTTTCCTAAATATCCAACCTCTTCTCCGTTACAGTGAACAGATGCTGTCTGATATGGATGCAGGTATGTTTTCTGTGCAGGCTCATAAGTAAAGTTCAGGCAAAGAGCATCTGCTACCGTTTCTGCCAGTCCCTTTAAGGTAAAGAAGGATTCTTCTTTTCCAAATACACCAACGCAAAGAGTCTCTCTCTCATCAGGATATTCTGTCAAAGGAAGTTCTTTTGGAATAAATTTGCTTCCAACTTCAAAGATACGGCCTTCTAAGGTACCTCTCTTCTGGTTTCTTGCCATAGCGTGAATCATACCAGGAGCCAAGGTTGTTCTCATAAGGGACAGGTCTTCGTTAATCGGATTCATAAGACGGATTGCATGTCTTTCTGGTGCATCAGCAGGAAGATTTAACATATCCAAATCTGATGGTGAGAAGAAAGAATAATGGATTCCCTCGTAAGCACCTGCACTACAGAGAGCTTTTTTCACTTTTAAGGTTGTTTTCTGTCTCTTGTTCATTCCACCTGTAGTCACTTTTGCGGATGGCATGAAAGTAGAGATGACATGGTCATATCCATACATACGGATGACTTCTTCCGCAATATCCGGATAAGATTCTACATCTTCTCTGAAAGCCGGAACTTGAATGGTCAGTTCATCTCCCTGGATGGCTGGTGCAAACTGAAGGTTATCCAGAATACGGAGGATGTCTTCGTCTGGAACCTGGATACCAAGTACCTGATTTACTTTTTCTACACTCATTTTCATTTCTACAGGTTCAATGGAGTTTCCTGTATTCACATCCACATGAGTAGAAGAAACTTTTCCGCATCCTAATTCTTCCATTAAATGAAGAGCACGTTTCATTGCCATTACGGTTGTATATTCATCCACGCCTTTTGCAAAACGGGCACTGGAATCAGAAACCTGGCCAAGAGCACGGGAGCTCTTTCTTACATTGTCACGGGCAAATTTTGCTGCTTCAAACATTACCTCTGTTGTGGTATCACGGATTTCAGAATTTAATCCTCCCATAATACCTGCTAATGCTACGGATTTTACACCGTCACAGATAACTAAATTAGATGGGTTTAAAGTAAATTCTTTTTCATCTAACGTAACGATTTTTTCGCCTTCTTCTGCTCTTCTTACATTGATAGCATTTCCTTCCAGATAAGAACAGTCAAATGCATGCATCGGCTGTCCCAGTTCTTTTAATACATAGTTGGTAATGTCTACCACGTTTGAGATGGAGTCCAGACCAACCAGAGCCAGTCTTCTCTTCATCCATGCTGGGGATTCTGTGATTTTTACATCATGTACATAGTGTGCAATATAGCGTGGGCAGATATCCTGTGCCTCTACCTTTGCCTGAAATCCCTCTTTTTTCACTTCTGTTTCTGTGTAATCTAAGGCAGGCTCATGAAGTTCGGTTCCAAGTACGGCAGCTACTTCTCTGGCAATACCGAAAATACTCTGGCAGTCTGGCCTGTTTGCTGTGATGGCAATATCAAAAATCCAGTCATCCAGTCCCAGGATTGGTTTTACATCTGCACCGATTTCGGCATCTTCTGGAAGCACCAAAAGTCCATTGTAACCAGCTCCCGGATACATATCTTCGCTGACACCAAGCTCCACACCGGAACAAAGCATTCCAAAGGATTCATATCCTCTTAATTTTCCTTTTTTGATGGTCATAACACCTTCAATGGTCTTATGATCTTTTGCTGTTGCATAAACCGTTGCCCCAACTAATGCCACCGGATATTTTCCGCCTGCTTTTACATTATCTGCTCCACAGCAAATCTGAAGAAGCTCTTCTTCTCCTACATTCACTTTGCAAAGGCTTAAATGAGTGTCCGGAATTCTTTCGCATTCTTCCACATAACCAACAACAACTTTGCTAATATCTTTTCCAACCTCTGTTAATTCTTCTACTTCAAAACCGCAGGAAAACAGTTTTTTCTCCAGTTCCTTTGGCTCTACATCGATATCTACGTAATCTTTCAACCAGCTTAATGGTACTAACATAACAAACCTCCGTCTTTTTTAATCATCAATCTGTTCTAATACTCGTAAGTCAGATTCAAACAGCAGTTTAATATTATTGATACCGTATTTTAACATTGCTGTACGTTCAATACCGATACCAAATGCCAGACCACTGTATTCCTCGGAATCAATACCACAGTTTTCCAGAACTTTTTTATTTACAATACCTGCACCCAGGACTTCGATCCATCCAGTGCCTTTGCACAGCTTACAGCCTTTTCCGCCACATGCGAAACAACTGCAGTCAACTTCTACAGAAGGCTCTGTAAATGGGAAGTAAGAAGGTCTTAAACGTGTCGTAGTACCTTCCCCATAAATTTTCTGTACGAAAACATCCAGCATACCTTTCAGGTCACAAAGTGTAATACCTTTGTCTACAACCAGACCTTCCATCTGAGTAAACATTGGAGAGTGCGTTGCATCATCATCAGAACGGAATACTTTACCAGGAGATAAAATCTTAATCGGTGGTTTTTTGTTTTCCATTACATGAATCTGTCCTGCTGATGTCTGGGTACGGAGTAAAAACTCAGGAGACAGATAGAAGGTATCCTGCATATCACGTGCCGGATGATCCTGTGGAGTATTTAATGCTGTAAAGTTATAGTAATCGGTTTCGATTTCTGTACCTTCATACACTTCAAATCCCATGGAAGAGAATACATCGATCAACTGATTTCTCACCTGAGTAATCGGGTGAAGATTTCCGGTTTTTTTCTTAGCAGCCGGCATGGTGATATCGATTTTTTCACTTTCGTATCTTTGCTGCAGTTCTTTTGCTTTTAATTTCTCATCCAGTTCTTCAAAACATCCTGTTGCCCATTCTTTCAGTTCATTGACACTTTTTCCGTAGGCAGCTCTGTTTTCTGGAGCAATGTTTCGCATCTCCTTCATTAACTGGCCGATTTTCCCTTTTTTAGAATCCAGGTAGGATTTTTTAAATTCATATACTTCTTTGGAACTTTCTAACTGTTCCATTCCATCCAGAATTTCCTGCTTGATCTGGGCAAGCTTATTGTTCAATTCCTGCATCGTATTCTGCTCCTTTTTATTATAATTGTAGAAAAAGAAAAAGACCCCATCCCCCAAAAAGGGACGAAGTCGATAATCCGTGGTACCACCCTTGTTCCTGCTGCACATATGCTGCAGGCACTCCAATCTGTTTAACGCACAGTCACGTCATCTCTTACTCTTCTTTCAGAAATGCAGCTCCAGTGGGAATCTCAATACTTATCTGAACTGAGGAAAGCTTTCAGCCGGTGGCTCTCCCTCTCTGACAGAAAATAAATATCTACGGACACTTTCTTTGCCTTTTCCTATATCTGTACCTTATTGTAGCCATTTTCCTGGATTCTGTCAAGAAGTTCTTATGGAGATTCCTCGTTTTCTTCCGTATCTTCTTCCCCAAGTTTTAAAAGCTGTTGGTATTCCCGTCGTATGGTCTCTGCTGCGATCTGATGAAGCTTACGGAATTTTTCCTCAAAATAATGATTTACCTGGGCTCCAATCATCACAAACATCATACAAAAATACAACCACAATAGAATTAGCACAATGGTGGTCATGCTTCCGTACATATTGGAAAACCCACTATAAGAATCCACGTATAAGGAAAAGCCAAAAGAAAACGCTGACCAGCACACTGCACATAAAACAGCTCCCGGAAGCTGACTTCTAAAGGTGGCTTTTCTATTGGGAATAAACTTATACATAAGTAGAAAAACCAGGCACAAAGTACTCATGGTAATCACGACTCTCATGCTGATAATCATAGCCACAATCTGATCCATAAAGGGCAGACGCTTACTTAATTCTCTTTGAAGACTATTTCCAAAAACCTGAAGAATCAAGGTAGAAACAATAGCCAAAATAAAAACTAACGTATAAAAAACCGCCCGAATTCTGGTAATAAAATAATTACGGGTTTCTTTTATTTGATAAATAGAATTAAATCCATTGGTCAACGCCTGAATCCCTTTTCCAGCAGACCAAAGAGCCAGTACTGCAGAAACCGGTACCACACCTAGAGATTTCTCATAGACTTCCCAAACAATCCCTTCAATAAACCCCTGAAACTGCTCTGGACACACATGCATAATAGCCCGGATGACTTCTTCCCTAGTAAGTGGCGTATACTTAATAGAAGTCATTAAAAGCAGCATAAAAGGAATAAAAGACAGTATGATAAAATAGGCCGCCTGAGCTGCATATGCAGTTGCATGGCGCCTTCCCATACTGTCTATAAATCCCATAATGGTCTCTGCTGCTTTTTTCAGTCCTTTCATATCTGCTCCTTTTGCTTTTTCCAACAATTTCGGCAATTATATCATGAATTTTACGGATTGACAACATCCTGCACATTTCCAAGCTCTACCTCTTGGTAGAAATAAGACAAAATTTCCTGATAACTTTTCCCAGCCTGAGCCATACCTTTTGCACCATTTTGACTCATTCCCACACCGTGTCCATATCCGCCTCCAACAATTTTATATCCTTGTAAATTGCCATCTCCTCCTCTAGATTCCTCCAAAGTAAAATAAGCACTTGGAAGCAGAGTTCCCCCTTTTACACTGGAACCGTCCTGGCGGATAACAGGGTTTCCAGACGGAGCAAGCAAAGAACGTATATCATATTCACTGCGTATCTCTCTCATTCCCTGATCTGTTTGAAGAGCCAAATTTAAAACTGCATCCCCTTCTCCAGTTTCCTTGATTTCCAGTCCTTGTACTTTAGAAATCTCCTCATACATGTTTTTGGCATTTTCTAAAAGTTTTTCCATAGATATTTCTGTCTGCCATTGAAACCAGGGCTCCGAAGCATCATAAGTACAGGCAACGCTTTTTAAATAGGCGGAGGGCGCCGAAGCCTCCCACACCTCATCTGTACTGGTTTTTCCATGAGAAGTAGAAAAATAATACGCGGTAATCGGCATCCCCTGATTCAATAAAATCTTACCTTCCGTGGCTTTTACAGCTTCGTTACTACTCTCTGCCTCCTGACTATTTCCATACACCTGGAATGAGACACTATCATCTACCTGAGCTCCTAAATCTTTTCTTTTTTGAGCCTGCATCTGCACCACTGCATAGGTTCTGGCACAAACAGCCTGTGCTTTCAAGGCTTCCTTGGGATAAGAAGATGGCATCTCACTGGGAACCACTGCACAAAGATACTGTTCCAATGGAAGTTCATTCACCATACGAAGCCCATTCTCATCCTCATATACAGTAAGACTTCCTCTATAAGCAGGATTACCCTGTCCTCTGGTAAGAGAAAGCACCTTCAAACGGTTCTCTGGATTTTCAGGAAGCAACTTTACGCTGCTGCCTGAAAATTCTGGACTCTCTCTTTGTAGTTTCATAGTTTCCCCATTTTTCAGAATTCCCGTCAAATTTCCCTGGATTTCATAATTTCCCTGTGCCTGCACAATAATCTCTGTATGATAATAACTCTCATATCCATTGGTCATTAGCAACACCTGAATCTTTGGTTGGTCTTCTGTGGTTTCTTCTTTTTCTTGAACCGAAGGCATTTTCTGCACTTCTTTTTCTTGGGGTTCTGATTCAGAAAGCAAACTGGCCCATTCATTTTCCTTAACCGCATGCTCTCTTAAAATCTCTTTGACTGCATGATTCTTCTTTTCTCCTGCCTTTCCTGCACACCAAACCACCAAAATCCCCAGAAGTGCTATCAGTATTACCATGAGTTTCCATTTTATTTTTTGTTTCCAATCCATATATTAATATATGCTGTAATTTCTCGTTCAATACAAATTTAAAGCTGCGGCAAAAACTCTATCTGGAATCTCACCATCTGCTTTTCATGCCACAGCTTTATAAAATCTCTATTACACTTCTACAGAGAACTCATAGATAGTCACTGTATCATAAGTATCCCCCTTTTTCAAAACAGAGGACTGAAAATCTGCCTGATTGCAGGCATCTGGATAATACTGTGTCTCCATGCAGAATCCACTGCGTCTCTCATACACATGCCCACCTTTTCCAGGCTCATTGTCAATAAAGTTTCCAATATAAAATTGCATACCAGGAAGGTCTGTAAACACTCTCATCACAATCCCTGATTCTTTGCATACTACTTTTGCTGCTTCTTTTATCTCACCTTTTTCACGGCAAAGAGCGTAATTATGGTCATAACCTCCACCGAAAACTAACTGTTCAAAATCAGCTTCCACATCCTGTCCAATAGTTTTTGGTTCTGTAAAATCCATAGGTGTTCCTTTTACAGACGCAATCTCCCCTGTAGGAATGGCCTCTGCATCACACACTGGTGTGTATTCCGGTGCATGAATCTGAACCACATGGTTTAACATAGCCTCTGCTCCTGCTTCTTGCCCTGCCAGATTAAAATAAGAATGATTAGTCATATTCACAATAGTATCTGTATCCGCATCTCCCTGATAATGCAGTACCACCTGATTCTCATCTGTTAATTCATAGGTAATAACACCAGTAAAGTTTCCAGGAAAACCTTGATCCCCGTCTGGACTAAAAAGTTCAAAAGTCACACTATTTTTCTCTTGATTTATTTCTTTTACATCCCACATTCTCGTACGATACCAATCTGGACCACTATGAAGATTATTCTGATTGTCATTGACAGATAACTGGTATTCCTTTCCGTCAATGGCAAATCTGGCCTTTCCTATTCGATTTCCATTTCTTCCAATTACAGCTCCAAAATGATTGGTATTGGTATGATATCCTTCCGCACTGTCATATCCTAGTACCACATCTCGTCTTCCTCCTGTTTTATCCGGAACCAACATATGTACCCAGGTAGCACCAAAATCACTTACTGTCAAAGTAACCTGATTTTTATTTGTAATTTCATATAAAGAAACCTCTTGACCATCCATGCTTTTTCCAAATGTGTGTTTTGTAATTCCCATAATCAACTTCTCCTTAAAATAACAAAAGCCCCTGTATCAGGGCTTTCTTTTTTAAGTCCCAAAGTGCCGTTTCCCACCTTCTGACTCCTAGCTTAAGCTAGGTGGGCAACCGCAGCTGCACCTCTGTCTTCCGCTGCGCAATGACGGCTTGACATCAGTTACCGCAATGTAGGAATCCCGTTTAAAGTAATGTAGGTTCAAAATAAATGGGAGTATCGAACACCCCAGGACTTTTCATGTCTTTATTATACTCTAGTATATGGAATATTTCAACAAAAATGCAAAGATTCCTCAAGAAAATTTATCCATTTTAGTTAGCAAAAGAAAAAGCATACCAAATATCCGGTATGCCCTTTCCAATATTTTTTGAAATTATTTCTGTGGACCAGCAGCTACTAATGCTTTTCCAAGTTCATTTCCTTCATATTTTTTGAAGTTCTTAATGAAACGATCTGCTAAATCCTGAGCTTTTGTTTCCCACTCAGAAGCATTAGCATAAGTATCTCTTGGATCTAAGATTTTGCTATCTACGCCTGGAAGTTCTGTTGGCACTTCAAAGTTGAAGTAAGGAATTTTCTTAGTAGGAGCATTTAGGATATCTCCGTTTAAGATCGCATCGATGATACCACGAGTATCTTTAATGGAAATACGTTTTCCTGTTCCGTTCCATCCTGTGTTAACCAGGTAAGCTTTTGCTCCGCTCTGTTTCATTTTTCTAACCAGTTCTTCTGCATATTTTGTTGGGTGCAGTTCCAGGAACGCCTGACCAAAGCATGCAGAGAAGGTTGGTGTAGGTTCTGTAATACCACGTTCTGTACCAGCAAGTTTTGCTGTAAATCCAGATAAGAAGTAGTATTCTGTCTGTTCTGGTGTTAAAACAGATACTGGAGGAAGTACGCCAAATGCATCTGCAGACAGGAAAATTACATTCTTTGCTGCTGGTGCGGAAGATACTGGGCGAACAATGTTTTCAATATGATTAATTGGGTAAGATACACGAGTATTTTCTGTAACACTCTTATCTGTAAAGTCGATTTTTCCTTCTGCATCAAGAGTAACATTCTCAAGAAGAGCGTTGCGTTTGATTGCATTGTAAATATCTGGTTCTGATTCTTTGTCCAAATCAATAACTTTTGCGTAGCATCCGCCTTCAAAGTTGAATACACCATTATCATCCCAACCATGTTCATCATCACCAATGAGAAGTCTCTTTGGATCTGTGGACAGTGTTGTTTTACCTGTTCCGGAAAGACCGAAGAAGATTGCTGTATTTTCACCATTCAGGTCAGTATTTGCAGAGCAATGCATGGAAGCAATGTTCTTTAATGGCAGATAGTAGTTCATCATAGAGAACATACCTTTTTTCATTTCTCCGCCGTACCATGTATTAATGATAACCTGCTCACGGCTTGTAATATTAAATACTACAGCTGTTTCAGAATTTAATCCTAATTCTTTGTAGTTTTCTACTTTTGCTTTGGAAGCATTGTAAACAACAAAATCAGGTACAAAGTTTTCTAATTCTTCTTCTGTTGGCTGAATGAACATGTTAGTTACAAAATGTGCCTGCCATGCAACTTCAACGATAAAACGGATAGCCATACGAGTATCTTTGTTTGCACCACAGAATGCATCTACAACAAATAATCTTTTGTTGGAAAGTTCAGCCTGAGCGATTTTTTTCAATTCAGCCCAGGTAGCTTCTGTTGTAGGATGATTGTCATTTTTGTATTCATCAGAAGTCCACCATACTGTGTCTTTTGAGTTTTCGTCTACAACAATGTATTTATCTTTAGGAGAACGTCCTGTATAAATACCTGTCATAACGTTAACTGCTCCAAGTTCACTTTCTTGTCCGACTTCATATCCTTCCAAACCTGGTTTTGTTTCTTCCTCAAACAATGTTTCATAAGAAGGATTGTGTACGATTTCTGTTGTTCCGGTAATACCATACTGAGTTAAATCAAGTTTTGCCATTTTACGTTTAACCTCTTTTCTTCCATAGTATTTCATTCCCGTATTAAAATACGATGATAACGAATTTTCGTCTTTTATATTATACTCGAAAATCCTTCAAGAATCAATAAATTGTTTGTGAATTTTTTTTCAAATCCCTAAAATATTTCTTACCACTTCTGGCATCTGTTCTACTGCTGCAACACGGTTGTGCAGCACAGGGGCTGTGCGGATTTCTTCAATCGCCTTTGGTACAGGTCTTTTTGCTAATTTTGACAGTTCATCTACCAGTTCAAAATCTCCCATTGACTCATAAGACTCATCAATGGCCTTCATAACGCTTCTAGTAAATTTAAAAGGACTTGCAGTTGAGGCAATCACTGTCTTTGTGGTATCTCCTATTTCTTTTCTATATTTTTCGTATACGGAAGATGCCACTGCTGTGTGAGTATCCATCACATAACCCGTCTTTTCATACATACTCTTAATTGCTTCTGCTGTTTCCTCCTCAGAAGCATAATTTCCATAAAATTCCCCAAGCCCTGCTTTCATCTCTTCTGTAATTTCATAAACACCTTTACCTGCAAGAGCTTCCATAAGTTCCCGATTCTTCTTGGCGTCCTCTCCTGCAATGCGGTAAATAAGCCGCTCCAGATTGCTGGAAATCAAAATATCCATAGAAGGTGAATTGGTCAGTACAAACTCACGATTTCTGTCATAACGTCCTGTGCTAAAAAAGTCATACAATACTCTGTTTTCGTTAGACGCGCAAAGAAACTTTCCAATAGGAACTCCCATTTGTTTCGCATAATAAGCAGCCAAAATGTTTCCGAAGTTACCTGTAGGAACCACTACATTTATAGTTTCCCCATTCTGAATCTGTCCCTGCCGCAACAGACTTCCATATGCATAAACATAGTAAACCACCTGAGGTACCAAACGTCCAATATTAATGGAATTGGCAGAAGAAAACTGAAATCCAGCTTTATCTAACTGCTCTGACAACTCCTTATCATGAAACATTTTCTTCACGCCAGTCTGTGCGTCATCAAAATTTCCTGTAATGCCTACTACATAGGTGTTAGCCCCTTTCTGTGTAAGCATCTGCTTCTCCTGAATGGGACTTACTCCGTTTTTCGGATAAAACACAATAATTCTGGTACCAGGAACGTCCGCAAATCCAGCCATAGCCGCTTTTCCTGTATCTCCGGAAGTAGCGGTAAGAATGACGATTTCTTTTTCCGCATGATTTTTCTTCGCCGCTGTTGTCATAAGATGCGGCAAAATGGACAGCGCCATATCTTTAAAAGCAATGGTCGCTCCATGGAAAAGTTCCAGGTAATAAGCATCTCCCTTTTGAACCAAAGGCGCAATCTCCTTGGTATCAAACTTCTCATCATATGCTTTTGCAATACAATTCTTTAACTCTTCTTCCGTAAAATCTGTAAGAAAACGGCGCATCACTTCATAGGCTACTTCCTGATAGGACTTCTGTGACAGTTCTTCCATGGAAGTTTCCAAAACTGGAATAGACGTAGGTACAAATAGACCTCCATCTTCTGCCAGTCCTTTTAAAATTGCCTGGGATGCTGTTAATTCCTCCCCGTTTCCTCTTGTACTCTTATATAATACCTGCATAGTGTTTTCCTCCTCTTTACGGAGTTGTATAGAAATCATGTTCTCCGTGTCTAAACAAAAACTTCAGTTCCTCTTTAAACCATTTCATATTGCTCTCTTCTGCATAGGTCTCTTCCACAAAATACAAAGCGCCCTTAGAATAATCTTCTCCATCTATAGCTCTGTTCACTGCTTCTTTCGTCTCCTCAGATACTGTCACTGTATAAATTCTGCCATCTGCTGTAGGTGAAAACTGAGGATTTCCTCCAGTCTGCTGCCATATAACATCTGTTACATTGGAGGGAAACTCCGGACTTTTTACCCTGTTGAAAATTACATTTGCCACCAGGATTTTTCCCTTCACATCTTCTCCTCCTGCCTCAGCCTCCACAATTTTCAGCAGATTCTTATAATCCTCGTCTGACATGACAAGCTGACTCTCTGAATACAAAATGGACTGATTTCGTATTTTTTCCAGTTCCTTTTCATCTGGTTCTGAAAAATTTAGCTGTGACTGAAGTTCTCTTCTTTCTGCTCTCTGGCCAACCAGTACGATTTCAAAAGATGTGCCGATTTTATTGATCTGGCTTTCTGTATCCTGGCTTAAAAGGACTCCCTGTATAATAGATTCCAGACCATATACTGCCTGTTCTTCTTCCTCTGCATCTTCACGCTCCAGGTCCATTACTTGATTCTTCCCTTGGGCGTGTACTCCTTGACAAGTAAAAGCAACAGCCGCTACTGCCAGACTTCCAGCCATAAACACGGCTTTTTCTCTCCTGTCCTTTTTTGATATCTTTGCTCGTTTTACCAAAGTTTTGATACTTTGTACAACATACTGCAGACCAGTTAATATAGCACAAATAATATTCATATCTCTTTCCTTTAGCTATGGTATATTTTCCACTCTATGGCTTAGTCTTTTTATCTATTAACGATTGTTAATAGCAGTTACCAGGGCATCAATGGATGCATGAATAATATCAGAATCCACACCTGCACCCCAAGCAAGACTTCCATCTGGTTTCTTAATTCCTACGTAGGCAATTGCTTTGGAGCTGGAGCTTTGTTCCAAAGCATGCTCCTGATAAGTCACTAAGTCAAACTTGAATCCATATGCCTTCTTCAATGCATTGCTCACTGCATCTAAACGACCATTTCCCATACCTTTGGCAGTGAGAACCTTACCATTAAAGGAAGATGTAACTTCTGTGGAAAATCCTCCTTCAGCCTGCTGGAAATGAACCTCTGTTACAGCTAGCGGAGATACCATATGTTCAAAGGTTTTCTTAAACAATTCAAAAATCTCTTCTGGAAGAAGCTCTTTCTGAGTATGGTCTGAAACTGCTTTTGCAGTATACCCCATAGCTTCTCTCATTTTTGCTGGCAGATTCAATCCATATTTTGTCTCTAAAATATATCCAACGCCACCCTTACCTGACTGGCTATTAATGCGGATAACATCTGCATCATAATTTCTCCCTAAATCTGTAGGGTCGATAGGCAAATAAGGAACGGTCCAGTGTTCTGGCTTTCCTTCCTCTAGCCAATGCATTCCTTTGGCAATGGCATCTTGATGCGATCCAGAAAAAGCCGCAAATACTAAGGATCCACTGTAAGGACTTCTCTCATTAATCTTCATTCCTGTAAATTTTTCATATTGCTCACAAATATGCGTCATATGGGTAAAATCCAGATTTGGCTCTACCCCCTGGGAATACATATTTAAAGCCAGCGTCACAATATCTACATTTCCTGTACGCTCTCCATTTCCAAATAAAGTCCCCTCAATACGGTCTGCTCCTGCCAGAAGCCCCATCTCGGAATCTGCCACTCCGCATCCACGATCATTGTGCGGATGAAGAGAAACCACCACATTTTCCCGATAATTCAGATTCTTACACATGTATTCCACTTGACTTGCATAAACATGAGGCATGGAATGCTGAACTGTAACTGGAAGATTAATAATTGCTTTTCTCTCGCTGGTAGGCTGCCAGATATCCAACACTGCATTGCACACTTCCAGAGCATATTCTGGTTCTGTGCCTGTAAAACTCTCTGGGCTATATTCAAATCGGTAGGATTCTCCCGCCTCCTCTGTAAGCTCTTTTAATAATTTTGCACCTTCTATGGCAATCTGCAAAATCTCTTCTTTTGATTTTTTAAATACCTGTTCCCTCTGTGCCACAGAAGTAGAGTTATATACGTGTACAATAACGTTTTTTGCTCCTTTTACTGCCTCAAAGGTTTTTTTGATAATGTGTGGTCTTGCCTGAGTCAATACCTGGATGGTCACATCATCTGGAATCAGATTTTCTTCAATCAACGTCCTAAGAAACGTGTACTCTGTCTCAGACGCTGCTGGAAATCCCACCTCTATTTCTTTAAATCCAATTTCCACCAGGAGTTTGAAAAATTCTACCTTTTGGCTCAGATTCATGGGAATCACTAATGCTTGATTTCCATCCCTTAAATCCACGCTGCACCACACAGGTGCCTGATCTACATAGTCTTTTTCTGCCCAGTCCATACACGTTACCGGGGGAAGAAAATACTGCCTCTTATATTTCTTGCAATCTTTCATCATCTTATTCCTCCCATTTCACCTTGCAATTCACTTCTTACAAGATACCATTTTAACGTGTAAACGTCAATTATTTTTGCTAATTTACCTGTGCATTTCTAAGCCCCCAAAAGGGAACCAGGCACAAAAGCATTCCTGCTGCCAGAAAAACACCTGCCTGTATTCCTGGATTCCAAGTGAAAAATCCCAAAACCGACTTCTCTATTTCACCTTTTGACACCAATCCAAAACGTTCCATAAAGAGCAGCAAAATCCAAATTATCAAAAGTGCCACAGCTCCTTTTGTTTTAAACCGACAAATTATGGTTCCCATACTCACAGAAAGTCCGGTTAAAAGTATGGCATAAAGAAGCAGCCATCCTACAGAAGCATATGTATCATAAGGCCATTCCAGCAACTTTCCCTCCCCAAGGATTCTCCAAAGTATTGTCTCCAGCTCCAAAAGCAGTTTTATGGTTACTGCAAACAAAAACCCATAACTCACATAAGTGGGCAAAACAGAAAGTAAAAAATTTTTCCTGGTTTTCCCATAAGAAACTGCCAGATGAAATCCCATATAAAAATCAAATAAAAAACCGAGTAAAAGTATAAATCCCACAGAAAGAGCTGCCATTAAGGTTCCAAGAGGAAGATTGTTATCATATCTTCTGCTCACATATTGACTGCAAACACCTAATATAAAAAGTGCAATTTCTATTGCAGCATAAATGCTCATATCTGATAATTTCAATTTCCATTCCTTTAAAAAATTCTTTCCCATAAAATCGTTTCCTTCCTTATTCTCTGATTTCTACTTTTTTCAGAAAGACCCAAGATAATATGGTCAATCCCAAAAGCACCAGAAGCATTATGCCTCCCCAAAACAACGGATTTTCCCTGAAAAAGGTAAATCCCATAGGAACATGCACCTCTTTGTTTTTTATAAGTCCCGTGGCAATGTATGCAGTAAAAAACCCAATACAACCAGCAAGTGCCATAATCATAACCATCATCCACCTCCGAAATCTCAAAGAAATAGCAGAAACAAATTCACATAAAGTCTGTATCAAAAGCAGGCTCCCTATGGTTCCTAAGATTCTCGTCCCATCCAGTGTCTCCCCACAAGCAATCAGTACAACAAAAGATATACTGCTCACCCCTGCAGTGTTGTAAAACTTCATCCTTTTTTCCTGGATAAACACTTGTTTTCTAGTGTTTCCATACTGAATTTTCAAAGGTACATACTGGGTAAACCAAGCAAGCTCCCATATAGCACAACAAAAACATGCCACAAAAACAAAGACATTTCCAGAATAATTTACAATGATATCTCTCATTGCTCCGTCCTGCATTTCTGGATTCATGAATATTCTCACAATTGCAATACAAACTGTAAGACCAACTGCTGACCCTATGTTATCTGCAGCTTTTAATATTCCTTCCTGTTTTTTCATCATACTGCTTCATCCTCCCCACTGCACAGAGAAACAAAAATCTTCTGAAGGCTCATGGGCTGAAGAGTAACCTGTTCTATTGGTTCCAACTCTTCGCCTTCTTTCAGGCGCACCATGACGCCTTGGCTCCTGCCAAGAATCTGCTTTCCATGAATTTCCTTCCCCTGTACTGCCCGCTCTACATCCTCTGTTTTTCCACTGACATACTTACAACGTTCTAACAATTCCTGGGTATTTTCTTTCAACAAAATCTCTCCCTCATGAAGAAAAATCACTTCTTCAAACAAATCAGAGGCTTCCTCAATAATATGGGTGGACACCACAAAAGTCCTGTCGCTTTCGGTAAATTCTTTCAACAAAATCCGGTAAAACTGCTCCCTTGCCACCACATCCAGACCTGCCACTGGTTCGTCTAAAAAGGTAAAATCCGCCTTGCTCGCCAAAGCTGTAATAATGGTAATCATAGAGGTCATACCCTTTGACAATTTAGAAATTCGTTTTTTCACATCTAAATGAAACAACTGAATCAACTCATTTGCCATCTTCTTATCCCAATTTGGAAGGTAAGCTGCTGCAATCTTTAAAAGTTCCTTTACCTTTAATCCAGAATACACCGTCGAACTGGGATTAATCTCCCTGGAAAAATAAATATGCTTCAGAGCTTCCTGATTTTCCCAGACAGTCTGCCCATCCAGTAGAATTTCTCCTTGTGTTTTTGGATTCTGTGCGGAAAGAAGAGAAAGCAGTGTAGTTTTTCCTGCTCCGTTCCTACCAATAAGACCGTATATTTTTCCTTTCTCCAGCTTCAAGTCCAAAGAATGAAGTACTTCTTTCTTTCCATATTTTTTTGTCAATCCTTTACATTCTAAAACTCTATTCTTCATGACACTTCTCTCCTTTTTGTGACACAATCATTTCCACCAGTTCCTCTTTGGTAATTCCAAGACTTGCTGCTTCTATGAGCATTCCTTTCACATAGCTCTCAAAAAAACTTTCCTTTCGTTTCTTCCGTATTAATTCCTTTGCCCCTGCTGTTACAAACATTCCAATTCCTCTTTTCTTATATAAAACCCCTTCATCCACTAACAAATTAATACCTTTCGCTGCTGTTGCCGGATTAATTGCATACAGTTTTGCCAGTTCATTGGTACTTGGCACCCGTTCCTCTTCCATAAAAATTTCTCTTAAAATGTCAGTTTCTATCATTTCTTTAATTTGAAGGTAGATGGGTTTCTCCTGATTGAAAAGTTCCTGCAAGTTCTCACATCCTTCCTTTTCCCTTAGTCGCTTACTTATATGGTTCATTACTTATGTAACTAACCATATCACTAACAAAGAAATTTGTCAAGAAAAAAATAGACAGAACTGCTTTCTGAAGGTTCTTAACACTTCAACAGTTCTGTCTATCTTCTTACTGACACAAATCATGATCAATCTGAATCACTGCATAATAATTTCCCGAATACTGACGGATTCCTTCTTCGATTTTTTTTACTACTTCACTATCTTTTATAGAACAATCAAATGGAATCACTACATCAAAAATCAGATTCGTATGGGTCTCTCCTTTTACGACACGAAAATCATGTATGGATAGATTCATATCCATCTCTGCAATCAGTCTGGCAGTCTGACGTCGCAGCTTTTTCACTTCCTCATTATCTGTTTCTACAGGATCCATATGAATGGTAGCATGACAATTTAAAGTTTTCTGCAATTTTCTCTCAATGTTATCAATTTGGTCGTGAATTTTTAAAATATCTCCCTTCGCATCCACTTCCGCATGAAGACTGACCATTCTTCTGCCTGGACCATAATCATGAATCATCATATCATGGATTCCTTTGACTACTGGATAACTGCTTACTAATTCCCGTATCTCATCCACCAATTCTTTATCCGGAGCCTGTCCCAAGAGAGGATCTATGGTATCTTTCAAAGCTTTTATGCCAGAATAAAAAATAAAAGCACCTACCAAAAGACCACACCAGCCATCTATTTTGATTCCTGTTGCCATGGCAACCAGGGTGGAAAGCAAAACAGCGGAAGTAGCAACTGTATCACTCATACTGTCTGCTGCTGTAGCAGTCATGGCTGCACTGTGAATCTTTCTACCAATCTTTTTATTATAATAAGCCATGTAAACTTTGACACAAATCGAGACAACCAGAATCAGTAAAACCAGCGGACTTCCATCAATTGCTTCCGGAACAAGAACCTTCTGAACAGAGGACTTCACCAGTTCAAAGGCCATAATCAAAATGGCTACAGATACCAGCAGACCGGAAATATATTCCATTCTGCCATGGCCAAAAGGATGCTCCGGGTCTGGCTTCTGACCGGATAAATGAAATCCAATCAAGGTAATCACCGAAGAGCCTGCATCGGATAAGTTGTTAAATGCATCTGCCGTAATTGCGATGGAGCCACTAAAAAAACCAGCCAGCCATTTCCCTGCAAATAGTAAAATATTTAATACAATTCCAACGGTTCCGCACAAAACTCCATAAGACTGACGTACCTTGGGGTTTTCTACATCCTCTCGGTCTTTGATAAAAACTCTCGATAACAATCCTACCATGTGCTCATAGCCTCCTTTCCTAGCGTTAACTCCGCCGCAGTACGCACTTTCCTATGAAACAAAAAAATAACCGCCTGTTGGCGATTTGCTTTAAATCCTGTATGATAAATAAATAATCGGGGCAACAGGATTTGAACCTGCGACCTCACGGCCCCCAGCCGTGCGCGCTACCAAGCTACGCCATACCCCGAAACAAAGAATATTATACCAGAATTTTTTAAAAAATCAACTATTTTTTTGCTAAATAGGATCTATCTTTACCCGAGTGCGTTATGTAATAACCATTTTTTCACTTTAATTTCCATCATTTATAAGCTGAGCCTTTTCCATAGAAATATTATATTCTTCGCAAAATCTATTTATTGTCCAATTATTCATAATAAGAAAACTCTTTGTTACATAAATATTTGCTTCTGAATTATGTAACAAATTAAAAATACTTTTTGTATCATAACAGTTAAAACTATAGGCAGAAGATACTCCTATTTTCCTGGCACTTATATTGCCTTCATATCTTTTTTGTATAACTTTAGGTTCTGCCAAGCAAATTGTGATATTGCATATATATTTTTTCTTTGTATTTTCTTTTATCCATAGGTAAGGTTCTCCTAACCCAATATTATATATTCCGTTAGGTCGTGAGGCTAGTGTAAAAAATAATGAATTGATATTGCGATACAAAATTTCTTTTTCCCTAAACCCGAATACTATTTTCTCATCTAATAGTTTATAACGGCACTGCTTCATAAAGCAACAAAAGCATAATAACAAAACTGCAAAAAGAATGGTAAAAATTAGTGCTTTTTGAAAACTTACTTTAAAGTCAAAAGAAAATAAAACCTCAGTTAAACTGAATGACATTGCTAAACAAACAATAACACCCGTTACAATGTCAAACCAATTACTAAATTTTCCGTTTCCAAAAATAGAATCATAACTCTTATTCATTATTATAACCTCATATATTTATTCTATAATTTTCATTAATCCAAAAAACTGTTTGAAAATGTTGCACTTTTGGGTCACCAACCTATATAGCATTTGTACAAATACAACACAAACTCATAAGATTCAATTTCCAATTTGATATGTAAAATAGATACTTTTTATTTCATGTATTATTCATGCTTACACAACAAACAAAAGCTACCGCTAAAAGCCATCATCTCTAACTAAAATGATATGCTTCTTACGGCAGCTTTCTATTTTTTATTTTCCGTTAATATAATTTACCAGACCTTCTGCCTTGATAATCCTCTGCATAAATTCAGGGAATGCCTGCCCTTTAAAGCTGGTTCCTTTTGTCTTATTGGTAATGATTCCACTATCAAAATCCACTTCTACCTCGTCTCCGGCTTCAATCCCTCTAGAGGCTTCTGGACATTCTATAATGGGCAGTCCGATATTAATAGCATTGCGATAAAAAATTCTGGCAAAGTTTTCTGCAATCACGCAGCTAACCCCTGCTGCTTTTATGGCAATAGGCGCATGTTCTCTAGAAGAGCCGCAGCCAAAATTTTTCTCTGCTACAATAATATCTCCTTTGTTTACTTTTTTCACAAATTCCTTGTCAATATCTTCCATACAATGGGTGGCCAGTTCCCCAGGGTCTGAGGAATTCAGATATCTTGCAGGAATAATCACATCTGTATCTACATTATCGCCATATTTAAAAACCATTCCATTTGCTTTCATGCTTCTTCCCTCCTATAATCCAAGTTCTGCCGGCACAGAAATTTTTCCGGTTACTGCACTGGCAGCTGCTACTGCAGGACTTGCCAGATAAACTTCTGATTTCACATGTCCCATACGCCCTACAAAATTCCGGTTCGTAGTAGAAATACACCTTTCACCTTCTGCCAAAATTCCCATATACCCACCCAGACAAGGTCCACAAGTAGGTGTGCTTACCACTGCCCCTGCCTCGATGAAAATTTTCAATAATCCTTCTTCCATGGCCTGGAGATAAATCTTTTGTGTAGCAGGAATTACAATACAACGAACCCCTTTTTTCACCTTTCGGCCCTTTAAAATCTCTGCTGCACAACGCAAATCATCAATCCGTCCATTGGTACAGGAGCCAATCACTGCCTGGTCAATGACCACATCCTCTGTAATCTGCTCCATGGTTCTTGTATTTGATGGAAGGTGCGGAAAAGCCACGGTAGACTTCAGGGTACTTAGGTCAATGGTATATTCCTCATCATAGACTGCATCCTCGTCTGCTTCATAAATCTTATAAGGACGCTTAGAGTGTTCTTTCATATAGGCAATTGCTACTTCATCTACAGGGAAAATACCATTTTTTCCACCTGCCTCAATAGCCATATTCGCAATAGTAAAACGGTCATCCATAGTCAGGTTTTTAATGCCTTCTCCCACAAACTCCATGGATTTATACAAAGCTCCATCTACCCCAATCATACCAATGATATGTAAAATTACATCCTTTCCACTAACCCACTTGGATGGTTTTCCCACTAGGTTGAACTTAATAGCAGAAGGGACCTTAAACCAGGCTTTTCCTGTAGCCATTCCAGCTGCCATATCCGTACTTCCTACTCCCGTAGAAAATGCGCCTAATGCTCCATATGTGCAAGTATGAGAATCTGCCCCAATAATCACATCACCAGCTACTGTCAACCCTTTTTCCGGCAGCAAAGCGTGTTCAATTCCCATTTCTCCTACATCAAAATAATTTGTAATATTATGACGACATGCAAATTCCCGTACACATTTGCAGTGTTCTGCTGATTTAATATCTTTGTTTGGAATAAAGTGGTCCATAACCAGTGCCACTTTCTCTTTATCAAATACAGTGTCTACTGTCATTTTATCCATTTCGTGAATTGCAACAGGAGAAGTGATATCGTTTCCCAATACTAAATCTAAATCCGCCTCAATCAATTGTCCTGCTTCTACTTTATCTAATCCGGCATGTGCGGCCAGAATTTTCTGCGTCATTGTCATTCCCATAGATAGTACCTCCTAAATTTTCTACTATTGTCATTTTACCATAGGCTTTGTTATAATAGAAATACATATAACACATAGTAGACATAACTTTCATTTATAAAGCAAAAAAACGTTAGAAAAGGAGAACCTTATGGAACAAAATCTGTCTCTTTATAAAGTCTTTTACACGGTTGCCAATACTGGTAATATTTCTAAAGCAGCTTCCGAACTCTTTATTAGCCAGCCTGCTATCAGTAAATCCATCCGCAAGCTAGAACAGAGTTTAGACGTCACACTGTTTTCCAGAAATTCCAGAGGTGTCCAGCTCACCGAAGAAGGAGAAGTATTATACGGGTATGTACAGAGCGCTTTCTATTCTCTCCAGATGGGGGAATCTCAACTTAAAAAAATCAATGACCTGGGAATTGGTCATCTGCATATTGGGGTTTCCACAACTTTGTGCAAATATATGCTTCTGCCCTATCTGAAAGATTTTATTGCAGCGCATCCTCACATCCGCATTACGATAGAATGCCAGTCCACAAATCATACGCTGCAGCTTCTAAAGGAAAATAAGATTGATCTAGGATTAATCGGACGTCCAGAACGGCTTCACCATATACATTTTGACTCTCTGGGAGGAATCGAAGATATTTTCGTCAGCACCAGCTCTTATTTAGAAAATCTTTCTCTGCGTACCAGGCACCAGAAAAAAAGCCAAAGAGAAGCTTCTCCTGAAGAAATTTTAAAATCTGCCACCTTAATGCTTCTGGATAAGGAAAATATGACCCGCCAGTATATTGATGACTATCTTTCCCTTTACCACATAGAATCTAATAATTTGTTGGAAGTCTCTACCATGGACCTCCTCATTGAATTCGCCAAGGTAGGACTTGGGGTAGCTTGTGTCATCCGTCAATTTGTAGAAAAAGAGCTAAAGGAAGGCAGCCTGGTTGAAATTCCCATGGAGGCTTCTATGAGCAAACGAGAAATCGGTTTTGCTTATTTAGACAATATCCAGCAAACCTCAGCTGTGAAAGAATTTATAGAATTTTATAGAAATCGCACTTCTTAAAAATAAATTATCTAAATGAAGTCTGTATGAAAAAACGGATACAATTCTAGCAAATTTGCCAGAATTGTATCCGTCTTTCTTGTATTATTTTATGGAACAATCCATTTTTCTATTTCTTAGTTTTCAATTAATTTTCCAGAATCATTCCAGCTATAGAGTTTACGAAGTTCTGCTCCCACATCTTCTAACTGATGAGAAGCTTCTCTCTTTCTCATGGCTCTAAAATGCATACAGCTTGTCTGATTTTCAGAAATCCAGTCTTTTGCAAAAGTACCATCCTGGATATCTGCTAAAATCTGCTTCATAGCTTTCTTGGTCTCTTCTGTAACAATCTTAGGACCTGTGATGTAATCACCATACTCAGCTGTATTGGAAATGGAATATCTCATTCCCTGGAATCCACTTTCATAAATCAAATCCACAATCAATTTCATTTCATGGATACATTCAAAATAAGCGTTTTCCGGTGCATATCCAGCTTCTACTAAGGTTTCAAATCCTGCTTTCATTAAAGCGGTAACACCGCCGCACAATACAGCCTGCTCTCCGAATAAGTCTGTTTCTGTTTCTACTTTAAATGTTGTTTCCAGAACACCAGCTCTTGCACCGCCAATGGCTGCTGCATAAGCCAGCGCTTTATCTTTTGCTTTTCCTGTATAATCCTGCTCTACTGCGACCAGACAAGGAACACCTTTTCCTGCCTGATATTCGCTTCTTACTGTATGACCTGGTCCCTTTGGAGCAATCATAGTAACATCCACATTCGCTGGAGGTGTAATCTGTCCAAAGTGAATTGCAAACCCATGAGCAAACATTAACATGTTTCCCTCCTCCAGGTTTGGCTCCACATCTTTTTTATACATTGCTGCCTGTTTTTCATCATTAATCAGAATCATAATGATATCAGCCATTTTTGCTGCTTCTGCTGCTGTATAAACTTTCAGTCCCTGTGCCTCTGCTTTTGCCCAGGATTTGCTGCCTTCATATAAACCAACAATCACATTGATTCCAGATTCCTTCAAATTTAATGCATGTGCATGTCCCTGGCTTCCGTAGCCAATAATTGCTACTGTCTTTCCCTCTAATAAAGCCATATTACAATCTTCCTGATAATAAATTTTTACTGCCATGTTCTTTTCCTCCTAAATTTTGTCTTCTATGTTCAGGGATCACTCTCTAAGAACCTAATACTAATAGAACTCTTCATCTTCTTGTGAAGGGTAAAAAATATCGTCCGAACCTCTAGAAAGCCCTGCGATACCTGTTCTAGCAATTTCCAGAATTTCATAGCCATCTAGCAAATCAATAAACGCCTCTAACTTAGACTTATTTCCAGTAAGTTCAATAATCATCGATTCCTTTCCAACATCAATAATGTTGGCTCTGAAAATGTCTACAATTGCAGTAACACCTGCTCTTTGTTCTGGTAAAACTTTTACCTTCACCAGCATCAGCTCTCTTGTAACACTTTGGTCATCTCTTAAAACCTTTACAGAAAGCACATCCTCCAGCTTCTCTACCTGTCTGGTAATCTGCTCAAGAATAAGATCATCCCCTCTGCACACCACAGTCATACGTGTATAATTAGGATCTGTGGTAATACCTGCAGATAAGCTGTCAATATTGTATCCCCTTCGGCTAAACAGTCCGGAAACCCGGCTCAATACACCGGCTGTATTCTCAACCAGAATGGATAAAATCCTCTTGTTTGTACTACTCATACAGCACCTTCTCCCATGCCTGTTTCGGCTAACTTTTTTGTAATTCTATCAACTATTCCCAGGTTTGTCAATGCAATCCATGCGTTATAACTAATTAATATGCAGTCCATAATTAAAAGTAATAATTTCACACAAAAAAGCTGTTACATAAAATCCATTTCAAAATCCCGATACAGTTTAATCTATCTGTATCAGGATTTTCTTTCATGTATTTCATGTAACAGCTATTAAATACTTTTATCTTTAGCAGCCTTCATCCTAGCCATAGCTCTTGCCAGGGAAGCTTTCGAAATATAGTATTCCTGTTGACTCTGTTTCTGGCGAAGCTGTTCCTGGGCACGTTCCTTGGCATCTTGGGCGCGCTTTAAGTCAATATCCTCTGGTCTTTCAATACTGTCTGCCAGCACAGTGACACGATTATTCATAATCTGTGCGAAGCCGCCTCCCACAATGGCAGTATACCAGGTATCATCCTCAGCCTGAATACGCATTTCTCCTGGAACAATGGCAACCATCATATCTGCATGATGTGCTAGTATGGTGATAGCGCCATCTTTTGCAGGGAGTGAGATTAATTTTCCTCTGCCATGATAAAAGTCTTTATCACTGGCAATCACATTTAAACCAAATGTATTCATACTGCCTTCACTCTCCTTATTATTTTTTGTCAGGCTTCCTGTTTCGCTTTTTCTATCACTTCATCAATGGTTCCTACATTAAAAAATGCATTTTCTGGATACTCATCCATTTCTCCGTTTACAATCATCCGAAAGCCACGGATGGTCTCTTTTAGAGGCACATATCTTCCCGGAATCCCCGTGAACACCTCTGCCACATGAAAGGGCTGGGACAAAAATTTCTGCACCTTTCTGGCACGTGCAACCACCTTCTTATCTTCTTCTGAAAGTTCTTCCATACCAAGAATAGCTATAATATCCTGAAGTTCTTTATATTTCTGCAAATATTCCTGCACTTTTCTGGCAGTCTCATAATGTTCTTCCCCCACGACATCTGCTTCCAGAATGCGTGAAGTACTTTCCAACGGGTCTACAGCCGGATAAATACCCTGTTCTACAATCTTTCTGGATAAAACAGTAGTAGCATCCAAATGAGCAAAGGTTGTTGCAGGTGCTGGATCTGTCAAATCATCTGCCGGCACATAAACTGCCTGTACAGAAGTAACAGAACCATTTTTTGTAGAAGCAATTCTCTCCTGAAGCTCACCCATTTCCGTTGCCAATGTAGGCTGATATCCTACTGCAGAAGGCATTCGTCCTAATAGAGCAGAAACCTCAGAACCCGCCTGGGTAAAACGGAAAATATTATCAATAAATAACAATACATTCTGGTGTTCTTCATCTCGGAAATATTCTGCCATAGTAAGTCCTGTTTCTGCCACACGCATACGAGCACCAGGTGGCTCATTCATCTGTCCAAATACTAAAGCAGTTTTTTCTAATACTCCGGATTCCTTCATTTCACTCCACAGGTCATTGCCTTCTCGGGAACGCTCACCAACACCAGTAAAAATAGAATAACCGCCGTGTTCTGTGGCAATGTTGCTAATAAGTTCCTGAATCAATACCGTTTTACCTACTCCGGCTCCGCCGAACAGACCAATTTTACCACCTTTGGCATAGGGGGCCAAAAGATCAATGACCTTAATTCCGGTTTCCAGGATTTCCACTACTGGACTCTGCTCCTCAAAAGTAGGTGGATCCCTATGAATAACCCAATGCTGTGCCTCTGTCAGTGGTTCTCCTTTATCAATGGTTTCACCTAAAACATTAAAAAGACGTCCAAGCGTTTCTCTTCCTACCGGAACAGAAATTCCTGCTCCTGTAGCAGTTACTTCCATATCTTTATAAAGTCCGTCACTGGAAGCCAACATAATACAGCGCACTGTATGATTACCGATATGCTGTGCTACTTCCATCACACGTTTTTTTCCATTTACTTCTACAATCAAAGCGTCTTTCATACTAGGAAGGTCCTGATCTGTAAATTCTACGTCTACCACAGGCCCCATAACCTGTACAATTTTACCTTTTGTCATAAAAAGAAACCTCCTTCCTTCTACAATTTCTTTTTCTGTGCCTTAGCTCCACTGATAACTTCCGTAATTTCCTGAGTTATCGCTGCCTGACGCACACGATTATATTTTATAGATAAATCTTTTAACATGTCCTTTGCACTGGATGTTGCTGCATCCATGGCCATCATTCTGGAATTGTGTTCGCTGGCATACGATTCTACCAGACATCCATAAATCATACCTCTAAGATAATTTGGAACAATGCTGTTTAATACCTCTTCTGCAGAAGGAACCATTTCAATTTCTTCCTGATGCATATCTGCCAAAATTTGCGTCTGTGTATTAAAAGTTATTTTCTTTAAAGGCAGCAACTGTTCTTTTTCTGCTATCATAGTAGCAGCATTCACCATGCGGGTGTAAATAATGTGCACTTCATCCAACTGTCCTTCCAGATACATGGCAATCATTTTTTCGGAAATCACCCTTGCCCTATGCATGGTAGGTTTCTGCACAGTAAAGCGGAAGTTGGTATCAACGTCGACCTCTTTCTTATAAAAATACTGCCTTCCTACTTCACCCAACACAAACAACTGGCAATGGCTATTCTTTTCCATACATTCCTCAGCAATTTTAAATACATTATGATTGTAAGCACCTGCCAAACCTTTATCTGCAGAAACTACAATATATCCAATCTTTCGGTCTTTTGGGGCAATTTGCGGTCTCTCGTCAAAATAACGGTGTTCTGTATCATCCATGTGGCGCAAAACACGGCTAATGGCAGACTGAAGAGCATAAAAATAAGGCTCTGTATCTGCTAAGGTTTTTTTTGCCTTTTTCAGCTTGGAGGAAGAAATCATGTACATAGCACTGGTAATCTTCATGGTATCCTGGATGCTTTTCATACGGTTTTGTATTTCTTTTGCACTTGCCATTCTATCACCTGTTCCTGTTCTTAAATTCCTCTGCTGCTTTTAAAATCTTCTCGCCTAACTCTTCAGAAAGGACTTTTTTCTCATGAATTTCTTCCTTGATTTCCGGATGTCTTGCATCAAAGTATTCCAACATATCCATCTGGAATTTCTTTACTTCTTTCACTGGCACATCGCACATCAGCTTATGTGTTGCCACCCATAAAGTAATCACCTGCTCATGGGAAGCCAATGGTCTGCAAAGAGGCTGTTTCAAAAGTTCCATAAGGCATTTTCCGTAATCCAGCAATGCTTTGGTAGAGTCATCCAAATCTGATGAAAACTGGGTAAACACTTCCATTTCCCGGTATTGTGCCAAATCAATACGCATACTTCCTGACGCTTTTTTCATAGCCTTAGTCTGTGCCGCACCACCTACACGTGATACAGAAAGTCCTACATTCACTGCCGGACGTACACCTGCATTAAACAAATCACTTTCCAGGAAAATCTGTCCGTCTGTAATGGAAATAACATTCGTCGGAATGTATGCAGATACATCTCCTGCCTGGGTCTCAATAATCGGAAGGGCTGTAATGGAACCACCTCCTGCTTCTTCACTTAAACGGCTGGAACGTTCCAGAAGTCTGGAATGTAAATAAAAGACATCTCCAGGATAAGCCTCACGTCCAGGAGAACGCTCCAGAAGCAGAGACAGGGCACGGTATGCCACTGCATGTTTTGATAAATCATCATATACAATCAGCACATCTTTCCCTTTGTACATAAAATATTCTGCCAAAGCAGTACCAGAATAGGGTACAATGTACTGCAAAGGTGCACAATCACTGGCTGTTGCGGAAAATACCGTCGTATATTCCATAGCTCCATATTTCTCCAGTGTCCCTACCAATTTTGCTACTGTAGACGCTTTCTGTCCTATTGCCACATAGATACACATCACATCTTTCCCCTTCTGGTTCAAGATGGTGTCAATTGCAATGGAAGTTTTTCCTGTCTGACGATCTCCAATAATCAGCTCCCTTTGTCCACGTCCAATAGGAAACATGGAATCAATGGCCAAAATACCGGTTTCCATAGGAACAGATACAGACTTACGGTCAATAATCCCTGGAGCCTCCTGCTCAATAGGGCGATAATCTTCTGTCTGAATTTCCCCTTTTCCGTCAATGGGCGCTCCCAGAGCATCTACAATTCTCCCAATAAATCCTTCTCCCACAGGAATCCCTGCCCGTTTCTTGGTACGGGTTACCTTGGTACCTTCTTTGATTCCTCTGTCCTTACCGAAAATGATAACACCGATTTCATTTCTCTTAATATCCTGTACCATTCCCTTGACACCATTTTCAAAGGTCACAATCTCACCGTACATGGCATGGTCAATCCCGTAAACAGTCGCAATTCCATCACCTACCCAGATGACGTTTCCCACTTCCTTCACGCCTGCTGTGGTATCGAAATTTTGGATTTCTTCTTTCAGAATGGAAATAATTTCTTCTGAATTGATTGAACTCAAACCGTTCACCTCCAGACTAATTTTTGTTTTAGTGCATTGATACGGCCTTTTAAGCTGTAATCAAATTCCTGGTCTTTTATACGGAGAATGAAACCTCCCACCAGGCTTTTATCTTCTATTAATTTCAGTTGTACATCCTCTGTACCATATTTTTTCCTAAGAAACTGCCTGATTCCATCCAACTGGTCTTTGGACGGAGGAATAACATAGTACAATGTTGCGCTTAAAATATGATTCTGTTCGTTATAATATTCCTGATATACTCGGAAAATCTCAGGCAAAAGTCCCATATGACTGTATCTGCAAAGCACACACATAAAATTTTTCAGGTCTTTTGCAAAGATTCGCCCAATTGCCTTTTCTTTCTGTGAAAGAGGCACCACAGGACTTTCAAGCGTATGTAAAAGTTGTGGTGTCTCTGTTAAAATTTTTTCTGCTTCCTGAATACGCTCTGGTGAAACTGACAGTTCATAGAGCACTCTGGCATAATTAATAGCGGTCTGTGTCATTTGCATCACCTGCTTTTGCTAAAAATTCATCATAAAGCATCTGGTTTCCAGTTGTACTGCTTCCATTCATAAGCAATTTTGTTGCTGCTGCCATGGCAAGCTGGGCGATTTCTGTTTTTGCACCCTGCATAGCGCTTTCTTTTTCCTGGCGAGCTGTTTCTTTTGCTGTCTCTATGATTTTCGCTGCCTGCTCATTTGCAGTTCTCACAATACCTTCACTCATTTGTTTTGCATCTGTCTTGGCATCTTGGATAATCTGAACAGATTCCTCCTTTGCAGAAGATAACGCCTGCTCATACTGTCCTTTTAATGCTTCTGCCTGTTCATTGACCGTCCTTGCATGAGTGAGCTGGTCTGCAATTGCGGCTTTTCTTTTTTCCATAATGCCCATAACCGGCCCAATAAGGAATTTTTTCATTAACAGATAAAGAACTATCAGGTTTATAATCGTCCAGACAAGGTCCCAACCTAATTTCAGCACCTTCCTGCACCTGCCTTTCTCTGAGTGTGAATTATAATACCAAAATAATCAATAATGCGATAACAAAACCGTAAATAGCAGTTGCCTCTGCAAGAGCACATCCAAGCAGAAGATTCTTACTAATCTTGCTCTCTGCTTCTGGTTGTCTTGCAATAGCTTCTACTGCTTTTGATGTTGCCATACCAATACCAATACCTGCTCCAATACCTGTTAATACTGCAATAGCTGCTCCGATTGCTGCTGTCATAATTCATTTCTCCTTTTCTTCTTAAACTTTAATCTTCTATCTGCTCTTTAATAAAGAGAGAGGTTAAAAAAACAAATACATAGGTCTGAATCAGACCATCAAAAACATCAAAATATAAACTAAATGGAATGGGCAAAATCGCCGGCATAATCGTTTTCAGCAATTCCATAATAACAAACGAGCCTATCACATTACCAAACAATCGCATACATAAAGACACTGGACGAATTGCTATCTCCATAATGTTAATAGGAGTTACTAAAGGTATGGGTTCTGCAAAACTTTTTAGAAAACCTTTAGCTCCTTTTTTGTGGAATCCTGAATAGTAAATAAGGAAAAGACTCATAATGGACAATGCTGCCGTTACGTTCAAATCCTTAGTAGGCGGCTTAAAGCCAAGCAAACCAATAAGATTCGCCACTCCGATATAAAGAGCCGTAGAAATCAAATACGGTATGTATCTCCTGCCCTCTTTGCCCAGAATATCTGTAAAAAAATCATCCAGAAAGCCAATAAAGGACTCCAGCATCAACTGCTTTTTTCCTGGATTTTCTACTTTTAACTTCCGAACAAGCACAATGGCTAGAAGCGTCAGAACCGCCATGATAATCCATGTGACAACTACAGATTCTCCTATCGGAATCCCGCCGAAGATGGGAATAGTGAATACGGTCTCGCAATTAAGCTCTTCCGTAATACGTTCCGCTAAACTGTTCGTAGGACATCCTCCCTTTCTGTGTTAATGTATATTCGTTTTCTCCTTTCTTTTGATTTCTTTAACACATTACTGCTCTTTAATTGATTTGTCAATTTTTCTTTTTTTCCACGTAAAGCTCTTAAATTTCGTCATTTTTTCTTGTATTTTTTTAAAGTTTTTATTTCTTTTTATGAGAAATTTTCTACTTTTTTTATACCGTTTGGTATAGGTCCTTTTTTCATCATTATTTTTTCACTTTTTGCCCTTATTTTTCGCTAAAATTTTGTCACTTTTTACCATACTCTTAGAAAACAAAAAAGAAAAGATGATTTAATTATCTAATAAATCATCTTTTCTTTGTCTATTCTGGCTAACTATCTAGATTTTCTAAAACTTCAACTTCTCAAGAACCTTTCTGGGTTCTTCCAAAATTAACAAATCTGCTCTTTCATCTAAAAATTGTCTTTCCTTATGAATTAAAATCAAATACCTTCCCTCAAAATAATTCAGATACTTGGAATATACCTCAGAACCTATGGAGGTACCCAAAAGCAACAACACATCTGCCTGTTCAATCTGACGGGATGCCTCAGACATAATCATGCTATTCATCATTTCCCCAAATAGCTTCACACCTGGACGTATCACCGTTCCACAGCTTTCACAACGTGGAATTTTCTCACTGTCTCTTATATATTCCATAGAATATTCTCTTCCGCAATGAGGACATGTATTCTCATAAATAGAGCCATGAAGGGCAATAACATTGTTGCATCCCCCACACTTCATCTGCTGATAAATATTACTGTCTATAATACACTGCAGTTTTCCTGCTGTCTCCATCTTTTTCAGGGCTTTGGCTGTTTCTGTTACTTTTGCCAGTTTTTTCAGAATTTCTTCTCTGTAAAACTCAAAAAACTGTGCTGTTCTATTATGATAATACACGGTTGTAAACATCTCTTCCGGAGACACTCCATATTGCTCCTCAACCTCGTAAGCCATTTGCGGCGCTTTCAAGGTACGCTGTCCACATTCTTTTACTACACCGGAGCCACACAATGCTACCGTATAAGTACTTTCATCCAGCATTCTTTGTAATACTTCCAGTTTCTTTTCTGTAATACCCATTCCTCCACTTCCTTCCCCTGTATTTTTATGGTATCCTTATCATATCATTTTTCTTCTATATTTAAAAGAGAGGAATTGTTTTAAAAGGAGAATACCGATTATGAATACCCAAAAACTTATCATTGCTGGCGCTGGTCCTGCCGGAGTTTCTGCTGCCTTATATGCTGCCCGCTGTGGCATTACACCCCTAGTTCTTTATAAAGATGGCGGAGCACTGGAAAAAGCTGTAAAAATCGAAAATTACTATGGTATGCCAGCTCCGCTCTCTGGAAAGGACTTATACGAAAATGGTCTGAAACAACTCCAAAGTCTATCTGTCCCTATCCGAAAAGAAGAGCTTCTTTCTATTGAATATGACGAAGGCTATCTCGTTCATACTACCACAGAAGATTTCCATACCCAGGCTCTCATCCTTGCTACTGGAACTAAACGAAATACTCTTTCTTTAAAGGAACTAAAAAAATATGAAGGAAGCGGCATCAGCTATTGTGCCATCTGCGATGGCTTCTTTTATCGGCAAAAAGAAGTGGCTGTTTTGGGGCATGGCATGTATGCCCTTCATGAAGCCAAAGTTTTGGAGCCTCTTGCCTCCAAGGTTACCATTTTAACCAATGGAAAAAAACCTAATTTTCCTCTTTCAGACCTTGGTACGATTGAAATAAATACAAAGGCTATACATTCTGCTGGCGGAGAACCAGCTCTTGCCTGGCTCAAACTGGAGGATGACAGTCTCTTTCCACTCTCAGGACTTTTCGTAGCTCTTGGCACAGCAGACAGTACGGATATTGCCAGGAAGCTTGGACTGATGATACAGGATAATCACATTGCAATTGAGACAGATACCAGCACAGCGCTTCCTGGCCTCTATGCTGCCGGAGACTGTACAGGCGGTATGTTGCAAATTGCAAAGGCTGTCTATGAAGGTGCCCTGGCAGGCACGGAAGCAGTAAATTATCTAAAACATCTAGAAAAATTGTGATTTTATCACATACATCAATAAAAAAATATGTTATACTATAATAAATTAAAAGTGCTGAAAAAGGAGAGATGACTATGGCAATGGAACTTACAAGTGCAAATTTTACAGAAGAAGTTTTGAACTCAAACATACCTGTTATGGTAGATTTCTGGGCTACCTGGTGTATGCCCTGTAAAATGCTGGCACCAATCCTGGAAGAACTATCTCAGGAAGCTAATGGTGCCTATAAAGTCGGAAAGGTCAATGTAGATGCTGAACCTGCACTGGCTGCACAATTTGGTATTATGAATATTCCCACTGTTCTGATATTCAAAAATGGGCAAGTAGTTGAAAAATCCATTGGTTTGGTGCAAAAAAGCCAACTGGCAGCCTTGCTAAAATAAGCAAATACCACACATAACAACAAACACACCTTCCTGGCAAAACAGAGTTTCCTTCCGTCCTCTGTTTACCAGAAAGGTGTGTTTTTATTTCCTAAGCCCTGTCTCTGTTAATTCATAAATCACATGACACACTTCCTTCAGATATTTTCTGTCATGAGAGACACTGATAATTGCCCCTGGAAATTCCGTTAAATTCTTACGAATGACTGGATTTGACAAAGGCGAAAAGTTTCTGGTAGGCTCATCCAATACCAGCACTTGACTCCCCTCCATACTCATTTTCAGCAAGAATAATTTTGCTTTCTGTCCTCCGGAAAGTTCTCTCATAGGATGTGTCATTTCTTCCACTGTATATTTCATGCTTCCCAGATAAGTCCGTATACGCTTTTCTTCCTCTTTATCTCCAGTTTTTACCAAAAAGTTTACTGCTGTTTTTTCCAAATCCATGATTTCTTCATAATTCTGAGGCATATATGCAGTTTTAATGTCCTTTCTTTCCAACAAGTTCTCTGCAATCTTTCTCAGCAGTGTGGTTTTTCCACAACCATTCTTTCCTATGATTCCCACATGTACAGGTCCCTGCACCCAAAGAACAATATCCCTGGCAAGAATCTCCCCTCCTGCCTCCAGCACATCCAGGGAATAGTTCAGTACTGTTTTCCCTTTTGGTACTGCACAGTCTTTTGCAAACCGCAAAAATATGGCATCTTCCTGGTCTGGAAATTCTAAAAATTCTTCCTTCTCTTTCTCAAAACGCCGTTCCATGGATTTCACTGCATGCATTTTCTTCTTCAAAATCTGTCCCCCATGGGGATCTTGTCTGGAAATGGCATTTTGCTGGTGTTCCACCTTTTGTTGAATCCGCAAAAAACGCTCCTGCTGCTTTGCGAACTCTTCTCTCTGTTTTCCTGCAACCCTCTCCTGATTGGTAAATTCCCTACTGCGATTCTCCATATAGGTTTTGTAGTCCATATTAGCTACTGTATATCTGCATCTTGATTTTCGGCGAAGCTGTTCCAGATGAAGTATTTTATTAGCGGTCCGTTCAATCAGTGTCTCATCATGAGATACATAAAGAATCCCTGCCTGAGTTTCCAAAATAAACTTCTCCAGAAATTCCAGTGTCTCTAAATCAAGGTCATTGGATGGCTCATCCATAAGGATGATATCTGGTCTTTGCATCATAATCCCTGCAAGCTGAACCTTAACTTTTTCCCCTCCAGATAATTCTCCCATTTTTTCCTGTCTATAAAAAAACTCTGGCAATATTCCCAGTTTTCTAGCAATATCAGCTAACTCCCTGGGATTCTGGTCATAAAAGGCCGGATTCTTAGAACAAAATTCCCACACAGTCTGTTCTTTTTGTTCTGGCTTTAATTCTTGCGCCAAATATGCTATTACAGCATTTCCTACTAAAATTTCTCCTTGATACTCCACATACATTTCTGCTGCATCTGGTTCATAAATCAATTTCAACAGGGTAGACTTTCCATTCCCTTCTTCCCCGATGACCGCCATCTTGTCTCCCCGTTCCACAACAAAAGACACATCTTCCAGCAAGGTGCGAAGGTCTTTTTTATGAGTCACAGTCAAATGTTTAATTTGCAATATATTGTCTCCTTTACAAAAAGAAAAGCCTGTTTTCAGACATTCCATTCCAAAAACAGGCTACACTTTCTTTTTATTCTGACAAAGTTTCGCAAAAACAGAATCCACTGTTTTAGGAAGTATGGTATCTCTTCCACCAGCGCACTCCTACTGCAGATTTTTATAAAAAAGATGACTGTTTGATGACTTTTGCCTGTAATCTCACACTGGAATAAACCTGTACCATATTTGTGTACAGATATTCTGAAAACCATGTTCAGTTCCCCATGTATTACAAACAAATAATCATCTTATCCCTCTTTTCCTCTAAAATTGCAGGTTTCCCTGACGGTTATCAACTTAACACATCTACTCTTATTCTGTCAACCCTAATTTTTCCATCCACACAGATTCTTTAAAGCCTGGTACTGCATAATCATCACCTACCAGAATAGGACGTTTTACTAACATTCCATCCGTAGCTAAAAGTTCCAACTGCTCCTCCTCTGACATGGAAGGAAGCTTATCTTTTAACTGCAGTTCTTTATATTTATTACCGCTAGTGTTAAAGAAACGCTTCAAAGGAAGGCCACTCATGGCATACCACTGTTTTAACTCTTCCTTGGTCGGATTTTGTTCTACAATGTGCCGGTCCTCAAATGTCACCTGATGCTCTACCAGCCATCTTTTTGCTTTTTGGCAAGTAGAACATTTGGGATATTCTACAAATAACATGCTTTCTTCTCCTTATAATCTTTCTGCATTAGAAGCCATGTATTTGTATTCTGCTACAGAGCGGTCAAAACCTTTGATATGGTTAAATAACCAGTCTACTACATTTTTCTGTACCTGTGCTACAAATGCTTCTGTTGGACCCTCTTCCTCCTCAAGCATTTCCTGCAACTCCTTTACAGCCTGCTTAAACTCTTCATGTTTTGCTTTATGCTCCTGAATTCCGGGATAAGAAATTTCTTCCTGCAGTTTTTCTTCTGCACTGAAATGGAAATCTGTATACTCCATTAAATAATCCAGCATTTTTACTGCTTTGATTTTTCCCTGTCCATCTTCGCAGCTTTCTAAAAGCTGGTTAATTCTGCTGATTAATTCCTTATGTTGTCCATCAATCATGTCATTTCCGGTTACTAATGTTTCATCAAATTCTGCACGCATGCGTCACTACCTCCTAGATTTTCAAAATTTATCTCTATTTTACTACATCTTGGAATTTGTGTCTACTTTTTTCCTCATTCTCTCTTCTGGAACAAATTTCTTCCCACTGACACTCTCTGCAAATTTCTTTTCTCTTTCCTTTGAGAAGAATGTTTTCCTTCACCAACGCATGAAATTCTTTCCATGAAAACTCCTGATTTTCCTGTATGCCGCAATATTTTAATACTTTTTCATCATATGTTCTGACTTTCTTATCTGTCAAACACCGCCCATCTTTTAAATTAGGACATTTTTCGCAAATCATATCACCTTGGGTCACCAACATAACTCTAGGATTTAATTTCAGCATTTTTTGAACCTGTTCCATATGTTTTGTAAACGTATCACTATATCCTTTTCCTTCAAAGAAGGAAAGGCACATACCGTGATGTGCCCTTAATTTCTTGTTTTCACTCATTTTATTTTAATTGCTCCTGCTACTCTTTTGCTAATGAATAAGGCTGCTACTATTTTTACTATATCTGGAATGATAAAGGGAATCACACACCATCCTAATACAGTCATAAGTGCCACAGAACCTGTGCCTTGTGCATACACAGCCATAAACCATAAGGTTCCCACTGTATAACAAACCAGAAGGCCAAGGACCATAGAAATTGCCAATACCAACTGGCTTTTTCCAAAGGCTTTTTCCATTCCCCACATCACCAGTGCAGAAAAAAGGAATCCCACAATGTAACCTCCTGTATTTCCCGTAAGTACGCCTAAGCCTCCTGAAAAACCGGCAAATACAGGCACCCCTATGGCACCTAACAGGATATAAAGGAGAACCGACATGGTTCCTCTCCTGCCTCCTAAAATCCCCACTGTGGCAAACACCCCGAAGGTTTGTAAAGTAAAAGGTACTGTCATAGGTATAGATATCCAGGAACTAATGGCAATTATTACTGTAAACATACTGATATATGCCATATCATAAGTTTTGTTTCTCTGTCTGCTGCTCACTGCTGTAGTCATAAAGTATGCCCTCCTAATCTGTTTCTGAGGTTTACTTTAACACAGGAGTTACTTATTGTCAACCAGTAGTTCAAAATAGGTTGACAATCTATTTCTTCTCATCTATTTTATGAATAATACTTTGCGTATTTTCCATAGCGTCAATATCAATTTCATTCTGCTGCCTAATTTCCTGAAGCACCCACCGTTTATTCCGGTACACGAATTTCCAATATTCAAAAAACGCCTCCGGTCTGGTATTTCCACGTACTACCCGCTTGGTATCACGATTCACATAATAGCCTATCATTTTCCCATGAATTAAATACCAAAGTACATCCTGCTCTTCCCCTGGTTCATCTTGAACGCCTACAGGCATGGCACTGAGAAGTTTTACATCCCTCTGAATGACCTCCTCATTCCGCACAATCATCCACTGAATTTTACTGTCGAATTCTTTCTGTAAATCTTCGCTTAAATAGGGAGCCCCATAACTGATATCCATTCTCCGCCAGCATTCCTGAATTTGAAAATATGCCTCTTCCACCTGACGCTGAATTTCTTTTGCATCCCAATTGTCACCCATCTGAGCAAACATTTTCATAGCCTGACGGCTTTTTCTCCTAGCTCTTCTCCCCTTCTGAAGCAACACAATGCTCCCTCCACTGGCAACAACCAAAATAAATATCCCTTGCACAAAGACAACCGCAACATTGCTTCCTTGACTGTCAGAAGTTCCAGCGGACGAACTGGAATGTGAACTTCCACCACCTCCAGAACTAGAACTACCTCCTCCACCTCCGCCTCCGGCGCGAGCCCATACAGGTAGAGTACAAACCAAACAGAAAATGAATACAGCTGCTATCATTCCTACTTTTCTTTTCATACGTATTCTCCTTTTTATACCTAAATATCTTAATTTTCCTGCAACGTTTTATGTACTTTTTTCCGCACAAACCAGAAACAAACCACTTGCATCACAATGGTTGCAATCCAAGATACAGGATAAGAGATAAACAACATATCCAAAGAACGATGTTTTGGAAAAACCCAGAAAATCCAGATAATTCTGGTTCCTACAGTTCCAATGACAGATAGAATCATAGGCACTGTGGAATATCCCATTCCACGTAAAGCACCTGGAAATAAATCCATTAACCCACATAGAAAATAAGTAACGGTTGTATACAAAAGAATTTCCACCCCACACTGAATCACCTGTGGATTATTTGTATAAATTTTCAAAAGCTCTGGGCCAAACAAGTATGCGCTGCCTCCCAAAAGTACAGCAACCGTAACAGATAAAAAGATACAATCCACCAATACTTTATCCATGCGCTTCCATTTTCCAGCCCCTAAATTCTGACTGGTAAAACTCATACATGCCTGAGTCACCGAATTGACTGCAACAAACAAGAATCCAAAAATGTTATTTGCCGCTGTATAACCCGCCATAGCAATGGAGCCAAAAGAATTCACAGAAGACTGCAGAAGTACATTGGAAAAATTAATCACCGTACTTTGAATTCCGGCTGGAATCCCTACTTGAAAAATAGGTTTTAAATACTGTTTTTTTATGGTAAGTTTGGAAAACCGCAATTGATAACTTCCCTGGCATTGATACAGACAATGCAACACTAAAATGCAGGAAACCATCTGGGAAATCACAGTTGCAATGGCCACACCTTCTACTCCCATATGAAATACAATCACCAAAAACATATTCAGCCCTGCATTTAAGATTCCTGAAATCACCAGAAAATATAAGGGTCTCCTGGTATCTCCCACAGCTCTTAAAATCGCCGCTCCATAATTATACAACATGAAAAATGGCATTCCCAGAAAGTAAATCTTCATATAAAGCGCAGACTGTGAAATTACATCTTCCGGAGTCGCCATAAGCTCTAAAGCACCTCTGGAACAAAATAATCCTACAAAAGCCATCACAATACCACTTATAAGAGCAAACGTAAGAGAGGTATGTACGGTTTCCGACATCTCCTTTTCCCTTCCTGACGCATAGAAGCGGGCAGCAAGCACATTGGTTCCAAGAGACACACCAATAAATAAATTGGTAAATACATTAATGAGAGCAGAAGTAGAGCCAACTGCTGCCAAAGCCTCGCTTCCACTAAATTTTCCCACTACTACAATGTCCACCGCATTAAACATTAACTGTAAAATACTAGAAAGCATAAGGGGCAGAGAAAAAGCAATCAGCTTGTCCATAATAGAACCACTGCACATGTCAATTTCATATTTATTTTTCTTTGCTTTTAAACTCATCACACATTTCCTTTTTCTAATCTTTATTTTAAATTCATTTTATCACAGGCTTTTTCATTTGTGAATATTAGGAGAGAAAAAGAGACTGTGCATGAAATATTCCTGAATACTATTTCATACGCCAGCCTCTTTTTATTTTTTATAAAAGTCCCGCAATCTTGTTAGCTACGGTATCACTTCCGATAATCGTAATGTTATTCATAATCAGTACATCTTGAATCTTCTTTTCTTTTACATAATCTACCAGATTCACATTTGCATAGCGGAAGTCTACCACATATACGGTTTGATAATGATCTACCAGGAATGGGACAAAACAATTTCCATAGGATTCCTTTAAGATAATACAGGAAGAACCATCCTGAATCTCAGGGTTTTCTATAATACTCAAGGGCTTATCCCCGCCAATATAACAGTAATACCCAGAGCTTTTATCCCAGGTGCTTACATCTTCAATCACATGCCACTCTTGTTTGGATCCATCGGTATTCCAATAGGTCATATCATTGGTTCCCATAGGCACATAAGCGTCTACCCTGTCTGGATTTTTCGCCATGTCCTGATTCTGCAATTCCGCATAAAAAGTTCCAAGGAAAGGTTCAAAGGTCATTTTTTCAAATTCCGATAATTTATGTGGTTTGAATCCTTTTTCCTCACAAAAATTCTGATACACATAATAAGCACCTAGTTGGGTCCAGTGGTGGTCTGTACGGAAATACAAATATTCATCTTTATGTTCTCGCAAAGTTTCAATGGTTTTAATCGGAGTCACCTTGTCATAAAGACTGTGGTAATAAGAAATTGCTTGTTCCTGGTCTGAACCCCCAAGTCCCTTTAATTCCTTTTCTGATAACATAGCTCCCGAGTTATTAGGTACCAGAAGAGAATACACATTTGCAATACCATCCAGCTTTTCGGCTGCCTGATTTAAGGCATCTGTATAAGTTTCGGCTGCATTCTGATTAAAGTAATAAACACTGTAGGCTGCCCCATCTTTTACATAAAGTCCCTGCTGAATCTGATTCTGAATTTCCGCTTCCATTTCCTGACTGTCCGGAGCTGCTACAGGTTCTTTGTTCTCCTCTTTCTCTGTCTTATCTTCGGTCTCCTTTTCCTTATCTTTCTTTTTTGCTGTCTTTTCTTCCTTCTTCTCTCCCAAAGTAGGAATTGCATCTCCCTGCTCATGTCCCCCTACCATCATGGTAGAAGATTCTACTCCGTATAAATCTTTTACCTTTTTATCCGCTGCAATCAGAGTATCTCTCATAGGAAAGGTATCTGAATACCATAAAGACACCTGTGAGAAAAAAGAGCCATCTAAAAAGGAGGATACTGTAAATTTAGGAAATTCTGTAAGTTTTCTTTTTTCTACCTGGGATGTGCTGGGCCGGAAGAAAAACAAGAAGCCTATTATGCATCCAAGAAGCATGACTGCTGCAAAGGCTTTTACAGCAAGACTCCGAAACTTCCGTATAATCTTTTTTTGTTCCTTTGTATATTTTTCTTTTGCCATTTGCCAACCTCTTTCTTTGTAATCCTTTGGTTAAAACTGAAAATACAGGAAGGGATTATAGCTATCCCCAATAAGTGCCAACACAGATAACAATAGTAAAAGCACTGGTGTCAGCATTTCTGTAATATTAAAAATCCAGAAGACTGGCTTACTGGTTTTACCCAATTCAAACAGAATCCTTCTCAATTTTTTCCCAAGTGGTGTCACCGCAATGATTGCAATAACCAGGAAAAAGATATGATTCATAAACACGGTTCCTGCTTCCAGCCCTGCAAATCCAGAGCTTCCAATTCCAAACAGTCCTAAAAGAACAAATCCAAGCTCCTTCATACTTTCAAATTTAAAGATTACCCATCCGAAAAAGATAACCAAAAGGGCATATACATGATTCAAGCCTTTGGGAATCCTATCTTTTATTACAAACCGTTCCAGTAAGAGGAACGCCAGATAGTAAACACCCCAGAGAATATAGTTCCAGCTGGCCCCATGCCACATTCCAGTAAGGAACCAAACAACTGCCATGTTTCGCACAATTTTCCATGTTTCGCACCGGCTTCCTCCTAGAGGAATATAAACATAATCTCTGAAAAAACTACTAAGAGAAATATGCCATCTTCTCCAAAAATCCTGTGCTGATTTTGCAATGTAAGGATAATTAAAGTTTTCCAAATAATGGAAACCAACCATCCTTCCCATACCAATTGCCATATCAGAATATGCTGAAAAATCCAGATAAATCTGCAGCATATAAAACAACATTCCAAGCCATAGGCCAAGAGTTGACTGTGCGCTTAACGCCTCCACCCCTGCTGGCAGAAGTGTATCTGCCGCAGAAGCACAGGAATTCGCTAAAATAGATTTCTTTGCCAGACCTACACAAAATCTCCGAACGCCTACAAACACATCTCCTCCGGAGATTTTCCGTTCATCAATTTCATTAGCTACAGTCTCATAACGCACAATAGGTCCTGCAATACACTGGTGAAACAAACTGGAATACAACAGCAGTTTCCAGAATCTAGGCTGTGCAGCAACTTCCCCTTTATATACGTCTATCACATAAGACAACAGCTGAAAGGTATAAAATGAAATTCCAATAGGAAGAACAATTTGTGGGATTTCTTTTGGAAATCCGGTTATTGCCTGAAGATTATCCAGGAAAAACACGGTATATTTAAAAAATCCCAACAGTCCCAGAAGTACAATACACTCTCCTACCATATAGAGCCGGCGCCGGCTGCTACTCTTTTCTTTTTCAATCTGCAAAGCAAAAAACCAACTGGCAGCAGTTTCTCCCACCAACAAAATCAAAAATTTAGGACCGCCCCAGGCGTAAAACACCAAAGAAAAAATCAATAATACATAGTTTCGATTTTTTTCACTGACAAAGAAATAAACCATTAAATTCAGTGCCAGAAATAGAAATACAAACAATAAACTGGAAAATACCATTCTTTTATCCCCTCATATTATTTTACTGTAATCGACATTATCCACTAGGAAATGACATTAATTAACAGTATATATTACCTGTGTTCCAAATGCAATATGATGAAGATATTTTATCATTTTTCCTATCTTGTTACTTCAATCCAATCGATTTCCAATCCCGCTTTTACAGGATTCAAGCAAACTTCGTACTCTCCTGCCTCTAATTGAATATTGTTTAATTTCAATACGGTCCACTGATGTTCCGTTCCATTGCTCTGAATAGTCAGTACTGGCTTCTGATTTAACAACAGGTTAGAGGAAGACTGGGCCAGAGAAGACAGGGCAGAGCGTGTTCTTACTAAAAATTTATATCTGCCGGCCTGTTCGATCTTCAACATCATGGTTTCTTTCTTCCCAGGCCAGAGTTTTACTGGAGCAAAAGAAAATTCCCCCTGCTCTGCTTCCATTTCCTCTAAAGTTTTCAGTCTTCTCTTTGCAGCAGGTGTATGAAGAATAAAACGGCATATATTCATAGCACACCGCTGGAGTTCTCCAATGGTAAGCCTGCCTTCTTCCAACGCTTCCAAGGTATCATCCCCGTATTCATTTTCTTCAGAACCGCCATTGGTTACCACCATATATAAATCATTCTGCGCTCTCACCATAGCTGCTGTATTCGTCATCTTAGCCTCACCGCCGGAAATGGGATCATTCATTTTTGCCCACCAGTCTGTCATAACAATGCCTGTGTATCCCCACTCTTCTCTTAAAATGGTAGTACATAAATCATAATTGGAGGCAGACCAATGACCGTTTAACGGATTATAAGAGGTCATAATGGAGCAGGCATTTCCTTCTTTTACCGCTATTTCAAATCCCTTTAAATACAATTCCCGAGCTGCTCTCTCTGATACCACAGAATCTGCCACACTTCTGCCCAATTCCTGATTATTGCAGGCAAAATGTTTTACCGTGGCATCTGCACCGCTTTTTTTAATTCCTTTTACCACAGCTGCTGCAAATTTACCTGTAAGATACGGATCCTCAGAAAAATACTCAAAGTTTCTTCCATTTAAAGGATTTCGGTGAAGATTAATCCCAGGCCCCAGTAAAGTATCAATTTCATTTCTTAACAGTTCCTGACCTTCCCATTCATAGAGCTCCTCCACAAGTTCCAGATTCCAACTGGAAGCTAGCATAGTTCCAATAGGCATTTGTGTAGCTTTTAGCCCACTGTCCATACGAATTCCGGAAGGTCCGTCTGCCGTACATGCTACAGGAATTCCATAACCGTAAAGACTTGGGGACGTTCCCCCAAAAGCAGATGCTGTTCCTGGAGTTACCAGAGGATTACACATACCTTCTCCTCTTACCAAAATAGCCAACTCTCTTTCCGATAGCTGTGCCACAAAAGCCTCAAGACTGGCTTTTCCATCTCTTACATCCTGGAAAGAAATGCCTTGATTTCCTTTTATTTCCATTGTCCTTGGCAAACGCTGCTGAATCCTTTCTGCCAGGGAAATGGTCTGGGTTGGAACTTCTTCTGCCTTTGGAGCATAGGTTCCATCCTCTTGTCTGCTTCCTGGGCAAAGACGCTGAAATTTCTCTGTAGGAGCCAATGCCTCCTGCAAAGTTTCTGTTACCATACAGTTTGAAATTTCTATACCTTCCTGTTCCTGAAGGAATACCTGTTTTGCTGTTCTCACATCACTTCCCACATAAATTTTATATAGTCCTGGTTCCAGTACATAACAGGATTTATGCCCTGTAGAACCACAATCATCATAGGATGCCATACTAGATACTGGAAAGTTCAAGTTCAATACTTGAGCCTCTCCTGGCTGTAATACATCTGTTTTCGCAAAAACGACCAATGCTCTTGCTGGTTTCCCTAATTTTCCCTGTGGTGCTTCATAATATACCTGTACAACTTCTTTTCCTGCATACTGAATACCTGTATTTTTTACTTCTATCTGAAGCTCCACATTCGCTTTGGCACCTGTGCCAAGAACCTGAGCTTTTTTCACCTCCATGGAAAAATCTGTATAAGACAATCCAAAACCAAAGGGGAACTGTACACATTTTGGGGCAAAAGTTTCAAAATACCGATATCCCACGTAAATATCTTCTTGATAGACATTCTTTTCCTGTCTTCCAAAATTTGCAGTACTTGGATAATCTTTGATATCATAAGCAATGGTATCCGGAAGTTTTCCACTTGGAGTTACCGCTCCCACAAGCACATCTGCACTGGCTCCTCCAGCCTCTACACCTCCCTGCCAGGTATAAATAACACTGCGGATATGTTCTTTGTTTTTCACAGTCTCCAGCCAGCTCATATCAATGATATTAGAGACATTCATAATTACACCTGTGTTTTCAAACACCTCTGCCACCGTTTCCAAAAGCTGCTTTTCCTCTTTTGTAAGATAATAACTTCCTTCTACAGCTTCATAATCTTTGTCTTCCCCTGCAGTTCTTCCAATCACAACGAAAGCTTTATTGGAAGTCTCTCTGGCTTTTCTTGCCAGTTCCATGGAAACTGGCATCTCTTTTTGAAACCATGGTTCACTGGCCCATGCTCCCTGTCCATCATCAAAAGGATGCTCCTGAACCCAATCCTCGTAAACTTTTAGCAACCCCTCATTCAGCGCAATATGTTTGTACCGACGAAAACCATCTACCAGATTCGTAGTATAGGCAGTATTCACAGCTCCGCCTGAACCTGTCCCACTCTTATAGTAATTTATCTGGCATCTTCCAAATAAGGCCACTTGGTCTTTTTCTGTAATTGGCAGCATCTGGTTTTCATTCTTCAGCAAAACAATACCTTCTGCTGCTGTTTTTCTTACTGCTTCTCCAAAACCCTCCATGGGAATTCCTAATTTTTTATGTTCCATATTTTCTAAAATCCTTTCTTTTTTCTGGGTTTATTATAGCCCTCACACTTTTTTTGTGCTATAATTTTTCTGCTTAAAAATAATAAAAATTTGTCCTACAGAGGTATGAAAATGGAATTTATAAAAGAAAAGAAGCCCTGTATTGATGGTATCCCCTTATCTTATATCTGCCATCTCCAGACAACAGAAAATCCAGGGCTTGTGTACCCTGCTCATTATCACGATTATATTGAAATTCTCTATGGAAAAGAAAATTTTTTTGAACTTTATCTTGGAAGCTCCTATCACCGTTTTGGTCCACAAGATCTGGTTCTGATTCCAGCAGGAGAAGTTCACCTCATTCATAGCCTTTCCCAAAACGGAGGCAGCTATTATGTCCTCCGTTTTCTGCCAGAGCTTATTTACAGTAAGACTTCCTGTAGCTATCTGGAATCCCAGTACCTCCTGCCATTTCTGGCTCAACATTCCCACCAGGAGCAGGTGATTTCAAAAGAGGACACTGCAAACTCTGGGATTGCTTTTTGGATTGAGGAAATTTTTCGGGAGGACCAGGAAAAAAAATATGGCTGCGAACTAGCTATCCGCAACCATATTGGAAGTATTTTTCTCTGGATTCTCCGTTATTGGCACGAAAAAGGAATTTCACTCTCTTCCCAATCTTTTGTCAATGAAGAGCTTGCCCGACAGCTAGCCCCTGCTTTTTCCTATGTGCGGGAACAATTTGACACACCTGTAACAGCATCGGAGGCCGCCAAACGGTGCGGCATGAGCTACAGTTATTTTTCCAGAAGTTTTAACCATGTTCTCCACATGAATTTCCGTGAATATGTGACACATATCCGCCTTACAGAAGCAGAGAAATGCCTGGTATCTACCTCCACACCAATTACAGACCTTGCAGCCTCCTGCGGTTTTGGCTCTACCAGTTATTTCATTAAGTTGTTTCAGCAACACAAAAACATGTCCCCTGGACAGTTTAGGAAATCCATGCAAGCTGCAAACGAAAAAATATCCTCTCAGGCTGTGTAACTCTTCCACAGCCTGAGAGGATATTTTTATACCTCAATGACATTAATTTCTTCATCTGTTTCTTTTTGTTTGTCTGTTTGTCCCACAACGCCTGCAACTACATATTCGTTGAAACGGGAATCAAAATAAAATTCTTTCACCAAAGAAAATCCCTGTATTTTTCCTGTACTTTCCACATGCATTAAGGGACCTGTACAATGCATTTCATAATCTCCGATTTTAATGCTCTCTTCTCCGCTTGGTACAATGGGTAAGTCTTGGCGAATAATATCCTTAATTTTTTCCTCAATTTCATACAAATTAAAATTGGGTTTTTCTCTGTAATTAATCATAAACCCATGTTTCAGACCGGATCTGGTATAAGCAGGACGCTCCAAATCCTTAACACAGAAACCGAACAAATCCTCTGCGCTGTGGGCCATTTTTCTGTAAATTAAAGATTTAAACACAATTTTCGCAATATTATCCGGCAATGGACCAAATAAAGAGGGTCTCGTCACGAGCACTTCTTCCCCCAGTCCAATGAGCAAATCAGCATTTCTCTTTAGCGCTGGATATAAAATCTCAAAATGTTCTACAATCACCCGTTTATTCTGTGCTGTCACATTTAAAACCGCCTTGGCAATCTCCTCAAGCGGTACATACTTTTTTACCATGCGCACATCTACATGGAAGGTTTTCGGCGTATAAAATCCCACATCCTCTGCGTTTAAAAGAGGCATATTCATCACTTCAAACTCATCATCCTCTTCCACAGTCTGAATTCCTGGAAACATACCGCGAATCAACATACTCTTACCAGAGTCCTTGCCTCCAATAATCCCAATAATCTTATCAAAGGGATTCAGATACATCTGGGTAATCTTCATCCCCAGTTCCATCATCCTCAAATTTCCCCTTGGTGCAAAAAAGAAATTATAAAGATTGCACTCATGTCTTACATTGTTATAGACCATAAAAACACCCTCATTCCCACTTCTGGTTAATAGTTATTTTTATTCTACCACACAAAGAGACAAGAAAGCGTCTATTTCAGGAAACCACTGATAATCTGTTCTTCTGCTTCTTCCTCTGTAAGCCCCAAAGTCATGAGTTTTATAATCTGTTCCCCAGCAATCTTTCCAATGGCTGCCTCATGAATTAAGGCTGCATCTGAATTATTTGCTGTGATTTCTGGTATGGAACTGATTTTTGCATTTCCAACAATAATAGCATCACATTCCGTATGTCCGCTGCATCTGGCATTTCCATTTAATACAGACTGAAACATCTGATAAGAATCATCCTTTGCAACAGATCTGGAAATAATATTAGCACCAGAGTCTTCTCCATCTAAATCTACAATAAAGCGGCTCTCTGCTCTTTGCTCCCCGTGAGTCATAAGACGTTCCATTACTTTTATAGACGCGCCTTTTCCCAATTTCACCTTTGTAAGACGGTCTGTGGAGTCTACTCCTTTTATCTGTGCTGTATCCATTTCCATATAACTGCCTTCTCCCACTTCCACAATGGTCTGGGGATTCATCACTCTTTTTCCGTTTCCATCACCACTTCCATAGTGCTTTTCCACGTATTTCACCTTTGAATTTTTTCCAATAAAAAAGCTGTGGATTCCATCATGCTGGCTTCCATCATCCGTCCCACAATGAATACCGCATCCAGCTACAATGGTCACGTCACAATCGTCTCCAATATAGAAATCATTATAAACTGTTTCTTTCCATCCAGCCTTACTTAAAATAACTGGCATATGCATACTTTCATTTTTGGTGCCAGATTTAATGGTAATCACGATTCCATCGCCTTCTTCTCTTGGCTGTATATCAATATTTTCTGTTGTTTGTCTTCCTTCTGTTTTTCCGTTGGTTCTGATATTATAGGCGCCTGCCGGAACACCATGCAGGCCAGATACTGCTTCTAAAAGCTGTTTTTGAATTGCATCCATTAGTCCTGTACCCCTTTCTGCCAGACTTCACATCCTGTGTCGGTTTCTGCCGCATTTAATAAAGCTGGAAGCACTTCCTCCTTGCTTCCTCTTCTCACCAATTTTCCATCTGCAATTACCAAAATCTCATCTGCTGTGTTTAAAATCCTCTCCTGGTGAGAAATAATTAAAATAGAACCGTGTTTTTTCTGGTTCATTTTTTCAAATACATGAATTAGATTTTGAAAACTCCATAAATCAATACCTGCCTCTGGTTCATCAAACACAGACATTCTAGTTCCTCTTGCCATAACTGTGGCGATTTCAATACGCTTCATCTCTCCACCAGACAGACTGGCATTTACTTCCCGATTAATATAGTCTTTCGCACACAGTCCCACTGCTGATAAATATTCACAGGCTCCCGACAGGGAAATTTCTTTTCCTGCTGCAAGATGAATCAAATCAAAAACCGTTACACCCTTGAAACGAACTGGCTGCTGAAATGCATAGCTGATACCATGTCTTGCTCTTTCTGTAATACTCCAGTCTGTAATATCCTCACCATCCAGAAAAATCCTTCCTTCTGTAGGCTTCTGGATTCCTGCAATGATTTTTGCCAGAGTAGATTTTCCTCCTCCATTCGGTCCTGTAATGGCAACAAATTTATTGTCCTCCAAAGTAAAACTTACGTGTTCCAGAATGCCCTTTTCTTTTTCCTTGGAATCCTCTGAAACACGAAAGGAGACATCTCTTAATTCAAGCATAGTTTTCTTCCTCCGTTTATATGAAAATATATCATGGATATTTTTTGTCCGATTTTTATTATATACAGGTATTTTCCGATTGTAAATGACTTTTTTCCAATCTATTCCCAAATTTAGGAGTTTCCAAATGATTACCAGCATGATACAATGAAAAAAAAATGGAGAATAATCGTTATGGATATTAAAAAAAATACTATTTTTACTGTAGAAGAATTAATGATTCTGGCTGAAAATGGCCAAAAAGACTTGATTTTTGGTGTTGGATATTATTACGAAAACGGCATCCGCACTTCCGTGGACTATGTCCAAGCTGCACATTGGTATGAAAAAGCTGCCGAAAAAGGTCACTCTGAAGCAGCTCTGCGTCTAGCCATGTTATATGCCCAAGGAAAGGGAGTAGAGCCAAACCCTCAGAAAGCTTTTCACTATATGGAACAGGCTGCAAAAAGCAATGATTTAAATGCACTCTATAATATGGGACGCTGCTATGAAGAAGGTATTGGAGTAAAACCAAACCTCTCCAAGGCTATGGACTGGTATAAAAAAGCTGCTGCACAGGGTGATTTTCGCGCTATGTGCTGTCTTGCTGTCCAATTTTTATCCGGAAAAGCACTTCCCTATGAACCGAAAAAAGCGTTCCAACTTTTTGAAAAAGCTGCCAACGCTCAAATTCCCTCTGCACAGTACAATCTTTCTGTACTCTACCGATACGGAGAAGGAGTAGAACAAAATGAAGAAAAAGCAGACTTTTGGAGAGTGAAAGCAGCCCAAAACGGATTTCGCATGGCAATTGATGAACTGAATCGTGAACCTCTTGAAGACGCTTTATAAGATTGTAGTAAAAAGCGCTCGTAGAATATCCGTTATAAAACACACGAATTTCTATGAGCGCTTCTTCTTTTCAGGCAATCAATCTCTATCTAAGCCCTGCCTTCTGTAAAATCTTCTGAATTTCCTCTGTCTCTGCTTCGGTTGCTGGAAGAAGAGGCTGGGTACACACTGGCTCCATATTCACACCACGAACCACCATAGCTTTCTTAATGGTCGGAATAAACTGGGGCGCCACATCATAAATCGCCATCAGGCTGTCAATTTTTTGCTGATATTGTGTCATTCCCTGCAAATCATCCTCTCTTGCAGCTTTGGCGTATCCAGAAGCTACTTCTGGAGCAAAGTTTGAAAGACCTGCCACACAGCCATCTCCTCCTGAAAGAACATTGTGTCCAAAGAACTCGTCAAATCCAGAATACACCATAAAATCTGGATATTCTGTTTTCACTTTCTGAATAATAGCTCTTGTGTGTCCCATGGTGGAAACCGTATCCTTAATTCCTACAATGTTTTCATGTTCAGATACCAGTTTGTAAATCATATCTGGTGTCAAATCATGACCGGTTCTATCTGGGAAATTATACAAAAGTAAAGGTCCGTGGACGCACTCTGCCAAAGTCCCATAGAAGTTCAAAATTGCGCTTTCCGGCAAGCTGAAATAATAGGGAGAAATCACCATCACTCCATCTGCTCCTTGCTCCAAAGCATAATTAGACAATTCCACGCAAGCTTCAAATTCCATATGACAAGTTCCCACATACACCGTGACTCTGTGGTTAATATGGCGGATTGCTTCTCGAATCAATGCTTTTTTTTCTTCCATAGATATCGCAAAAAATTCACCAATACTTCCAAACAGAAGAATCCCATCCATTCCATTTTCGATCAAAAAATCGTAAATATTCTTATTTCCCTCCATATCCACATGGCCCTCTTTATCTAAAGCGGTTACCACTGGAGTAATCCATTTTGCTTTCATTTTCTTTTCCTCCTTAATCCTCATATCCAGCGCCTTCCATAGCGGAAAGTGCATGTTCTGTATAACGCTTAAACAACCCTTTTCTCTTGGGACGGGGTACAATGCCCGCCTTTGTTCTTTCCAAAAGAATGTCTGCAATTTCTTCTTTTGACTTCTCTTCTCCGTGAATGCCTACAATATCCAGCCTTCTGTTCTTCACACTGTATTCCAGAATGTCGCCATCTTCCACAAAGGCAAGGGGGCCTCCTGCTGCTGCCTCTGGTGACACATGACCAATAGCTGCCCCTCTGGTAGCTCCTGAAAACCGTCCATCTGTAATCAGAGATACCGAACCATTTAACCGTTCATCACATACAATGGCTTCTGTAGTCATAAGCATTTCCGGCATACCACTTCCCCTTGGGCCTTCATAGCGAATAATCAGCATGTCCCCTGGATTTACAACTCCATCCACCACTGCCTGATAAGCAGCTTCTTCACTGTTAAAGACTCTTGCCGGACCTTTTCGTTCCCGCATTTCCTGAGTACAGGCAGAATATTTAATCACTGCTCCCTCTGGCGCCAGATTACCTCTTAAAATAGCTACAGAACCTTTTTCTTCTGCCTTTTCCACAGGGAAAATCACCTGTTCCCGCTCCAGACCATAATTGTGTAAATATCCTAAATTTCGCTCAAAGAAATTTTCCCGTTCCAAATCTTCCAGATTCTCACCCAAAGTCTTTCCAGTAACGGTCATTACATCCAAATGGAGCATATCCTTTAATTCTTTCTGCACCATAGGAATTCCGCCTGCAAACCAAAAGGCTTCTGTCAAATGAGCGCCGCTTGGGGTAATATTTCCAAGATGTGGTACCTTATGATTCAACTCATCAAACAATTCCGGTTCTAACACCATGCCCAACTCTCTGGCAATGGAAGGAAGATGCAGCGTAGCATTAGTAGAGCCTCCAATAGCACTATGAATCATCACTGCATTTTCAAAAGCTTTTCTTGTAAGAATATCACTGACTTTGATTCCCTTTTCTACTAAATCCAGGATTTTTCTTCCTGCCTTTCTGGCGTAGGCAAAAATGTCTCGCATAGTAGCTGGCATCAGTGCTGCCCCTGGAAGGGTCAGTCCAAGAGCTTCTGCCATACACTGCATCGTACTGGCTGTTCCTAGAAACGTACAGGCTCCGCAGGAAGGACATCCGGTCATCTTATAATCTAAAATCTCCCTGTCAGTGATAGCATCCTTTCTCTTCTGTCTAAGAGAAATATCACCTGCTACCAAGGAGGTGGTCATATTAGGGCCAGGACGCATACTGCCTCCCGGCACAAAAATCGTAGGAATATCCAATCGTGCTGCTGCCTTTAACTGAGCTGGTATGGATTTGTCACAGGATGCAGATAAAATCATTCCATCCCAAGGATATACACAGCCATGAACCTCAATCATATCACAAATAGCTTCTCTGGAGGCTAAGATATAGTTCATCCCATCATGTCCCTGAGCACAGCCGTCACAAATGTCTGTGGTGTGATACTGAGCAGGAAAACCACCTTTTTCAAACACTCCATATTTTGCCTGCTCCATAAGCCCTGCCAGATGGGTACTACCTGGATGGCTATCACCAAATACATCTTCTAACAAAATCTGTGGCTTTAAAATATCCTCTTCATCCCACCCAGAGCCCATCTGTAAAGCATCAAACTGTGCCCATAAAAGCCTTTGTGGGGCGCTTTTTTGTTTTATTGCCATAATTAATTCCTCCTCTACTGGTTTTCTACATACTGTAATTCTACATTCTTTACCCAGGAACCATCCTCTGCCTTTAAATATGGCAAAACCGCCTTTATAGCTTCTGCTCTGATTAGTCCGTAAATATGAGGGTATGTTCTTCCACATCCCTCTAAATCTTCCCATTTTACCGTCACATCCAGTTCTTCCGTCTCAATAACTAAAAGCACCAAATTTTCCTGTTCATTGTCAAAATGAGGAGATACCCTCCAGAAATACTTTAAATCTGAACAATGAATAAATGGATTCTGTTCTAATAAAGGTTTTCCTATGTATGGTTCATTCTTCATAGATTCCCACAAATTCTGTTTCATACAATGTAAAATAAGCATTTTTTCTCCCTTCGCATGTTACTGCCAAAATTATAGCACAAAAACCTCAGCCAACAAAGTTTTTTTACTTTGGGCTGAGGTCTTTTTCATTTTTTGTTTTATTTCACCAGATAACCGCCATCTACAGGAATCACTGCTCCGCTGACATAATCACTGGCATGGGATGCCAGAAAAATTGCTGCCCCTTTCATATCTTCCCCTGTCCCCCAGCGTCCTGCTGGAATTCTTTCGGAAATCGTCGCAAATCTTGGATTTGCAGGGTCTAACAGCGCTTTGTTCATTTCTGTAGCCATATAGCCTGGCGCAATGGCATTGACATTCACACCTCTTGCCAGCCAATCATTGGTAAGTTCCTTAGTAAGCTGTGCCACACCGCCTTTGGCAGCTGCATAAGCTGGAATTGTCTGTCCGCCGAAAAAAGAATTCATGGAAGCAATGGTAATAATCTTTCCATAGCCCTTTTTCAACATGATTTTTCCGGCCTCCTGGCAGAGAAGAAAAACAGAAGTCAGATTCACATTGAGAACCTCATCCCACTCTTCTACTGGAAATTCTTCTGCACTATGGCGTCTCTGGATTCCATGAGCTGTCAGAAGAATATCCAAATCTCCTCCCAGCTTGTTTACACATTCCTGAAACACCCTGTATACTTCTTCCCTTTTCCCCAGATTTCCCTTTACACCATGACATTTATAACCTTTTTTGCAAAATTCCTCTGCCACTTCGTACACTTTATCTGATGTTCCTACAATAGCAACTTCACAGCCAGCCTCCAGATACCCTTCTGCAATGCCATATCCAAGCCCTCTGGTTCCTCCGGTGACAATCGCTTTTTTTCCTGTAATATCAAATAAATTCATAGATAACCGCCTTTATTCCATATATCCACCCTTCATAGGAGATACTGCTTTCTCAGAAAAGATTTTCATAACACCTTTGGTGTATTTTGGTTCTTTTGGTGTCCAATTTTTCTTACGTTCTTTCAAGACTTCAGCAATTTCTTCCTGGGTCTTCTTCTCTCCTGCAATACCTACAATACGAAGTACACGATTTGGAATATTGATTTCAATCAAATCACCCTCTTCCACCAGAGCAATAGGACCACCCTCTGCTGCTTCTGGAGAAATATGACCGATAGCAGGACCTTTGGAAGCTCCTGAAAATCTTCCATCTGTTAAAAGTGCAATAGAAGCGCCCAGTTCTGCATCTGAAGCAATGGCTTCTGTGGTATAGAACATTTCCGGCATACCACTTCCCTTTGGTCCTTCATAGCGGATAATAACTGCATCTCCTGGTTTGATTTCATGTGTAAGAACTGCATGAATAGCATCTTCCTCACAATCAAAAGGACGAGCCTTTAAGGTAGCTTCAAACATTTCTTTTGGAACAACGGTATGTTTCACTACCGCGCCATCCGGACAAAGATTTCCTCTTAAAATTGCAATACTTCCGTCTGTTCCAAATGGTTTGTCAAACGGACGGATAACATCTTCTCTCTTTAAGCCCACCTTTGCCAAATATGCATCACATTTGTCATAAAATCCATTTTTCTTTAAGTCCTCCAGGTTCTCTCCCAGAGTCTTGCCAGTTACGGTCATAACATCCAAGTGAAGCATATCTTTAATTTCTTCCATAATGGTCGGTACACCGCCCGCATAATAGAAGAACTGTGCAGGCCACTGTCCTGCCGGACGAATGTTTAACAAATAATGGGCTCCTCTGTGAAGTCTATCAAAAGTATCTCCATCTATTTCAATACCAAATTCTCTTGCAATTGCTGGTAAATGAAGAAGGGAGTTGGTAGAGCCTGAAATTGCAGCATGAACCATAATGGCATTTTCAAAAGATTTCATGGTGACAATTTTATCTGGTGTCAAATCATGCTCTGCAAGCCATACAGCCTGTTTTCCGGCTTCTCTTGCCACAGTACGAAGATCCGGACTGGTTGCTGGCATCAGAGCGCTTCCTGGGAGCATCAGACCAAGAGCTTCTGCCATAATCTGCATAGTGGAAGCAGTTCCCATAAAGGAGCAGGCACCACAGGAAGGACACGCATTCTGTTTATAATAAGTTAATTTCTCTTCTGTAATCTCTCCACGCTCACACATAGCGCTGTACATTCCAATTTGCTCCAAAGTCAGAAGATCCGGACCTGCATCCATAACACCTCCAGTAATCACAATAGAAGGAATATTAACACGTCCGATTCCCATTAAATGCGCTGGCATACCCTTATCACAGCTGGCTACAAATACACCTCCGTCAAAAGGTGTTGCGTTGGCATGAATTTCAATCATATTAGCAATCATATCCCTGGATGGCAGAGAATAATTAATGCCATCATGCCCCTGTGCTTCCCCATCACAGATATCTGTAGTAAAATATCTAGCTCCGTGTCCTCCTGCTTCTGCTACACCAGCTCTCGCCTCTTCTACCAGTTCCAATAAATGACCGCTACCTGGATGGCTGTCCCCGAAAGTACTTTCAATCATAATCTGCGGTTTTGACAAATCTTCTACCTTCCATCCTGTTCCCAGACGTAAAGGATCTAATTCCGGTGCAATTTTTCTTAATTCCTGACTTCTCAACTTCATGTACATTCTCCTTTTCTTACTTATTTTTTCATAAAATTCTTCTTTTTCCTTTTGGAATTTCATGAGTCATCATACGTCATATCTGTGATTTTATAGTATCACGTCCAAGCCCTTGCGTCAACTATTTCTTAAAAGAAAAAGGACTGTCGCAAGGCTTAATGCGGCAATCCCAAATCCTGTATCAAATCTCTATTTATCGTTAAATGTTCCAGCATAGCTTCTTTTGCTTTTTGGCTATTTCCCTCTTTAATGGCATCGACAATTCTTTGATGAGTCCGGACAGTCTCCATAGCCAAGGCACGGTCCGTAACCTGAATAAATACGGCAATCCCCTGCTGAATTACAGGAACCAGATTCGATACCACATTATTTTTGCTCAATTTGGCAATTTGTTCATGAAACTCTATGTCTTTTTCCATGTGCTGCTCCTGATTTTGACAGAGTACTGCAACCTCATCCGCGATTTTTTGGAGTTCTTCTACTTCCTCTTTTTTGGCTCTCTGAGCAGCTAGAAATGCGATTTCCGGCTCAATCATTAGGCGCACTTCACATAAATCCAATGCCAGCTTCTTCTTATCACAGATAAATGCAAAACCCAAAGGATCATCCACTACACCTGGTCGACTACATACAAAAGTGCCACATCCCCTGCGTATTTCCACCACATTTTTAGAAACTAAAATTTTAATAGCTTCTCTTATGGTGCCTCTGCCTACGGCCAGTTTTTCTGCCAATTCAAATTCATTTGGCAATTTTTCTCCTGCCCTTAGCTGCCTTTGAGTAATTAAATTTGTAATTTGCTCTGAAACCTGTTCTGGCAGAAGCTTTTCCGTTTTTTTAATCGATCTTAACATCATTTGAAACCTCATCGTTCTTTCCGTTTTAAAGCCCTTTTAGCATTATATCAGCAGCTAGGAAAAAAGTCCAGTATAGAGGCAAAGGAACTGCCGCATAAAATGCAACAGTTCCTTTTATTTTCAAACTACTCTATTTACTTACATCATAAGTCCTGGAAGGAATCCCTGGAACAGTGATAAAATTGATACAAAAATCAGGATTGCAACACCTGCTACAAATCCACCTAATGTCCATCCACGGATGGTATCTGTAACAGAAATCTTAAAGAATCTGCTGATTGCCCAGAATCCCGAGTCGTTTGGCAGAGATAATCCAATACCGCCGGCACAAATAGCAATCGCACACAGAATTGGTGATACGCCACTTGTTGCAATGGTGCTGGACATAATTGCTGCTGTAGTCATAAGTGCTACTGTTGTAGAACCCTGTGCACAACGGATAATCTGTGCGATCAGGAAACAAAGTACCAGAATTGGAATGCTGAACTTGGATAAAGAACCAGCTACATAATCTGCAATACCAGTTGCCTGAAGAATTTTACCAAAAGCACCGCCTGCACCTGTAATCAAAAGAATTAAACCAACCTGGTCAGCAGCTTCTGTCATAATATCTGTAATAGATTTCTGCAGATATTTTCTGGAAATCAGCGCTGCATAGATAACGCCTGCCATCATAGCAAAGTTTTTGTCCCCAATGAATTTCACAATTGGAGTAACAGCTGACTCTTCTCCTAAAGCCAGAGGCACAAAACTTCCTAAAAGAATCAGGATAATCGGAACTAAAAGGATAGATAATGCTTTTCCTGCTCCCATTTTCTTACGGTTATCTACTTTATCAAGTGCTGCTTCATCTGCTTCTAAATCTTCAAAAGTATAGAAATGGTTGTTCTTGTGATCCTGCTTATTTAAGAAAGCACCATAAATAATACCTCCAAAAATCATACCAACAAATGCAGAAATCAATGCATAGAAAAAGAAAATACCAATTTCAATACCAAGTTCACCTGCTACTGCCAGTGGCGGTGCAGTAGGAAGTACCAACGCAAAGGTACAAGTTGTAGCTACAGAAATTGCACAAGCAAAGTTTACCATAGAAATTCCTGTTTTTTTGGATAATACACGAAGCATTGGGGCGAACATAATGTAAACAACATCACCGAATACCGGAATACCTGTGATAAATCCAGAAAGAGATACTGCGATAGGAGATTTTTTCTCTCCAAATGCTTTTAAAATTTTGTTTGAAATAGATTCAATACCGCCAGATTCAAACATAAATTTGCCCAGCATAACACCGAGACCGGTTACCATACCGATACTTCCCAGCGTACCGCCAAATCCGTTCGTTACTGTACTTGCCACATCTGGAAGAGGCATATTTACTAATATACCAGTACCAAATGCAGTTACCAGCAATGCAACAAATGCATTTAACTTAAATTTGATGATCAGAACCAACAAAACTGCAATTGCTAAAATAAAGATACCAATTAACAATGGTCCTGTCACAACACCTCCTGAAAACATAGTTGTTTCCTCCTCTTTTTCTTTTTTTCTTTTGCCCTAATTGGGTAATCATACGTATGACCTCTTACTCATAGCAAAACTATATCAAATCATACGTCATACGTCAATAGCATTTCTAAAATATGTTAAACTTTTATAAAGTTTTTCTAATTTTTTTATTCATTTTCACCAACTGCAGTTTGCATATCATTATAATTGAAAATAATCCGGATACGTTTCAAAAATTTTCTGGAATCCCTTTCGATAGGTTCCTAAATGGGCATCATAAAAATAATCTAATCTAAAATCAGAAGGAAGCCCTAACATTAAAAGCTGCAAAATCTTCTGATGTTCTTCATAAATCTTTTCCAATTCTGTATGATTCATAATAGCATCCAGATATCGCACCCTGTCATAATGGGTACTTACTTTTTTCATTGCATACCAGGTCATCTCTTTGCCAAACATGGTATAAATAAGATGATGAAATTTATCGTCCAACTTAAAAAAAGTATCAATCTGGTTTTTTTCTGTTTCCTCTTTCCACGCTGTCTTCTGCTGTTCTAAATTTTCCCGCAATTTACTAATCTGCTGGGACTGAAGATTTCCTGCCAGTTTACGAATAATTTCTGGTTCAATCACTGAACGGAGGAAATATCCTTCTTTTAATATATCAATTTGAATCAAAGATACTTTGGAACCGCTCTGTGGATAAACTTCAATGAGGGATTCTTCCTTTAACATTAATACTGCCTCGTGAATAGGGGTTCTGCTGGTATGAAACACCTCCGCCAACTCTCCCTCATTAATGGTTGTTCCCGGTAAAAGTTGCAGTGTCATAATATTATCTCGCAATACACGATAAGCATATTCCCTGTTATTCTCTGTTTTTTTTCGTTCTGTCAGCATAAGCTCTGTATCTGATATTTTAATCTTCATATAGATTCTCCATGTTTTTACCTTCTTGCACTTCTCACAATGTAATATATTACTTTTTTTCTTTCAAAAATCATAGCACACCTTTTTATCTTAGTCAATTAATTCTGCTTTTTCCTATGCATTTTGTCACTTTTTTCTAATTTCACCCCTATATTCTTGTAAGTTTTTTACATTGCATCTTTTATGGTCATCTGCTATATTAAGGGCAAAGATAACTGATATATTAATCAAATCAAAGTAAAGGAGTACTGTATTATGAAAGCAATTAAAGTTGTTGAACCTTTTAAAGTGGAGATCGTGGATGTTCCAAAACCAACCATCCAGAATCCGGACGATGTCATTGTTCGTATTACCTCTGGCGGAATCTGTGGCTCTGATATTGGTATTTACAACGGAACCAACTCTCTGGCTACTTATCCTCGTCTCATTGGTCATGAATTTGGTGGTATTGTTACAGAAGTTGGAGAAAACGTAACTTCTGTAAAACCAGGTGATAAGGTTGCTGTGGATCCAGTAAGAAGCTGTGGTCACTGCTATGCCTGCCGCATTGGACGTCATAACGTATGCTCTACTCTGGAAGTTATGGGTGTACATCGCGATGGCGGCTTTGCAGAGTACGTAGTTGCTCCAGAAGCTAATATTCACTTATTCCATAAAGATTTTGATGAATCTTTCCTGGGTCTTGTAGAACCTTTTACCATTGGTGTAGAAATCAACAGAAGAGGTCAGATTACCAAAGGCGATAAAGTTTTGATTATGGGTTCTGGCCCGATTGGTATCTGTGCTATGCAGGTAGCAAAAAGAAACGGCGCTCAGGTTATGATGACAGATTTAGTAAAAGAACGTTTAGACAAAGCTTTATCTATGGGTGCTGATGAAGTAGTACTGGTATCAGAAGAAAATCTGGAAGAACGCATTATGAAATTTACGGACAACGAAGGAATTCCTGTTGTTGTGGATACTGTTTGCATTCCTTCTTCTTTTGAACAGGCTGTTCAACTTGCTTGCCCTGCAGGACGTGTAGTTTGCATTGGACTGAAAAATCAGCCTTCTCAGATTACCATGGCAGATATTACAAAAAAAGAACTTACTATTGTTGGCTCCCGTTTGAACAACAATTGTTTTGATGAAGTCATTGCCGGATTTGAAGATGGAACACTCCGCCCAGATCAGTTAATGACAAAATCTTACAACTACAAAGACATTATGGAAGCTCTCACCATGATTCAGGAACACCCTCAGGATGTTTTGAAAATCGTTCTGAAGTTTGAGGATTAAACCTATGAAAGAACTTTATCTTACCAACGAAACTCAGGGTATCTCCATTCCAGAGGTTGAGGCTTGTATGGATGAATTACTGGCTCAATACCCTGATTTAAAAAAAGTTTTGATTATTCCCCCTGATTTTACACGCTGCTACTCTTATGCAGGGGAAATTACACAAATTCTTTATAAAAAACTGGCTCCTTCTGTTCAGGTTCATGTCATGCCTGCTCTTGGTACCCACATGGCCATGGATGAAGAAGAAAAAGAAAAGATGTTTGCTGGAGTCATTCCAGAAGAAGCTTTTCTGGTACATCACTGGCAGACAGACACAATCTCTATAGGAACTGTGCCAAAAGAAGTCATTGAAGAAATTTCCGAAGGCCTGTATTCCACAGACATTGAAGTAGAAGTAAATGAAAAACTGATTCACGGCGGTTATGACTTAATACTCTCTGTAGGTCAGGTGGTTCCTCATGAAGTAGTAGGCATGGCAAACTACAGCAAAAACATTTTCGTTGGTGTTGGCGGACGGCAGATGATTAACAAATCCCATATGCTCAGCGCCATCTGCGGAATGGAAAAAGCCCTTGGTGTTGCAGATTCTCCTGCCCGAAAAGTTTTCGACTATGCGCAGCAGCACTTCCTAGATGGCAAAGTTCCACTGGTATACATCCAGACTGTAACAACCCTGAAAGATGAGCAGGTATGCTTAAATGGTTTGTATGTAGGTTCTTCCAGAAAGCCTTTTGAATATGGTGTGGAATTAGCTAGTAAACTGAATATTTGTCATGTAGAACGCAGAGCCAAAAAGCTGGTAACTTATCTGGATCCTTATGAATTAAAAACCACTTGGGTTGGAAACAAAGGAGTTTACCGTACCCGTATGGCTGTGGCAGATGGTGGAGACTTGATTATTCTGGCTCCAGGTGTAAAAGCCTTTGGGGAAAATGAAGAAATGGATAACATGACCAGAACCTATGGCTATAAAGGCAGAGATTATGTGCTGGATTTATTCAACAAAGGTGTGTTTGAAAACCGCATTATGGCAGCTGCCCATTTGATTCAGGGTTCTTCTGACGGAAGATTCACCATTACCTATTGTACCAGACCGGAAAACCTCTCAAAAGAAGAGATTCAAAACGTTGGCTATGAGTGGATGGATTATGAAGAAGCTGCTGCTCTTTACAATCCAGATACTTTAAAAGAAGGTTGGAATACTCTGGAAAACGGAGAAGAAATTTACTTTGTAAAAACCCCAGCACTGGGACTTTGGAAAGTAGACGAATAGGCACTGTAGAACAAAGCCCCTATCCCTCAATTATGATGGATGGGGGCTTTGTTCTACAGTGCCATGACATACACTTGGCATGGATTCCATTCATCCCACAAGTTTGGGAATATCTCAAACTCACAGAAGCCGAGAGAACGATAAAACTGATTCGTTTTGTCATATTCTTCGTATTTCCCCATCTGTACAGTCTTTACTTGTATAAAGGAATAGCCAGCTTTCACAGCCTCTTTTTTTGCATTTTGGAACAAGTCCCGACCAATTCCATGCCGATGAAATTCTTTCAAAATCCCCATAGCATACAACTCAATTGTGGCATTTCCGGTTTCTTTTAGATATAAAAACCCTACTGGTCTATCCTCATCATAGGCACAAAAAAATAATTTATCTGTGCATTCCTTTATGTACTCTTCCCTTGCTTCTGGAATGCCAAACCATTCTGGGAGTGCCTCAAGAATAATTTGTGTCACTTTCTGCTTTTCTTTCTCATTTGTCAATTGTACTATTTTCATTTGGTTTCCCTTCACAACTTTGGCTTAGATTGCACTGTTTGCAATCATGATACCAGGATTTCGTTTTATTAATTCTTGTAACAAAGTTTCCCTATCACACACTGCACACATCATTTCCTGTCTCCGTCCTTTGATTACTAATCTGTCCAGAGATGCGGCTGTAGAAGCTAATGGATTATGTGTCCTGTAAATCTCACGAATCTCTCTAATTTCCATGGAATCTTTGAAAAATCCAAAGACAACATAAATTCGATTATCTTCTATGAGAACATAATTCCGAAACAATATTGGTAGCATAAGGAGACTCATAAACACAATGGAAATCCCCAAAAAAATTCTTGCCTCTTGATCCACAAAAAAACCATAGTTCATGGTACCCTCTGCCAAAATGCAGACTGCCCAGTACCAAATTGCAACCTTTCCTTTGAATTTCATAAGCCTTCCCTCTTTCTGTATTTCCCAAACGCCTTTTCTTCATCCATGTGAACTTCTCGAAAAAATAACACCAATTGTATTGCCAATATCACATAAATTATCTTTTCAGAAATCAGCCAAACGATAAAAGCCCCAACAGCCCAAAGCCCACTCCAAAGAAAAAAGAGATTTCTCTGGTCTTTGCTTATTCTAACTTTGTCATACTGCTCCCGCTTATCTTTTGGCATGGTATTAAAACCAGACACCAACATGGCTCCTTTTTCGCCCAAAGCAGCAAATAAAAGTGCCAACAACAGAAACAGAATACTCACACCACCTGCAAGAAAAAGTTCTATTGACATAAATCTTCCCTCCAGCAAACTTACTTAATAAAGAACCCTGCACACATCATGTCTGTATCAAAAGAAATGGTAAACATGGCATTTCCTTCTTCATATTTTGCCAGCACAACTGCAGTCGCATACTGGGTTCCTGTATTCTTATCTTTTACACCTTTTATCTGGACTTTTTCAAAAGACTGAAATTCACCCAACTTATCCAATACATAATCTACGGTTTCCTGAAGTTCTTCCAGTTTCACACTGTTTGTTAATACTGGAGTAAAGGAATTCTCATAAACCTTGGAAAGTTCACCAGCATTAATAAGATTTACCATTTCCTCTGCGGCTTCCTTTACCTCTGTTTCGTCAAATTCTTTGGAAAGTTTCCCTCCACAGCCAGCCATACTAAGTATAAAACATACCATCATAAAAATTCCCACTAATTTCTTCACATTCACACACTTCCTTTCTCCTTCTCCTCCTTATGTAAAAGAGAAGGTATCATAAGAATCACTCTATACTGCTTTTCATTTTCTTCTATGGTACAGGTTCCATCGTATTTGTCTATAGCCTCTTTTACATTTTTCAGTCCAAGCCCCTGATGATTTTCCTTCTTTTTTCGCCTCCTCCCTTTGGAATTACTCAATTCTATCATAAGAAAATCTCGAACTCTTCCTACATAAATTTTCAAAAACTTTTCTTTGTTCTCTTCCTGTACTCCCAGCGCTTCTATGGCATTATCCAATAAATTCGCAAAAATTGTAGTAAGATCAATTTCCCTTATACCATCCAGACTGTGCTCCTCTATGTCCAGTGTCAAAGCTACTTCTTTCATCTCTTCTTCTGAAAGTTTTTCATTGAGAATAATATTTAACATCTGGTTATCCGTATACCACATGTGACCTGTCTGATTCAGCAGATGAAACACCTCCAGACCATAGGAATGGGCCTCTTCTGTCTCTCCTTCTTCATACAATTTCATCATAGCCTGCATGTGATTTTTCATATCATGAACAATTTTTCTGGAATCCTGATAATTTTGTTCCAATTTCTGATAGTGCTCATAGACCAGTTCTTCTCTTTGCCGGTATAGACGGTACTGCTTCTCTGCCTCATATCCCTTTATCACAAGACGGTAAAAATAAACTGAACAGCCATTCATGGCAAAAAGCAAAAGTACATTTACAAGAATCAGCCCGTATCCATTCCAGGTCACATAATATTCACCCATCCAATAGAGAGAAAGCAGTATAAATACAGAAATTACCGGCATTGCCCAAAACAGAAGCTTCTGCTTCTTCAGTATTTCCGCATTCTGTTCCTTTTTCAACAGTCCAGATAAAATCCATACCCATAAAACCTCCAGTCCCCATCTGCTTGCAGCCGCAATCTTTGCAGCCTCTGAAAAAGGATTCTGAACACGAAGCCAGAGAAAATTGCTGGCTACAATTTCTGAAAAAACCATATTTTCTATATAAATCGAAAAAGACCAGCTAAGCACCACTCCTGCCAGAAATAAAAGAACATAAAACACACAGGTTCGTTTTTCCTTTTGCTTCCTGCTCCGTATCCCATATCCATACCAGACTCCTGTGAAGAGAAGCACCAGGACATCCATTCCATATAGAATCTCCATATCATACCTCCTTCCGGTCTGCCAGATATTTGCTCAAGGTTTCCTTAAATCCCACCGCCTGTTTCTGAGATAAAGGAATCTGTTCTCCATTCATCAGCAAAATTTCATAACCTTTGATGTTTTTAACCTGCTCCATGTTTACTACAAAACTTTTATGAGGAGCTGCAAATCCATATTCCAGCATTTTCTCACGGATATCGCTGATTTTCCCTCTCATTTCCATCTGCCCGTCTTTTGTGCAGATTTTAATTTTCCGGTTCCAAAATTCAAAATAATAAATATCTCCTGGCATCAAAAGCACCCTGCCCTCTGTTGTCACAAATTCCAGTGGCTCTTCCTCCTGTTTTTCCTCTTCTCGGTAGGATTTCGCATCTTCAATCTGGATAAACAGTTTTTCCTTTTTCACTGGTTTCAGCAAATACCCAAAAGCATGAACAGAAAATGCCTTTCCAGCATACTCTCTATAAGCTGTCACATAAACAATTTTCAGCTTTTTATCTTTTAAACGGATTTTCCTCGCTGTTTCAATACCATCCATACCTTTCATATCAATATCCAGAAACAAAAGGTCATAGTTTTTATGAGTTTTCAGAAATGCTTCCCCACTTTCATAGGCATCTAAACAGGAGAAGGAGTCCGGATATTCCCGCAACATCTGCAAAAGAATGTCTCTTGCACTTTTTTCATCATCACAAATTGCTATTTTCATACTTATAATCCAATTCTTTTTTCTTTGATTATATTCTATTTTTTCCGGCAGCTCAATAGATTTGCACAAGAGACAGAAAACGTGCTGTATTCTACATAAATTGTAAAATATAGCACGTTTTTTCTTCTTTTTCTCTTATGTATCTCTTAATTTTAATTAATCGCAAGCAGCCTTAAATTCTGTCCAGTTCTGATTATAAACCTCTTCTGCTTCCTGGCTCACATTCTGAATGATCTCACCTTTTGTCACAGAATCCGGCACTACCAAATCTGGATTTACCAGTTCATCTGCTGCTTTATTGGTACAATAATAACCAAGGAAATTAAAGCATTCTGCCGCTACTTCCGGTTCTAAAATATAATCTAAAAATTCATAGGCTTCTTCCGTATCCGGTGCATTCTTTGGAATATAGAAGTTCATGATTCCAAATCCCAGTCCTTCCTCCGGATAAACCACCTTCAAATCTGGATTCTCTGCAAGAGCTGCAATCACCTGGGAAGTATAGAGAATTCCCACTGCTGCTTCTCCATTCAATAATGCATTCTGAGTATTCGTATCCTGAATCATCCTGATATTTGGTGCCAGTTCTTTTAATTTTTCTCCTGCTTCTTTAATCACAGCTGGATCTTCTTCATTCATACTCTTGCCCATAGTCAGTAGCACCATTCCTTCAATGGCACGATAGCTGGCAATGGTAGCAATCTTGTCTTCCAATTCTGGATTCCACAAATCACTATAACCCTTGATTTCAAAATCCACCTGTTCCGGATCATATACAATTAATGGAATTCCTGCTCCATGAGGAATGGTATATTTGTTGTCCGGATCATAAAACTGGCTCTGATACAGAGGATTAATATTTCCATAATTTGTAAGTTTTGCCTTGTCCAGTTCTTTCGCCAGCCCGCTATTCACCACCTGTTCAATGATGTAGTCATCTCCAATGACCAGGTCATAATCTTTTCCATCTGACTGCTGCACTTTCTCCAGCATAGTTTCATTGGAATCAAAATTGGAACTGATAATCTTGATTCCTTTCTCCTCTTCAAAGGAATCAAGAACCTCCTGTGGGAACAGACCTTCCCAGGTATAAAGTACCAATTCCCTGTTATCCTCTTCTTTTTTCTCATTGCAACCAGTCAGCATAGTTCCCACCATTGCTGTACAAAGCAACATTGCAATTATTTTTTTCTTCATAAACATTCTCCTTGTTTTTCTTTTTTTGATTTTTTTCCTATCCATGCGGAAATTCCTAGGACAATGGCAATCACAACTAAAATCACGGTACACAGGGCATTAATTTCTGGTGTAACGCCAGTTTTTAATTGCGCATAAACCTTCACTGGAAGAGTATTCAATCTAGGACCATTGACAAAAATACTGATTACTACATCATCAAAGGACATGGCAAAGGCCAACAGACATCCAGACAATACTGCCGGCATAATAAGCGGCATGGTAATGTCAAAAAATGTTCTTACTGGGCCTGCACCCAAATCTCTAGCAGCTTCTTCCAAAGATTTATCAATTCCCACTAATCTTGCTTTTACCATCATAAAAATATAAGGAACACAAAACGTAGTATGTGCAATTACCAAGGTTGTCATACCAAAAGGTAAGTCCAGCATGGAAAAAAACACTAAAAACACCATACCCAGAATAATCTCTGGTATCATAATCGGAATGGTAGAAAGATATTCCATCATTCCCTTACTTTTATAGTTCACTCTGGCCATTCCCACTGCTCCCAGAGTTCCAATGATAGCAGATATTCCACAGCTTAATACTCCCAGAGTAATGCTGTTTACCAGAGCTTCCTTTAAATCCCTGTCACGAGCCAGTGTTTCATACCATTTCAAAGAAAATCCTGTAAAATTGACAGATAATTTCGATTCATTAAAGGAAAAAATCACTACCATAGCCAATGGGAGATACATTAGCAACAGCACTACAACCAAATACAGGTTTGACCATTTCCACTTCTTTTTCAAAACAATCCCTCCAAATCCTTTACATGAGTGACTTTCCGATATACCACAATCATCAGGGAGGTAAGCACCATAAGCACTACTGCAAGAGCTGCTGCAAAAGGCCAGTTACTTCCTCTTGTGAGTTGGTCCTGAATCACACTTCCCACTAACACAATTTTATTACCTCCAAGAATATCTGCAATGAAAAACAGTCCCATAGAAGGAATAAACGTAAGAATCACTCCTGTGAGCAATCCTGGAAGGGTGAGCTTTAAGGTAATGGTAAAAAACGCCTGCACTGCTCCTGCTCCTAAATCCCTGGCAGCCTCCACTAAAGACCAATCCATTTTTTCCACACTGGAGTATACGGAAAGTATCATAAATGGAAGCAAAGCATAAATCATTCCAATGACCACTGCTGGATAGGAATACAAAATTTTTAACGGTTCCTGAATGAATCCAAGTTTTAAAAGAAAGGTATTCAGTACGCCTTTTGCCTGCAAAATCAAAATCCATCCATACATCCGAATTAGAGAACTAGTCCAAAAAGGAACCATAATCAAAAGCATCATCCTACGCTTTCCTTTTTCTGATAGCTTTGCCATAAAATAACCAAAGGGATAGCCCAAAAGCACAATGAGCAGCGTACTGGTAATTGCTAGCTGAAAAGATTGGGCAAAACTTTGAAGATAAACCGGCTCTGCAATTTTCTTATAATTATCCAGTGTAAAATTCCAAATGGTGGAAGAACCAGACCCCTGTGTAGCAAAACTCAAGGCAATCATATAAAGAAGGGGACCTACCACAAAACACAGGGTAAAAACATAAAGAGGAAGTACAGTTAGAAAAAGTCCTGTTTTTTTCTTTTTCTTCATTCCTGTTCCTCCCGTTTCAAATCCACAAACACAGCCTGTTCTGGTTTCCAGCCTACACATACCTTTTGTCCCGGAACCAGATTAGAATCCATTCCATAGCGGCTTGCAGTCAGTTCCTTTCCTGATTTTAAACGAACTGTCATATGCAGCTGCCCTGCATTAAAAGACTTATCCTCTACCATTGCTTCAAGACCTTTGGTACAGGTTTCACAAACAGCCAGATTTTCTCTTCTTACTGCAAGCGCAATTTTCTGTCCCTCATACAGCCCCGGCACAACTTGCGCCTGAAGTTTCTGTCCCTCAATCTCCACTTCAGCAAGTTCTTTTTCTATTTTACATACAGTTCCTGTAAGAATATTCGCATTTCCAACAAAATCGGCCACATAACTAGTTTTCGGATGATTATAAATCTCATCTGGGGTTCCAATTTGTTCAAATCTCCCCTCTTTCATCACTACAATCCGATCTGACATATTAATGGCCTCTTCTTGGTCATGAGTAATATAGAGAAAGGTAATCCCTAGTTTTTTCTGCAGACGCTTTAATTCAATCTGCATTGCCCGTCTCAGCTTCAAATCCAATGCCCCCAAAGGTTCATCCAAAAGCAGCAGTTTAGGACTGTTGACCAATGCTCTTGCAATGGCAACTCTTTGCTTCTGTCCACCAGACAATTCGGATGGCATCCTCTTTTCATATCCCTGCAGCTGCACCAATTCCAGCATCTCGTGGACTTTCTTTTTTATTTCTCCCTTAGGAACCTTCTTGATTTTCAATCCGTAACCAACATTTGCCTCTACATTCATGTGAGGAAATAAGGCATAGTTCTGAAAAACGGTATTCACATCCCTTTCATTTGGAGATAAACCAGTGACTTCCTTGCCATCCAGAAGTACACTGCCAGAATCTGGCTGCTCCAAACCTGCAATAATCCGCAACGTAGTGGTTTTCCCACAACCAGAAGCTCCTAAAAAGGTAATAAATTCGCCTTTTTCTATAGAAAGCGTAATTCCATTGAGTACATCTGTTTCCCCAAAACGTTTTCTTACGTCTCTTAATTCCAGTAATTGTTCACTCATGTTTTTTCCTTCTTCTTACTCTATTTAAAACGTTACCATGTTATATAATGGCATAAATAAGGTGTGCTGTCAATTCCTGGTATAGAATTTTAGATAATTTATATCCAGTATTTTTCAATAAGGGTTGCCAAAAACATAATTTTAAGGTATGGTAAAAATATCATAAAACTAGGAGGAGTGTAGATGATGATAGCAAAAGCAGAGGAATTGGCAAAACATTTTCTGGATGAAAAAACCTACCTTCATTCTCAGAGAGTTGCTACCTTTACAGAAGAAAATCCTATGATTCCCCCAGCAATCAAAAAACGCTGCATTGCCTTGGCATGGCTTCACGACTTATGGGAAGATTCCTCTTGCACATCAAAAGAAATCCTTGATCTGGATTCTGGTCAGCAGCTAGTAACTTATATGACTTATATGACACACTGTATTCAAGAAAAAACCTATGAGGAATACATTCATTCCATCAAAGAGATCCAGGAAATTTACCCCGAAGTCTGGTGGGTCAAGCTAGCAGATATGAAAGATCATTTAAGCCAAAGAGAAACCCTCACGCAACGCCTAAAAGATAAATATACCAATGCCTTAGCGATTCTGCTGTGATTTTTCTTGACAACCCAAGAAAAATCCAGTAAAATATTGTTTTGTAAGCAGTGCTGGAATAGCTCAGTTGGTAGAGCACTTCACTCGTAATGAAGGGGTCGTGGGTTCGAGTCCCATTTTCAGCTTATCTCCATACAAAAAGGAAGTTTTGGTTTTCTCCAAAACTTCCTTTTTTATATTCTTCCTTTATCCTAACTATTCTTTACAAATTCCCTTCCACACTTAGGACAACGAATACTGACCTTTCCTTTTCCTTTTGGAATTCTAATTTTCTGTTTACACCCAGGGCAGGTATAAATATGAAACTCTTTTCTCTGCTGCTGAATATATTTATTCCTTCCAAAAAATCTCCGAACACGATTTTCCACATTCAAATATTTCTGATTCTCCGCATATCGCTTTGAAATATTTCTGGAAAACATCCGGTAATAAATTAAAATAATCAACAAAAACTCCCAGGATGTGAGAACCATACTAAAATAAGCATTTCTTACAAACAGATTTCCCACTGCACAAACCAGGAGTACAATCACTAGAAACATATTCAGCCGGTCTGTCCCATATCTTCCATACATAAACTTTGCAAACTTTTCTTTTAATTTGTTCATATCTCTACGCTTCCCTTTTTATTTTCTCAAATACTTGATTTACAAACACTCTGGCCTTGTGCAAATCCTCCCTATCAGGGTGCAGCATGGCCAGGTCAAAATTTTGAATCATGGCATTTACCTGCCTGGCATTTTTTTCATTTTTCATGTCCACATATTTCTGTCTTACAGAAATAGGCATCTTTCCTTGGCAAATATAGGTGCCCAAATATTCATTATCATCTTCAATAAAAACTTTGATATTATCTTCCAGTTTTTTATAATATTCCGGACTGTTTCCCATACCGCAGGTGCCGAACAGGGCAATCTTTTTTCCTTCCAGACTTCCCAGATAATCTAACACATCTACACTAGCTGTTCCCCGATCTGTCCAAAATCCTATGAAATAAAGGTCTGCCATATCATAATCAGTCTGCCCATCTAACAAGGCGATATCCTTGCAAGTTCCTGGAATTGCCTCAAAAATAGATTTTGCCAGCATTTCCGTATTTCCAGTTCTGCTCTTATATAGAACCTGTGTCTTCATACTACTCATTCCTTCCATTCTCTGTCTTGGTTCCATTCTATCACCAAAACAGTGGAAAAAACATTTCGCGATTCTTAAAAATTATAAAGTCTCTATAAACTCACAGCCTTTGTCATTTTAACGAATGTGTACATCCATCTGGGGAAATGGTATTTCAATGTTTTCCTCATCAAAGGCTAGCTTAATTTCTTCATTTAAACGCCATTTTGTAGGCCAATACTGGTCTGTATTCACCCAGGCACGAAGCCCCAGCATAATCCCGCTGGCTCCCAGTTCATCCACAAACACCTGCATTTCTTGATCCGATAAAATATTCTCATCCTCATGAAGCAGACGTTCCAAAATCCCTTTTGCCTTTTTCAAATCAGATGAATAGGAAATCTCCACTTTGATTTCTAGTTTTCTCTGATCCCTGGCTGTTACATTGACAATGCTTGCGCTGGTAAGATTCCCATTTGGGATAGTAATTCTCCTGTTATCTACAGTAGACAAGGTGGTGTAAAATAAATCGATTTTCACGACGGTTCCTTCTTGTTTGTCCGTACACTCAATAATATAATCCCCAATGACAAAGGGACGCAAAATTAAAATAATCACACCTCCGGCCAGGTTGGATAACCCACCCTGCAAAGCAAGACCAATGGCAACACCACTAGAAGCTAGAAGAGCTGCAATAGACGACTCCTTCACACCAAAACTGGTGGCAATGGTAATAATTAAAAGTCCATATAGCGTTGCCTTTACAAAAGAAGACACAAATTGCGTTACTCCTGTATCTGCATTTGCCCGTTTCATAGATGCCACAATAATTTTGCATAATTTATGAATCAATTTGCTGGCAATCACATATACCAAAATAGCCAGCAAAACCCGTCCTGCAAAATTTCCAATTAAAGGCAGCTTGGCCTCCCAGTAATCCCAGGTAAGATACTGTTCAAAAAAGCCCTGCAATCCTTCTTTTTCCAACGTTTCCCCTACTTCTCCAAGTACATCTGCTAAAAAAATACTCATAAATCCCGTCCTTTAAATAAGGCTGCCACTAAAAGCGCCTGTTTTGCCTTTTGTGCGACAGCCTCTTTCTTTTTTTATTTTTCCTGCTTCTTTCTTCTTACTGTTCTTTTCGGTTTTACTACTTCTTCTTTTTTCACTTTTTCTGGTTTTGCTAATTTCTCCGCCTTTTCTGGTTTCTTCTCTTCTTTCAATACTTTCGCTAGTTTTGGAGATTTGACTTCATATTTCTTTTCTTCTTGCTGCCGTTCTGCCTCAATTTTTTCTTCCAGTTCCTTTCTTACTCTTGAAACCTTAGGTGTCTTTTCCTCTGCTTTTTTCTCTGTCTTTTTGGTTTCATTTTTGGTAAAGGAGAAAATCTGCACAGACAAAGGAGCCACATTAATCACAATGGAATGTTTCCGTTCATCACATTCTTCTTTTTTAGATGCCTTTACTCTGGCATTTACTACACCGCTACCTCCAAATTTCTTTGCATCACTATTGAAGATTTCCTTATATTTTCCAGGATATGGTACACCCATTTGATATTTGGGATATGCCACATCTGAGAAATTGCATACAAATACCAGGGTGGTATCCCGTTTCTTGCCTTTCCGCATAAAAGTCAGCATACTCTTATCATATTCCATATGATTAATCCACTCAAAACCTGCAGGGTCATAATCTGTTTCATATAAAGCCGGCTGCTCTTTATACAATGTCCAAAGGGCTTTCACATACTCCTGCATCTGTTTATGCTGCTCATCCTCTAAAAGATTCCAGTCTAGCCCTCTTTGCTCAGACCACTCCCGTTCCTGTGCAAATTCCTGTCCCATAAACAGCAGTTTCTTACCTGGATGTCCCAGCATAAATCCATAGGCTGCCTTTAAATTTGCCAGCTTCTTTTCTTTCTCTCCCGGCATTTTGTTCAGAAGAGATCCCTTTCCATGTACTACTTCATCATGAGAAAGACTCAGCAAGAATTTTTCACTGTAGGCATAAACCATGCTAAAAGTCAGCTCATCGTGAGCGCCACCTCTAAATAATGGATCCTTACGCATATAATCAATGAAATCATTCATCCATCCCATATTCCATTTGTAATCAAAACCCAATCCATCATCCTCTACCTTACCAGTAATTTGAGGCCATGCAGTAGACTCCTCTGCAATCAGCAGAACATCTGGATGTTTCTTCTTAAAAATAGAATTCAGATGCTTTAAAAACTCAATGGCTTCCAAATTTTCATTGCCGCCATAAATATTAGCTACCCATTCTCCATCATTTTTTCCATAATCCAGATACAGCATAGATGCTACTGCATCCATACGGATACCATCTGCATGATATTTTTCAATCCAGAAAAGAGCATTGGAAATCAAGAAATTTTTTACCTGAGGACGTCCGTAATTATAAATCAAAGTTCCCCAATGTGGGTGCATTCCCTGTCTTGGGTCCAAATGTTCATAAAGACAGGTTCCATCAAAATTAGATAACCCAAACGTATCCTTTGGAAAATGTGCTGGTACCCAGTCCAGAATCACACCAATGCCTTGTTGATGCATATAATCCATAAAATACATAAAATCTTCACATGTTCCATATCTACTGGTAGGGGCATAATACCCTGTCACCTGATATCCCCAGGATTCATCCAGAGGATGCTCCATCACTGGCATCAGCTCCACATGGGTATATCCCATTTCTTTTACATAAGAAGCCAGCATAGGGGCAATTTCCCGATAATTATAAAATAGTTTCTCCTCAGCCTCTGGTTTTTTCCAGGAACCAAGATGCATCTCATAGACCGCCATAGGCTTCTTCTCATCCTGAAGCTGCCTGCGCTCCTTCATCCACTTCGCATCCTCCCAGGAATACTGGTTCAAATCAGCCACAATGGAAGCTGTGTCGGGACGCATCTCTGCCTGATTTCCATAAGGATCGGATTTCAAATAAACCAGAGAACCTTTTGATTTGATTTCATACTTATATAAAGCTCCCTTCTGCACTCCCGGAATAAATAATTCATAAATACCAGACAAAGCCAGGCAGTTCATCTGATGTACTCTCCCATCCCAATGATTAAAATCTCCAACCACACTGACACGCAAAGCATTCGGCGCCCAAACAGCAAAATATACACCTTCTACACCTTTTATTTTCATAGGATGAGCACCCAGTTTTTCATAAATACCATAGCAGATTCCTGCATCAAACTCTTGCTCCTCTTCTATGGTAATCTGGGTTTCAAAAGCATAGGGATCATAAAATTTCTCTGTTCTTTTCTCCCCGTTTTCCTCATAAGTTGCTTCTAATTTATATTTAGGAATCTTATCGCCTTCAAGCAGAACTGCAAAAAAACCTGCCTCATCCTGCATCACCATATCACAATCTTGTTTTCCTCTTCCTAGAAGCACTTTTACTTTCTGTGCTCCTGGGAGAAAACACTGGATTAAAATTCCATCTTCAGTTACCCTAGGTCCTAGAATTTTCTTCGGTTCACTTTCTTCAGAATATACCACCGCTTCTATCTCGGCCCAGTCCATCATTTCATATAATTTGTCAGACATAATCCGCACCCTCCTTTTTTTTATTTTATCATCAAACTATTTCCTTGTAAAGCCGTTGAAAAGCACATTCCTCTGCCGATTTGCATAATTTTTATTTTTTATTGCAGAAAACATTGTGCATTTTCCATATATCAAGTATAATAGGGTTAACTTCGTTTAGAGAGGTTTACTATCGTATGAGGAGGTAACAAAGCATGCTTGACCAAAGTTATTATGAAAAAGCTGACGAAATTATTGAATTCTATGGCCGCAAAGCAAGCTCTTTAATTCCCATTATGCAGG
>ENA-ORMO01000286-ORMO01000286.1-human-gut-metagenome-genome-assembly--contig:-NODE-286-length-76908-cov-6.366466_pt1 | contig 76908 bp, 66 predicted proteins | sample MGYA00242106_ERZ509001 | MGnify/ENA primary metagenome ERZ509001 (study PRJEB26280, sample SAMEA2338736) | human gut metagenome | biome: human gut; feature: human-associated habitat; material: faeces...
ATGCATAAATGGTGAAGGATAAGCTAAAAATAAAATATTTTATTCCTCATCGCTGGAGAATATCTGCTTGAACTCTTTTCGCAATAAGGATATAATATATTGGGTTTATGTACGTTTTAAAAATAGGTTCTTCTATTTCATAGTAAAATGTATCCGATGTATCAAAAGAATATCAGATAGTTTGGAAAATGGAAGATCATTGTAAATAAAAATAAATAAAAAGCGAAAGGAGTTATATGAGAAAACTTGCATTAAATGATGAAATATTACTAAAGATTGATAAAGCTGCCCGGTATATTGGTGGGGAAGTTAACTCTGTCATGAAAGATAAAGATAAGGTGGATCTTCGGTTTTGTATGGCATTTCCGGATGTGTATGAAATTGGAATGTCCAATTTGGGGATGGCGATTCTTTATGACAGTTTTAATAAAAGAGATGACATATGGTGTGAACGACTGTTTTCCCCCTGGACAGATCTGGACAAGTTAATGAGAGAGCAGAATATCCCTCTTTTTGCCCTGGAGTCTCAGGATCCGGTAAAAGATTTTGATATGCTTGGAATCACTTTGGGTTATGAGATGTGTTACACAAATGTACTTCAGCTTCTGGATCTTTCAGGTATTCCTCTGAAAGCAGAAGAAAGAGGTGCGGATTTTCCTATCGTGATCGGAGGAGGAGCCTGCTCGTATAATCCAGAACCTCTGGCACCGTTTTTTGATCTTTTTTACATTGGAGAAGGAGAAATTTCTTATAACGCTTTGTTTGATGCTTATATTGAAAATAAAAAAGCAGGCGGAAGCAAGGAGGATTTCCTGAAAAAAGCAGCTCAGGTCCCGGGTATTTATGTTCCTTCTTTTTATGATGTAACCTATAAAGAAGACGGAACAATTGCCTCTTTTATGCCGAACAGACCGGAAGCTCCTGAAAAAGTCGAAAAGCAGCTGATTGTGGATATGGAAAAGGACTATAATGCACTGGAAGCTCCAGTAGTTCCTTTTATCAAAGCAACTCAGGATCGTGTGACTCTGGAAATCCAGAGAGGATGTATCAGGGGGTGTCGTTTTTGTCAGGCGGGAATGATCTATCGTCCTACCAGAGAACGTGATGTGGAGATCTTAAAAAAAGCTGCGCGTACTATGCTGAAAAATACAGGGCATGAAGAGATTTCCTTAAGTTCTTTAAGTTCCAGCGATTACACTCAGCTGAAGGAACTGGTTACGTTCCTGATCGATGAATTCCGTGAGAAAGCGGTAAATATTTCGCTGCCTTCTCTTCGAATCGATGCCTTTGCCCTGGATGTTATGAGCAAGGTACAGGATGTGAAAAAAAGCAGTCTTACTTTTGCACCAGAAGCTGGTTCTCAGCGTCTTCGAGATGTGATTAACAAGGGGCTTACGGAAGAGGATATTCTTCATGGAGCCGGTGAAGCTTTTGAAGGCGGATGGAACCGCGTAAAGCTTTATTTTATGCTTGGACTTCCCACAGAAACTGAGGAAGATATGAAAGGGATTGCCCATCTTGCAGAGAAAATCGCAGAGCGCTATTATGAGATTCCAAAAGATAAACGAAATGGAAAGGTACAGATCAATGTGAGTACATCCTTTTTTGTACCAAAACCATTTACTCCTTTCCAGTGGGCTCCTATGTACAGGGAAGAAGAATTTATTGAAAAAGCAAAGATTGTAAAAAATGAGATCCGTTCTCAGCTGAACCAGAAGAGTATCCGTTATAACTGGCATGAGCCGGATGTAACTGTTTTGGAAGGTTTCCTTGCAAGAGGCGACCGGAGAAGCGCGGATGTTATTCTGAAAGCTTACGAAAAAGGTGCCCTTTATGATGCATGGTCAGAAAGTTTCCATTATGAGATCTGGAAAGAAGCATTTGCCGAGACAGGTATGGATATAGAATTTTATACCCTTCGTGAGCGAAATACAGATGAAATCCTTCCATGGGATTTTATTGATGCGGGGGTAACGAAAGAATTCCTGATCCGTGAATGGAATCAGGCGAAGAATGAAACAGTGACGCCTAACTGCCGTCAGAGATGCTCTGGCTGTGGTGCCAGAAAATATGAAGGAGGTGTATGCTTTGAAGGTAAGAATTAAATTTACAAAAACAGGATATATGAAATTTGTGGGTCATCTGGACACTATGCGGTATTTCCAGAAGGCCATTCGCAGAGCAGAGCTTCCGGTTGCTTTTTCTGGAGGATACAGTCCTCATATGATTATGTCCTTTGCAGCTCCTCTTGGAGTGGGAACTACCAGTCTTGGAGAATATTTCGATATGGAACTGACTGAGACAATGCCAACAGCAGAAATTCAGAAACGCCTTAATGAAACAATGGTAGAAGGTGTAACCGTATGTTCTGCCCGTCAGGTAGAAGATGGAAAGGCAAGCACAGCTATGGCTCTGGTTGCCGCGGCAGACTATTATGTTTCTTTCCGGGAAGGAAAAGAACCGGTTTCCTCATGGAAAGAAAAGTTCACAGAGTTTCTTGATCAGAAAGAGATCATTGTAACAAAAAAAACAAAGCGCAGTGAAAAGACAGTGGATATTCGTCCGTTTATCTATAAGGCAGAAATTCAGGAAGATGGAATCTTTATGCAGCTGGCTTCTGCAAGTTCGAATTATACAAAACCGGAACTGGTAATGGATACTTTTATGAAATGGCTGGGAGAAGAGCCTCAGGAGTTTGCATATCTTATTGAAAGAAGAGAAGTTTATGCAGATGCAGGAGAGAACACCATTCCCCGTTTTATTCCATTGGAAGATCTGGGAGAAGAAGTTTGAGCCGGCTGATCATTACAGAGCTTTCAGTTCATGGATGCCCCTGCATTGTCTGTTCCGTTACGGAAGATCAGAGTGTTATGGAACTCCGCCTGGAAGCAGCCGGAAAAAAAAGTATCCTAAACAATATCTATGTGGGGCAGGTAGAAAATATTGCTTCCAATATCAAGGCGGCTTTTGTCCGGTTTGGAGACGGAATCACAGGATATCTGCCACTGGAACAGGCAGCTGGTGCTGTTTTTACAGCAGGGCGTAAAGGAGACTCTCCATTGAGACCGGGAGATGAACTGCTTGTCCAGGTATGTCGAGATGCTATGAGGGGAAAGCTTCCGGCATTGACTACAAATCTTAATTTTCCTGGTAAATACCTGGTGCTTACCACAGGAAACAAAAAAATCGGCTTCTCAGGAAAACTTACGAAAGAAGAATCTGCCGTTTTGAACAAATGGCTGGAACCAGAACGGGAGCAAAAGGACAGAGGCTACGGTATTATTGCAAGAACAAATGGAGCAGAGGCGCAAAAAGAAGAATTTCTTCATGAACTTGCATTTTTAAAAAGTCTTTATCAAAAAACAGCGGTACTTGGAAGAAATCGTACCTGTTTCAGCCTTCTTTATGAAGCAGAACCTTTTTATCTTGCAGCTGTTCGTGATGTGTACAGCCGTGATCTGGAGGAAATCGTCACAGATCTTCCGGAGGTATACGAACGATTACAGAGATATCTTCAGGATTTCCGTCCGGAAGATCTGACTAAATTAAGGTTTTATGAAGATAAGCTTCTTCCACTTTGCAAATTGTACCGGATAGAACATGCTCTGGAGGAAGTTCAGCAGGAAAAAATCTGGCTGAAAAGCGGCGGTTTTCTTGTGATCCAGCAGACAGAGGCCTTTGTTTCTGTTGATGTGAACAGCGGAAAATATACCGGAAAAAAGAAGGCGGAAGAAACCTATCGAAAAATCAACCTGGAAGCAGCCGGAGAAATTGCACGGCAGATCCGTCTGCGGAATCTTTCTGGCATCATCCTGATAGACTTTATTAATATGTCTAATCCGGATCATCAGGATGAGTTGTTTCATGTGCTTCAAAAACACCTTCGTAAAGATCCGGTCAAATGCAGAGCTATTGATATCACGCCGCTTCATATTCTGGAAATGACCCGGAAAAAAGTACGGCGTCCGGTAATAGAAGAAATAAGAGATTTAACAGAAAAAAATACAGGCTCTTAAGGGGAATATGAATAAAATGATAAGGGGGCTGTCGGGAAATATGGAATTTGTCAGCGGCTTCCATATAAATTTCCATTATAGATAAAAGCTTATTTTCATCTTTACATACGATCTGGATACATTCCATAAGCTGATAATAGCCTTTATATTTTTTGAAAAGCTGCACTGCTGTAATAAATTTTGTACATTCATATAGTTTTTTCCTTTTTTCTAAAAATCGTGCAGATAAAAACTCCTTACAAATACCTCTGTCTTTTTTTGTTGGATTCTGTTACAATCATATCATGTATAGGCCGCAGATGTTTTGACAAAATTTGATATACTCCTGAAGCTGCGAGCCTGTGAAAATGCAAATGAGAAGAAGGAGACAAATATGAAAACTTTATTGATTCTGGGTGCCGGTGGATTCGGTCAGATGGTAAAGGAAACGGCTTTGCAGCTGGGCTATGAAAAGGTGGTATTCCTGGATGATGCAGCAAAGGGAGAAGACGTGATAGGCATGTGCTGTGATTATGTACTTCGTCATTCAGAATACCCGGTCGCAGTAGCTGCTTTTGGCAATAACCGGACACGCCTCCAGTGGACAGACAAACTGATTCAGGAAGGCTATGAAGTTCCTGCGATCATTCATCCATCTGCTGTCGTAAGTCCAAGTGCGGTGGTCGAGCCAGGATGTTTTATTATGCAGAGGGCAGTTGTAAATACCCATACAAAGATTGAGCGTGCAGCACTGATCAACAGTGGCGCAGTAGTAGATCACGATTCTGTTGTATGTGCAGGCGCCCATGTATGCCTGGGAAGTATTGTAAAAGCCAACTGCACCATTGAATCCGGCAGAAAGGTAGAAGCCGGTGAAGTCATCTTTTCTACCAGAAGAAAAATCGAGGGAGCGGACAGCCGTTGTCTGGAGGATGCAGTCTATGCCTTTGGTTTTGGTCCTCAATGCAGTTATGTGAAGCCTTTTGGAGAGGGTCATATTAATGAGACCTATGCGGTTTATATGCCTGATCCAAATGGTACAGATGTACCTCTTTATGTGCTTCAGCGTGTAAATATTAATGTATTTAAAAACCCGGCACAGGTAATGGAGAATATTTTTGGAGTGACGGAATATCTCCGTGATGTGATCCGCAAAGAGGGCGGTGATCTGGACAGAGAAACCTTGTCTTATATTAAAACAAAAAGCGGAGATACCTATTTTGAGGATGATCAGGGTCAGCCATGGCGCTGTCTCCATTATGTACCTAATTCTGTATGCTATCAGCAGGTGGAACGTCCGGAGCAGTTTTATCAGTCAGCCAAGAGCTTTGGTCATTTCCTGAAGCAGCTGGGAGATTATCCGGCAGAAAGTCTTTATGAGACTATCCCAAAATTTCACGATACAGTAAAAAGGTTCCGCGATTTTGAATCTGCAGTAAGGAAGGATGTAAAGAATCGGGCCCGTCAGTGCCGTCCGGAAATAGAGTTTATACTTTCCCGTGAGCAGGATTGTGGTGTCCTGATGGAACAGCTCCAGAAAGGAATACTTCCTCTGCGTGTGACCCATAATGATACAAAGCTTAACAATATTCTTTTTGACGGGGACACAGGAAAAGGGCTGTGCATTATTGACCTGGATACGATCATGCCAGGTCTGGCTGCCAACGATTTTGGCGATTCTATCCGTTTCGGCGCTTCTACAGCAGAAGAGGATGAGCCGGATCTGGATAAAGTGCATTTTGATATTCATCTTTATGAACTCTATGTAAAAGGCTATCTGGAGATGGCAAAAGATGTACTGACTCAGGAAGAAATAGAAAGTCTTCCATGGGGTGCAAGATTGATGACCCTGGAGTGTGGTATGCGCTTCCTTGCAGATTTTCTTCAGGGAGATGTGTATTTTAAGACTGCTTATGCAGAACATAATCTCGTTCGTGCAAGAACGCAGTTCCGTTTGGTGAAAGAAATGGAAGAGCAGTTTGAAGAAATGTATGAGATCTTAAAAAAATACAGATAAGACTATTTGCATAAGCCGGAGAGATCCGGCTTATGTTTGATTAAGTGCTTGGATAATAAGACAAAGTAAAACACATTATATGTTCACCAACAGAAAAACAAAGAAAGGACTTGAGGCAAAAGATGAGCAGAACGGAAGACTGCAGCATTTCATATTCTGTTGATCAGAAGAAAGAAGCTGTGAATGCTTTACACAGCCAGATAAAAAAAGAAAATGGAAATGAAGAAGAGATAATAGAAACATTATGGAAAACACTGATTGCTTTTCAGAACTATCCGTTTTATACATTATCCAGACTGCCCTTTTCTTATACATTAAAGACTGGACGAGATGGAAATTATACAAAAGAATTGTTTATTGACCGTCGGAAAAACAGCAAGAGTTTGTCCTGGAGTTCGGTTGTAAAAGTATTTCAGAATGTTTTAAAAATCCAGAAAGAACAAGGGAAAATACCGTTTATGAAAGGTCCAAAATCTCTTGGGGACATACGGGGTGTATCTTATTTGTATCCCATTTTTTACCAAATGGGGTTAATAGAAGTTCCGGATGGAATTGACTTTGATTTTAAAGAAAGCTAGCAATTTGTTCTGCTGCTGGAGTATGGAAAATCCTGCAGAAAGTATCTGCAGGGTTTTCTTTTATGCCCTGTGTTTTTTCATCCATCCTCGAATGTATTCAATCTGTTCCATATCGGAAATCGTCTGAGAAGCAGCATCATTTCCGGCGGCCAGACAGCACAGTAAAACAGCAGACTGCATAATGAAAAATAAGATCAGATATAAAAACCAGATCATAAGAACCTCCTTTTGAGTACTTTACTATATTAGATCCAATAATTCCATTATTGGCAATTCTGTGAAAAATATGCATTTCCTGTGAAATTCGCAATGGCTCTCTTTGTGGAATATAGTAGTATAAAAGATTCTTTTTGGAGTATATTCATGGAGCAGTTGTCTTATACCGGAAAAGACATTGGAGTCTGCTTTCTCGATACAGGGATCTCTGATCATCCGGATTTCAAGGGCAGGATACAGATGTTTGCTGATTTTATCTTTAACAAAAAAATACCATATGACGATAATGGACATGGCACTCATGTGGCTGGGATTCTTTGCGGTGACGGAAGTGCTTCCGGCGGCAAATATAAGGGTGTGGCACCAGGCTGCAGGATCATTGCGGTAAAAGTACTGGACAGGATGGGGAACGGGAATAAAGAGGATGTTCTCCGGGCTTTTCAATGGATCCTGAAAAACTATCAAAAATATCGGATCCGTATTGTAAATATTTCTGTGGGTACTGTATACAAAACCTGGTGTGACCATCATATACTGATCCAGGGAGTAGAAGAACTGTGGGATCAGGGGCTTATAGTCGTAGCAGCGGCAGGGAATCAGGGGCCAAAGCCGGGAAGCATCACAGCTCCCGGCAGCAGCAAAAAAGTGATCACAGTAGGATCCAGCGACATGCTTACTGGAAGTACTGCTGTATCCGGACGGGGACCTACTTTTGAATGTGTCTGTAAGCCAGATCTTGTGGCGCCGGGAAACCGGATCACATCCTGTATGCCAGGCGGCAGCTACGGCATCAAAAGCGGCACATCTATGTCTACTCCCCTGGTCTCCGGAGCCATTGCCCGGATGTTAGAAAAAGATCCTCTTCTTACTAATGTAGAGATCAAGATGATGCTCCGGGACAGTGCTGATGATATGGGACTTCCGAGAAACCAGCAAGGATGGGGGAAATTCAACTTTAAACGTTTTATGGAAATGTAGGATCATCGAAAATATCTTTGTTTTGCAAAGCCCAAAAGCGTTGACGTATGGGAAGTTTTTTTGTACAATATTTTTCATAATGTGACCAGAAACAGTATATACTGATTCCGGACTGAGAGGAGAATGACAGATGGAAAAAATCAAGATGACCACACCACTTGTGGAGATGGACGGAGACGAGATGACTCGTATCCTTTGGAAAATGATCAAAGATGAATTGCTGCTCCCTTATATTGACTTGAATACAGAATACTATGACCTGGGGCTTGCATACAGAAATGAAACAGATGATCAGGTGACCATTGATGCGGCAGAGGCAACAAAAAAATATGGTGTAGCGGTAAAATGTGCCACCATCACTCCAAATCAGGCCCGTATGAAAGAATACAGCCTCAAAAAAATGTACAAAAGCCCTAACGGTACCATTCGTGCTATTCTGGATGGAACTGTTTTCCGTGCACCCATCGTAGTAAAAGGAATAGAGCCCTGTGTACGCAACTGGAAAAAACCGATCACCCTGGCTCGTCATGCATACGGAGATATTTATAAGAATACTGAATTTTATGTAGATAAACCTGGCAAAGTAGAGCTGGTATACACCTCTGAAGACGGAGAGGAAAAGCGTGCTCTTGTGCAGGAATTTAAAACTCCCGGTGTTGCCATGGGAATGCACAACATGGAATCCTCCATTGAAAGCTTTGCCAGAAGCTGTTTCAACTATGCACTGGATACCAGACAGGATGTGTGGTTTGGCGCCAAGGATACCATTTCCAAAACTTATGACGCTAAATTTAAAGAAGTGTTCCAGAAGATTTATGAGGACGAATTTAAAGAGAGATTTGAAGAGCAGGGACTTGTTTACTTCTACAGTCTTATTGATGATATTGTTGCCCGTGTCATGAAAGCTGAGGGCGGATTTATCTGGGCATGCAAAAACTACGATGGAGACGTAATGAGTGATATGGTCTCATCTGCATTTGGTTCTCTTGCAATGATGACTTCTGTACTGGTTTCCCCGCAGGGATACTATGAGTACGAGGCAGCTCATGGAACCGTACAGAGACATTATTACCGTCATATGGAAGGGAAAGAAACTTCTACCAACTCAGTTGCTACTATTTTTGCCTGGACAGGAGCTCTCCGCAAACGTGGGGAAATGGATGGAAATCAGGAGCTGATGGCATTTGCAGATAAGCTGGAAAAAGCCACTCTTACAACTATTGAAGATGGAAAGATGACCAAGGATCTTGCACTGATTACCAGCCTGAAACATCCGAAGGTACTTTCCAGCAGAGAATTTATTCTTGCAGTCCGTGATTCTCTGAATCGTCTGATGAAATAAAAATACTTTCGGGAGATATACATGAAGTTTAAAAATGGGAAATCCTCAGGCGAGGGTTTCCCATTTCTCATATAATTCTTCCAGTTCAGCCTGGATTGCTTCTTTTTCGCGGCTTAATTCAGCACAGCGTCCCACATTGGTACAGACATCGGGAAGTACTAGCGTGTCATCGATTTCTTTATCTCTGGTTTCCAGTTCTTCAATACGGGCTTCTGTTTTTTTCAGTTCGTTTTCCTGTTTACGTCTGCGGGCCTGTTCCTCTTTTTGCTGCTGCCAGGTAAGCTTATTATCGGAAACAGTTTCCGGAATTTCCGGAACAGCAGCTGCCTGCTGAACAGGAGCATATTTTTCTGTAAGCTCTTCTTTTTTCTCCAGATAATAATCATAATCGCCAATATAATTGACTACAGCCTGGTTTGTAAGATCCAGGATCCTGGTAGCGGTCTGATTGATAAAATAACGGTCGTGAGATACATAAAGGACAGTACCTGTGTAGCTGTTTAATGCCTCTTCCAGAATTTCCTTAGATGCAATGTCCAAATGGTTGGTAGGCTCATCCAGGATCAGGAAATTGGCTTCTGAAAGCATCAGTTTGGCAAGGGATACACGACCTCTTTCTCCACCGGAAAGAGCGGAAATTTCCTTGAATACATCATCTCCGGTAAAAAGGAATGCTGCCAGCATGTTACGGATCTCTGTTTCCGTAAGAGTTGGATACGTATCTGAAATTTCCTGAAAAATAGTTTTTTCTGTGTGAAGTACATGATGTTCCTGGTCATAGTAACCGATCTGTACTTTGGAACCAAGGGAAAAACTGCCTGCATCTGCAGGAAGGATGCTGTTCAGAATCTTCAGCATAGTGGTTTTTCCGGTTCCGTTGTTTCCAATCAGAGCAATGCGCTCCCCGCGTTTGATCTGAAAAGAAATATCAGTAAAAAGCGTCTGACCGGGAAAACTTTTAGAAAGACCTTCCACAGTAAGGACATCATTTCCACTGACTACCCGAGGCTCCAGAGAGAGGCGCATCTGGGTCTGTATTTCTACAGGTTTATCAAGTCTCTGGATCTTGTTCAGCATTTTTTCGCGGCTTTCTGCCCGACGGATGGATTTCTCCCGGTTAAAGGATTTCAGTTTAACGATCACTGCTTCCTGGTGTTTGATCTCCCGCTGCTGGTTAAGGTATGCTTTGTACTGTGCATCACGAAGCTGCGCTTTTTTTTCTGCATAGGCAGAATAATTTCCCTGGAAAGAGGTGACCTGTCCCGCTTCAATCTCCACAACTTTTGTAACAACCTTGTCCAAAAAATAACGGTCATGAGAAACGATAAATACAGCTCCGGGATAATTCAGAAGATAAGTTTCCAGCCAGGCGATACTTTCCATATCCAGATGGTTGGTAGGCTCATCCAGAAGCAGGATGTCCGGTTTTGAGATCAGCAGCTTGCCCAGAGCCACCCGGGTCTTCTGACCGCCGGAAAGGGTTTCGATCTCTTTGCCGAAATCTTCTTCTGAAAACCCAAGTCCTTTCAGAACGCCCATCAGTTCGCTTTTGTACGCATAGCCGTTTTCCAGTTCAAATTCGTGGGTCAGGCGGGTGTAGGTATTCATCAGACGTTCCAGTTCCTGGCCCTGAACATGTTTCATTTCCTGTTCCATGGAGCGCATCCGTTCCTCCATGTCGATGATATACTGCTTAGTGGTAAGAAGCTCTTCATAAATAGTGCGATGGCCGTGGATATCCTGATACTGTGCCAGATATCCCATGCGCTTATCTTTTGCAAGAACTACGTTTCCGGAATCGGAAGAGATCTCTTCCATGATGATCCTGAGAAGGGTGGTCTTTCCTGCGCCGTTATTGCCGATAAGAGCGGCTTTTTCCCGCTCTTCTATGTGAAAAGAAGCATCTTTTAAAATCTCTTTTTCTCCAAAAGATTTACAGATGCTCTGACATGCTAAAATCATTATGGTTCCTCCAGAAATTACCTTATTTCATTTGTGCATATGGTAAGATTATAAAGCTATTACAATGATTTTGTAAAGACCAAAAAGTTTTTGTAATGAGAAAAAACTTTATTTGACATTAAAATAACATTTCGTTATAATTAGATAGGAAATCAGAAGGAGGGTCATCTCGTGGAGGCAAAACAAATTTCAAAAGCAGTGATCAAAAGGCTGCCCCGTTATTATCGATATCTTGGAGAATTGCTGGAAGAAAATGTAGAAAGAATTTCTTCCAATGACCTCAGCAAGAAAATGCATGTTACAGCATCCCAGATCCGCCAGGATCTGAATAATTTCGGTGGGTTTGGCCAGCAGGGCTATGGTTATAATGTAAAATATCTTTATACGGAGATTGGTAAGATCCTGGGACTGGATACGGTCCATCCCATGGTCATCGTCGGTGCCGGTAATCTGGGTCAGGCTCTGGCAAATTATGTGGATTTTGAGAAACGTGGATTTAAACTCATGGGTATTTTTGATATCAATCCGGTACTGGAGGGGATTGCAGTGCGCGGTATTGAAATCCAGATGATCAGCGATCTGCCCTTTTTCCTGAAAGAAAATCAGATCGAGATCGCGATTCTGACACTTCCGAAAAACAAGGCCGGAGATATGGCAGATATCCTTATTGAAAACGGGATCAAAGCCATCTGGAATTTTGCACATATCGATCTGGAGACTCCCGATGATGTGATCGTGGAAAATGTACATCTTTCAGAAAGTCTTATGAGACTTTCCTATAATCTGAGTCAGTACCGTCAGGAACATGAAAACAGCTGATAAGTCCTGGTTTACGGACATTTTATAAGTGCTTGTTAAAACAGGCTGTCACCCTATTTCCAGGCGTGGCAGCCTGTTGTTGTGTGCAGAAAGGACGGAAACATGAAAAAAGCAGTAAGCTGCAGTCTTATGAAAAAACTGGATCAGAATACGATCCTGAAGATTGGAATCCCCTCTTTGGTCCTTATGGAGAGAGCAGCCCTAAAGACGGCAGAAGAAATGGAAAAAATCCTGAAAAATAGAAAAAATGAGGAAAAGATCCTCTGTGTCTGTGGAAGCGGAAATAACGGAGGAGACGGTATTGCTGTTGCAAGGATCCTGTTTCTCCATGGGTATCATTCAGAAATCCTTCTTGCAGGAGATCCTTCTCATATGACAGAAGAAACAGAACAACAGTATCGCATTGCTCAAAATTATCAGGTGCCTGTTGTGAATAACCCGGAATGGCAGGAATATACTACTATAGTAGATGCCCTTTTTGGTGTGGGACTGGCCCGTCCTGTAAAGGGAAGATATGCAGACCTGATCCGTGACATGAACCGGGCTTCCGGGTGGAAGGTGGCAGTAGATATCCCTTCCGGAATCAACGGAGATACCGGCGAAGTGATGGGGACTGCTTTTTCGGCAGATCTGACTGTGACCTTTGCTTTTCGAAAAGCTGGTCTTTGTCTTTATCCAGGCAGAAGACTTGCCGGAAAAACAATAACTGCAGATATCGGCATCTACGGAGCTCCGGAAATGATGGATTCTTGTTGTATACTGGAGGACAGTGATATAGAAAAGCTGCCCAAAAGAAATCTGGAAGGCAATAAAGGGACTTTCGGTAAGGTACTCGCTGTTGCAGGAAGTACCGGAATGTGCGGAGCAGCCTATTTCTGTGCGGCTGCTGCTCTGGCAGCCGGTGCCGGCATGGTGAAGATCCTGACAGAAAAAGACAACCGGATTCCATTGCAGACGTTGCTTCCAGAAGCGATCATTGACTGCGGTGAAGAGCCGAAAGAATGGGAAAAAGCACTGGACTGGTGTAATGTGCTGATCATTGGACCAGGACTTGGAAAGTCGGAAAGAAGTCGGAAAATGCTGCCGTGGTTTCTGGAACATACCTGGGAGAAAAAGCCGATGATCCTGGATGCAGACGGACTGAACCTCCTGGCAGAGAATCCCCGGTGGAGGAAGTTTCTTGGAAAACGTGCAGTTCTGACTCCGCATATGGGAGAAATGAGCCGCCTTACCGGAAAAACAGTAGCTGAGCTTCAGAAGGATCGTATAGCCGCAGCCAGAGAACTGGCAGAGAAAACCGGAGCAGTCTGTGTTTTGAAGGATGCATGTACTGTAACGGCTTCTCCTGACGGTGCTGTGTGGCTGAACCTATCGGGAAATCCGGGAATGGCAGCAGCGGGAAGCGGGGATGTGCTTACCGGTGTACTGGCAGGAATGTTCTGCGCAGATCTGGAAAACGGTCTGGCTGAACCGGACAAATCGGCAGCTCTTGGTGTTTATATCCATGGAAGAGCAGGAGAACTGGCAGCCAAAACAAAAGGAGAATACGGAATGAAAGCAGGAGACTTGCTCCCGGCAGTTTCTGAAGTGACAGGATACGGAGGAAGATATGAAAAAATATGACAGAATCAAAGCAGTTGTTTCTCTGGATGCCATAAATCATAATTTCAGAGAAATGAGAAAAAACATAAAAAAAGATACAAAGATCATTGCTGTGATCAAGGCAGATGGATACGGCCATGGTGCAGAAGCTGTTGCAGCACTGATCCACGACCGTGACTATATCTGGGGATTCGCAGTTGCAACTGCTGAGGAGGCCCTTCAGCTTCGTTCCTTTGGTGTGAAGAAGCCGATTCTTATTCTTGGGATTGTATTTGAAGAATATTTTCCGGAAATGATCGCTGAGAATATACGGCTGACTGTCTGTGAATACGCAATGGCGCAAAAATTATCTAAGGAAGCAGCCCGCCAGGGAAAAAACGTACATATCCATCTGGGGCTGGATACGGGAATGAGCCGCATCGGTTTTGCAGATGTACCTGAAAGTGCAGAAGAGATCCGCCAGATCTCACTTCTTCCGAATATCCGTATAGAAGGCATGTTCACTCATTTTGCCAGAGCGGATGAAAAAGACCGATCCCCGGCGGAAAAACAGCTTGACCGATATTTATCCTTTGCAGGACTTCTTGAAGAAAAAAATATTGATATTCCTTTGAAACACTGCTCTAACAGTGCGGGAATCATCCGTATGCCGGAAGCAAACCTGAATGCGGTCCGGGCTGGGATCACTATATATGGGATTTATCCGTCTGACAAGGTGGAAAGAGATCCGGTAAAATTAGAACCGGTCATGGAACTGAAAAGCCATATAAGTTATATGAAGAAACTGAAGGCTGGAGCCGAAGTCAGCTACGGAGGTACTTTTAAAGCGGAAAAAGATATGAAAGTGGCTACGATTCCGGTGGGCTATGCAGATGGATATCCAAGAAGCCTGTCAAATAAAGGGTTTGTTCTGATCCGTGGGAAGAAAGCTCCCATTATCGGCCGTGTCTGCATGGATCAGTTTATGGTGGATGTATCTCATATACCGGAAGCACAGAAAGGTGATGAAGTAACTCTGATCGGAAAAGATGGAGACCATTTTATCAGTATGGAGGAGATTGGAAATCTGTCCGGCAGATTTTCTTATGAGTTTGCCTGCGATATCGGCAAACGTGTGCCAAGGGTTTATATGAAAAACGGAAAGAAATGGGGAGAACTGACTTTTTTTAAATGATCCCTGACGGAAGAAACTGGAAATATCACGCATGTATACACAAGAAAAATCTGGAAATACTCATCAGTAGAGAAAACAGGATCGGAGTGTGAATTGTGTGGTAATAAAAAGAGGGGATATATTTTATGCGGATCTGAGACCTGTGGTAGGTAGTGAACAGGGTGGGATACGCCCGGTTTTGATCATACAGAATGATGTTGGAAACCGGCACAGTCCTACAGTGATCTGTGCAGCTATTACTTCAAAGATGAATAAGGCGAAACTGCCCACTCATATTGAGATAGATGCTTCTGCTTATGGCATTGAAAAGGATTCCGTGATCCTTTTGGAGCAGCTCCGCACCATTGACAAAAGAAGACTGAAAGATAAGGTATGTCATTTAGATCAGGGAATGCTGGATCGTGTCAATCATGCCCTTGAGATCAGTCTGGAGCTTAGTTTTTAGGAGAATCCCCGGGAATCCTTGACGAATCAATGGGAAAGTGCTATATTTTAGCAGTGATTATGCGAATCTGCAGTTGTTTCTGATATCTGACAGATCGTGAGAAAAGAAAGGAAATACTAAATGGACGACGGCAGTCGATGGCCCCTGTGGGGGCTGATTGTTCTGATACTGTTGATCCTGCTGAACGGTATATTTTATGGATTTGCCGCAGCAGTGAGAAACTTAAGTCAGAGTGAAATACAAAAAATGGCAGAGGAAGGTAATAAAAAGGCCATTCTTCTGAAGCGGCTTCTGGAGGAACCCGTGCGTTATGTAAATGCCATTCCCCTGATTGTAACCGCTTCGGGAATTTTTATGGGTGTTTTTCTTGTGCCGATGCTTGCGCGGATGTCTCACCGTTACATAGATCAGTTTCCGGCACTGATCCTGATCTCCGTTCTCTGCGTTATGATCCTTGCTTCCTTTGGGATCCTTATGTTCCGGCGTATTGGAAGTTACCGTTCCCAGCGATATGCTTTCCGTTATATCGGGCTTATTAATGCGGTGGTCACTGTTTTATGGCCGCTTACTTTGCTGGTGACTGCTCTTGCAAGGATGACAGCAGTGATCTTTGGAGTAGGACTTCGTGAACAACAGGAGGCTGTAACAGAAGAAGAGATCATTTCTATTGTAGATGAAGCCCATGAGCAGGGAGTCATTGAAAAAAATGAAGCGGAAATGATACAAAATATCATCTCATTTAATGAGACAAAAGTTGGAGACATCATGACTCACCGGACCGCTGTGGTAGGTTTTGACCAGGAGAGGTTTTTGAAAGATGTCATTGATGAGATGCTGGAGGAAGGAAATTCTCGTTATCCGGTTTATGCAGAGGATATGGATGACATCCAGGGATTGATTCATTATAAGGACGCTCTGAAGTTTATGACTCAGAATCCATGGGCAAAATTCAAACCTTTAAAAGAGCTTCCAGGGCTGATCCGAAAAGCAGATTTCGTTCCGGAATCAGCCAGTATCAGTAATCTGTTCCGCACTATGCAGCTGAAACAGACACATATGGCAGTTGTAGTAGATGAATACGGGCAGACCGAAGGAATCGTTACCATGGAAGATATTCTGGAAGAAATTGTCGGAGAGATTCTGGATGAATACGATGGAGACGAAGATATTACCATCAGGACCCAGACGGATAACAGTATTTTGATAGATGGATTTGCCGAAATCGAGGATGTAGAAGAGGAACTGGGCATCAGTTTTGGGCATGTGGAAGTGGCCACCCTCAATGGTTTTCTGACGGAAATGCTGGGTCATATCCCTACAGAGGCAGATCTGGAAAAAGAACTTGTTGCAAACGGTTACCGATTTAAGATCATTTCCCTTGGTCACAGGACTATTGGAAAGGTACGGGCCGAAAAAATAAAATAAAATAAAGGATAATGACACAAAAGGAGAAAGTAAGTTATGTCAGGACATTCAAAATTTGCAAACATAAAGCATAAGAAAGAAAAGAACGACGCAAAAAAAGGTAAAATCTTTACCGTTATCGGACGAGAGATCGTTATGGCTGTAAAGGCAGGCGGCCCGGATCCGAACAATAACAGCAAGCTTCGTGACGTGATCGCCAAGGCAAAGGCAAACAATATGCCAAACGATACCATTGAGCGTGGAATCAAAAAAGCAGCAGGTGCAGACTCTGCAGACAACTATGAACATGCTACATACGAGGGATACGGACCAAACGGCGTTGCCATCATCGTAGAAACACTGACTGACAATAAGAACCGTACTGCCAGCAATGTAAGAAATGCTTTTACAAAGGGCTATGGCAGCATTGGAACTCAGGGCTGTGTATCCTTTATGTTCGATCAGAAGGGACAGATCATCATTGACAAAGAAGAGTGTGAAATGGACGCTGATGAGCTGATGATGGTTGCTCTTGATGCAGGAGCAGAGGATTTCAGCGAAGAAGAAGACAGTTTTGAGGTGATCACAGCACCGGATGACTTCAGCGCAGTAAGAGAAGCTCTGGAAGCTGCCGGCGTACCTATGCTGGAAGCGCAGGTTGCCATGGTTCCCCAGACCTATGTAGAACTTACCGATGAAAAAGATATTAAGAACCTTCAGAAGACTTTAGATCTTCTGGATGAGGATGACGACGTTACCGACGTATGGCATAACTGGGATGAATAAATGAGAATAGCCCTCGAACCCTTGCTGACAGGGGATTTGAGGGCTGTTTTTATCTGGGAAGGAAAATGCTTTCTATTACAAAATGTCTTTCGGTGATGCTATACTTTTGAAACACAGATGATTGCTTTAAAGGATACTGTATGCTAAAATAAAAATGGTCTTATTTGATGACCGTTAAAATTCTTAAAATAATAAAATCGATTCTGTTTTTTCTTATAGTATGTAGTGTGACATACTCATTTCTGCAATTCAGTTCGATAAAAACAGCACATTAACACAAAACAGAAAATCAATGGCACCTTGATAATTGAATAGACTTTACACTCTCGAGGTGATATAATGTCTCTACTGATATAAATATGGGTTATACGGATTGTGTGTAAACAGGGAGGAATACAAAATGTTAGACCATAATGATATCGAAATCCTAAAAAATCTGATGCAGGGTGTTGTAAAAGAATCCGAACACAGCATCTTAAATAAAGTAGATGTAAGACTGACTGAAACCGAGCAGAATATTCTGGAGAAAGTCGATGTAAGAATTGCCGAGACCGAGCAGAATATCCTGGAAAAGGTTGATGTAAGAATTGCCGAGACCGAACAGAATATCCTGGAGAAAGTCGACGTGAGAATCGCCGAAACCGAGCAGAATATTTTGGAGAAAGTCGATGTAAGAATTGTCGAAACCGAGCAGAATATTCTGGAAAAGGTCGATGTAAGAATCGCCGAAACCGAGCAGAATATTCTGGAGAAGGTTGATGTAAGAATCGCTGAAACCGAGCAGAATATTCTGGAGAAGGTCGACGTAAGAATCGCTGAAACCGAGCAGAATATCTTGGAAAAGGTCGATGTAAGAATCGCTGAAACCGAACAGAATATCCTGGAGAAAGTCGATGTAAGAATTGTCGAGACTGAGCAGAAATTGGAGGAACAGATCACCCGTTCTGAAAATCTGATACTTAATGAACTTGACAGGGTGCAGACTCATTTGGAAAAAGACATTGCAAAAACACAGGAAAATCTGGATGAGCTGAAACAATTTTACAGAATCGACAGACTGGAAACAGACAATACTTCGTTACTTTTGAAAATGTATAACGATATGCAAAAAGAAATCGCAGAAATCAAAGCGAAAATAGCATAACCCGGAACTGCCAAAAGAGTGTAAAGCCTATAGAATTATTAAGGCTCTATACTCTTTTTGTTTTTGGGATTCGGATCCTGACATATTATGCATAATCCAGAAATGTAAGGCACATAATAATTCCGAACTGCTCGCATACATGGAGGTGCTCAAAATTGGAAAAATATGATTCTAATAATATGGAAAACACCGAGCAAAAGGAGTTTGAATTAAAAGAAACGGATCAGCAGAATGATCAGATCAGAGAAATGGGACAGGTGACTCTGGATAAGAATCCTGAAAAACGCAGAGTAGAGCTTCTGACTATCATAGGGGAAGTGGAGGGGCATGAATCTGCACCTTCTCAGAGCAAAACCACTAAATACGAACATGTACTGCCAAAACTGGCTATGGTAGAGGATGACAAAGAAATTGAAGGTCTTCTGATACTCCTTAATACAGTTGGAGGTGATGTGGAAGCCGGCCTTGCCATTGCGGAAATGATCGCGTCCTTAAGTATCCCTACAGTATCCCTGGTCCTTGGAGGAGGCCATTCGATCGGAGTGCCTATGGCTGTTTCTGCAGATTATTCCTTTGTAGTTCCCAGTGCTACGATGGTGATTCATCCGGTACGTTCCAGTGGAATGTTTATTGGAGTTGCTCAGACTTATCGAAACATGGAAAAAATCCAGGACCGGATCACGAATTTTATAGCCAGCCATTCTCATACGACGCAGAAACGTCTGGAAGAGCTTATGCTGGATACTACTCAGCTGGTAAAAGATGTGGGGACTATGCTTGAGGGGAAAGAGGCAGTGAAAGAAGGATTGATTGATGAGGTCGGAGGCATGAAAGAGGCCCTCGCCAAGCTCTATGAATTGATCGATGCCCGTAAGAAAAGAAAGAGAAAAGAGAATTCTTTTTAAAATTAGTCACTTTTTTAACAAATTATGAAAAATCCTGTAGTTTTTCCTTTGATTGTCCTTCCTTTTGTGATATAATACCATAGAATGAGCAGTTTATTTTATTTTATATAGGAGGGACAATCATATGAGCAATACGTGTGGATGTCAGAACAGTGACAACGGGTCATTCGCTGAGCTGGCTCCGGTGCTTGAGAAATACGCTAAGGTACCGGGAAGTCTGATCACTATCCTTCAGCAGACTCAGGATATCTACGGTTATCTTTCTATGGATGCGATCAACTATATCGCAGAGAGAACCGGGATCATGCCTGCCAAGATCTATGGTGTGGCAACGTTCTATGCACAGTTCCGCTTACAGCCGATCGGCAAATACCTTATCATGCTCTGTAAAGGTACAGCCTGTCATGTAAATGGTTCTGATATGATCGAGGAGGCAGTTTGCGAGCACCTTGGAATCAAGGACGGAGAAACAACCGAGGACGGTCTGTTTACACTGAATAATGTGGCATGTCTTGGCTGCTGTTCTCTGGCACCTGTTATGATGGTGAAATCAGCAGACGGTGAAGAGACATATGGAAACCTGACAAAATCTTCCGTTAAGAAGATCCTTGACGATTATAAAGCGAAAAACGCATAGGAGGTAGAGATATGAAAGTTGTTGTAGGACAAGGCAGCTGTGGTATTGCTACCGGAGCGAAGAAGACCTCTGATGAGTTTCAGCGCATCGTAGCAGAAAAAAATCTTACAAATGTCGTGATCGACAAAACAGGATGTATCGGTACCTGTTATCTGGAGCCTATCGTTGATGTATATAACGACGAAGGTGCTCTTGAGGCAAGATATGTCAAATGTACAACAGATAAAGTAGAGCGCATCGTGGAAGAACACCTGATGGGCGGCAAACCGGTAGAAGAATATGTAATCCCGGCTGAGGATGAGGCTTTCCTCTCCCAGCAGCAGAGAATCGTTCTCCGTAACTGCGGACAGATCAATCCTGAAAAGATCGAAGAGTACATAGCTACCGGCGGTTATGAAGCAGCACGCAAAGTTATCACATCCATGACTCCGGATGAAGTAATCGAGGAGATCAAGGTTTCAGGACTTCGCGGACGTGGAGGTGCCGGTTTCCCTACATGGTTCAAATGGAATGCCATCAAATCCAATAAGGGCGCACAGAAATATATGGTATGTAATGCAGACGAGGGTGACCCGGGTGCGTTCATGGACCGTTCCGTACTTGAGGGCGATCCACATTCCCTTCTGGAAGGTATGATTATCGGCGGTTTTGCTGCCGGAGCTACAGAAGGAATCATTTACTGCCGTGCCGAGTATCCGCTTGCGATTGCACGTCTGGAAATCGCTATGGCACAGGCAAGAGAAAAAGGTTATTTAGGAAAAAATCTGTTTGGAACAGATTTCAACTTTGATATCCGCATCAAAGCTGGTGCAGGTGCATTCGTATGTGGTGAGGAGACCGCCCTGATCGCTTCTCTGGAAGGTGAAAGAGGTATGCCGCGTCTGAAACCTCCGTTCCCAGCTGCAAAGGGATACTGGAAGCTTCCGACCAACATCAATAACGTAGAAACCTATGCAAACGTTGCATGGATCATCGCAAACGGCGGTCAGGCATTCGCTGACAGAGGCGCTGAAAAGTCCAAAGGCTCCAAGGTATTCGCTCTTGCAGGTAAGATCAAGAAGGGCGGTCTTGTAGAGGTTCCTATGGGAATGACTCTGAAAGAGGTTATTTACAATATCGGCGGCGGAATCAAGAATGATAAAGAATTCAAGGCTGTTCAGATGGGTGGTCCATCCGGCGGATGTATTCCGGCAGAACTGATCGATACTCCGGTTACCTATGAAGATATCAATAAAACAGGTGCCATCGTTGGTTCCGGCGGTATGATCGTTATGGATGAGGATACCTGTATGGTAGATATGGCCCGCTTCTTCCTTGACTTTACTAAGAAAGAATCCTGCGGTAAATGTAACTACTGCCGTATCGGTACCAAGAGAATGCTGGAGATTCTGGAAAGAATCACAAAAGGCGAGGGCCGTGACGGAGATATCGAGCTTCTGGAAGAACTGGCAGCAAAGATCAAGGACGGCGCTATGTGCGGACTTGGACAGACTGCTCCGAACCCGGTACTGACTACTCTGAAATACTTCCGCAATGAGTATGAGGATCATATTTACAATCATAAATGTACTGCAAAATCCTGTAAGGCTCTTATTCACTATGAGATCACAGAGGACTGCAAGGGCTGTACAGCCTGTGCAAGACACTGCCCGGTAGGAGCGATCAGCGGCGAGAAGAAACAGCAGCATAAGATCGATCCGGCTATCTGCATTAAGTGCGGCAAGTGTGAAGAATCCTGTAAATTTGGTGCAGTAAAGAGAGTTTAATAGGAGGTATAGACTGTGAATAAATACAGATTAAATATCGACGGAAAAGAGGTCTACGGACTTCCCGGACAGACCATTCTTGATGTCTGCAAAGAGAACGATATTTTTATCCCTACTCTTTGCTATGATGAAAGAACTGAAATCTACGGTGCATGTGGTCTTTGTATGGTAGAAATGGAAGGCAATCCGAAGCTTTGGAAAGCCTGTGCAACAGAGATTGCACCGAATATGATCATCCATACCAATACACCACGCGTTATTGAATCCAGAAAAACAAACCTGGAGCTTCTTCTTTCCAACCACAAAGGCGACTGCCGTCCGCCATGTATGCTTGCCTGTCCGGCAGGAACAGACTGCCAGGGATATGTAGGTCTGATTGCAAACGGCCAGTATGAAGAAGCAATTAAACTGATCAGAGACAACATTCCGCTTCCGGGCGCAATCGGACGTGTCTGTCCTCATCCATGTGAGACAGCCTGCCGTCGCGGTCTGGTAGACGAGCCGATCGCTATCGCAAATCTGAAGAGATTTGCAGCAGATACAGACGAATTCGGCGAAGATCCATTTGTTCCGGAGTGCGAGCCGGATACAGGTAAGAATGTTGCCATCATCGGTGGTGGTCCTTACGGTATCTCCATGGCATATTTCCTTCGTCAGCTTGGTCATGACATTACTATTTACGAGGCAATGCCGAAACTTGGCGGTATGCTTCGCTATGGTATTCCGGAGTATCGTCTTCCGAAAGAAGTTCTGGATGAAGAGATTGCAGTTCTTGAAAAAATGGGCGTGACCATGGTCACAAACACCAAGATCGGCGAGGATATTTCCTTTGAAACTATCCGCAGAGATTATGACGCTGTCTGTGTAGGTATTGGTGCATGGGTATCCACCGGTGTCCGCTGTAAAGGCGAGGATGCAGAAGGTGTGATCGGTGGTATTGATTTCCTTCGTAAGGTTGTCCGCAATGAAGACATTGACCTTGGCAAAAACGTTGCTATCGTCGGCGGCGGCAACACAGCTATGGATGCCTGCCGTACAGCAGTACGTCTTGGCGCTGACAAGGTTTATAATATTTACAGAAGAACAAAAGACGAGATGCCTGCAGATATGATTGAAATCGAAGAGGCAGAGGAAGAGGGCGTAATCTTCCTGAATCTGACAAATCCTCTTGAGATCATCTCTGACGAAAACGGACATTGCCGTCAGATGGTACTTCAGGTTATGGAGCTTGGTGAGCCGGATGCTTCCGGTCGTCGCGCACCGGTTCCGGTAGAAGGCAAGACAGAGACTATCGACGTAGATACTGTCATCCTGGCTATCGGACAGAGAGTAAATGCAGAAGGAATGGAAGGCGTTGAGCTTACAAGAAAAGGCGGCCTTGTATACGATAAGGATACCTACATGACAGCGCTTCCTGGCGTATTTGCCGGCGGTGACTGTGGTAATGACAAGATCTCCATCGCAGTTGAGTCTATCGGTGATGCAAAGAAGAGCTATCTGATCGTAGACGCTTATCTCCGTGGAGAAGAGATCAAATACGAGCCAAACTATTATGTAACCAAAAAGGACGTAACTCCGGCTACATTTGAAGACCGTGAGAGAATGTGCCGTCCGACTATGGAACAGCTGAATGCAGAAGAAAGAAAAGACAACTTTACAGAGGTTGTATTCGGATATGACGAAGAGCAGGCAGTTGAGGAAGCTCACCGTTGTCTGGAGTGCGGATGTAAGGATTACTTTGAATGTAAACTTATTTCCTACGCAAACATGTACAATGTAGATCCAGACCGCCTGGCAGGTGACATTAATGAAGTGGAATTCCATGATGAGCATCCGTTCATCCTGAGGGATCCAAATAAATGTATCCTCTGCGGGCTTTGTGTACGTGCCTGTGACGAGGTGATGGGCGTAGGCGCTCTCGGCCTTGTGAAACGTGGATTTGACACAGTTGTTATGCCGGCACTTGAGCAGCCGCTTTCTGAAACAGGATGTATCTCCTGCGGTCAGTGTGTAAGTGTTTGTCCGACAGGTGCTCTTCAGGAGAACCTGACTCTGGAAAAATCTGTTCCGCTTGATACAGATGTTACAGATACTACCTGTGCATACTGTTCTGTAGGATGCTCCATGCATCTGGAAACCTATGGCGACATGCTTGTAAAAGCTGTACCGGACAGAGAAGGCGCTGTGAATAAGGGACTTCTCTGCGGAAGAGGTAAATTCGGCTTTGACTGCTCCGTAATGGAAGGCAAGATTCTTGAACCAATGGCAAGAAAAGACGGAGAACTTACTGAGGTAGATTATCATGAGGCATTTGTCCTTACTACTAAGAAAGCAGAGGCTCTTGCAGCTAAATATGGCAGAAATGCAGTAGCAGTAGCAATCTCTGACAGATACACAAATGAAGAAGCATATGTGATCAAGAAATTTGCAGATTCTATCGGCGCTAAAACACTTTGCTTCAACAACAGAGAAAACGGACTTGAGAAGGTTCTTGGCGTAAACGCTACACCAAATACCATCAATGAGCTTCTTTCTGCAGAAGTGATCCTCTGTGCAGGATTTATTGCAAAGGAAAACCAGGTGATCCGTCTGAAACTGAAACAGGCAGCTAAGAACGGTGCAAAAGTTATCCTTGTAAATCCGGAAGGATATGCACAGGATCATATGAGCTTCGTTTATAAGACTGTTGAAACAGACAACAGCCTTGGATTCTTCAAGGGCGTTGCAAAAGCACTGACAGATATGGGCAAGGGCACAGCTGTAGAAGGCTTTGACGCATTCAGGGCTTCTGTAGACAATACTTCCGTATCCGAAGATGCAAAAGAGATCGCTGAACTGTATGCAAATGCAAAGAAGGCAATGATCGTATTCCAGCAGAATGTTGTAACTACTGAAGCAGCAGCACTTCTTGGTGACATCGCAGTTGTTTCCGGTCATATCGGAAAAGCCCGTGATGGTATCCTCATGCTGAAAGCAAAGAACAACAGCCAGGGTCTGGTTGACCTGGGCGTTACTGCAGGTGCAGAAGCAATGGAAGGCGTAAAAGCACTTCTGGTATTTGGCGAGGATCCGGATCCGGCACTTCTCAAAGAGCTGGTATTCCTGATGGTTTGCGATACTCATATGACTGAATCTGCAAAATTTGCTGACGTTGTGATCCCTGGAACAGGATTTGCTTCTACTTACGGTACTTTCACCAACACAGAGCGCAGACTCCAGGTTGTTGAGCAGGCTATCGAAGAAGACGTGGTATTCTCCAACTGGGAAGTTGCAGCAGAGCTGGCTCATGTATATGAAGTGGAAATGCCGTTTGATGATATCGAAGATATCTCTGATGAAATGAACGATAAACTTCCTGTTTACCGTTATGCAGAAATGGGCGAGATCTACGGCGGAGTTCTTGCATGTGAAAATGCAAAACTGGTTGCAGTAGAGGATGCATCATTTGTTGCACCGCTTCGTTCTACAGATCATCTCATGAACATGATCGATGCAAGATTACCTCACGCAAACTAAATAACATCAGAATTAAGAGGCCGGATTTTCCGGTCTCTTTTTATCGCTCACATGTTCGATTTTTTGTGTGTTCTCTTGTAACTTACCTGGAAATATGATATACTTGTTTCGTTCAGTGAGCAGTTTTCACTGAAATGATGGAAAACCGACGAAAGAAAAGGATAAAATTATGACGGTATTGTATATAGTATTACTGGCAGTGATACAGGGGATACTGGAGTTTCTTCCAGTAAGCAGTTTCGGCCATCTCTGCATAATTCAGGATCTTCTGGGAATGGAAAGAGGGCCAGGACTTCTTCTGGAAACCATGCTCCACTTTGGTACACTTGCCGCTGTGATCCTGACCTTCCGGAAAGACATTATCCGTATTGGTCTGGAAACATTAGATATGCTCAGCGACCTGGTGGGCAATCTGTCTCTTTATATTCATAATCGCAGGACCGGAGACAAACTTCGCTATGCCAGGATCATCAGCAGCACTTATAAGAAATTTGCGCTTTTAATCTGGGTGTCCATGATCCCCACGGTTTTTCTGGGCTATACTGCCCGCAGATTGGCGGCGCTTGCTTCTCAATCGAAGCTGATCCCCGGAGCAGGGATCCTGATCACAGGGATCCTTCTTCTTGTGGTGGATTTCAGCCGGCTTGGAGGCCACAAGGCTGCCCGGGACGCTGAATTCGGAAATGCCATGTGGATCGGTATCTGTCAGGGGCTTTCTGTGTTTCCAGGACTTTCCAGAAGTGGTCTTACTATCAGTGCGGGATTGATGAGCGGATTTACCCGCAGCTTTGCAGTGAAATATTCCTATATTCTTTCAGTGCCGGCTATTATCGGCGCACTTTGTATGGAATTAGGGCAGTTTGGCTCTGCAGATATGACGATAGGACTTGGGTTTACCTATGTGCTTGGGATGATTGTTTCTGCTGTTGTAGGCTATTTTACCTGCAGGACTTTACTCAGACTGGTAAACAGGATACAGTTTCGCTATTTTGCGTATTACTGTTTTATCGTTGGATTTGCAGTGCTGGTAGGAAATTATATGTTATAAAGTAGGAGGGATGCCTGAATATGGCAGCAGCAAAAAATCAGACAGGAAAAAAAGGAACCACAAAAACAACTAGAAAAACTACAGCCAGAAAAAAAAGCACTTCCAGGAAACAGGGAGTTACCAGTGGATTCCAGACAGAGATCATTCTTCTGATCATTTTGGCTGCATCCATGATCCTGGTACTCAGTAACCTTGGATTCGGGGGAACGGTAGGAGAGCAGATCAGTATGGTCTGCTTTGGTATCATGGGACTCCCTGCCTATATTTTTCCCATATTCCTTTTTGTAGGAGCCGCTTTTTTTATGTCAAACAGACGCAATCGGCTCGCTTATAAAAAACTTTTGGCAGCTCTTGTATTTTTTATCTTTGTATGTGGATTTGTTCAGCTTCTTACAGAAGGCTATATCCAGAGTACTACGATTTCTGACTATTACCACCTCTGTGCAGAATATCATACCGGAGGAGGTGTCATAGGAGGTGCGATCTGCATGTCAACAACCCAGGCTTTTGGAGTGGCCGGAGGGTATATTATTATTGTAGCAGTCATGCTGATCTCCCTGATCCTTATTACTCAGAAATCCTTTTTTGATTTTATTTTTAAAATATGGGACAAAATTCTCAGTCTTGTAAAAGGCGGACATGAGATTTATATGGAAGGTCAGCCGGAGCGTGATCTGAAAAAAGAGATCCGGGAGCAGGAACGTCGTCAGAAAAGAGAACTTCGTCAGGCAGAAAGGATCCGTCGTTTAGAGGAAACTCTGGAAGCAGAAAAAAAAGCAGCTCAGGCTCTGGAAGCAGAAAATGAAGTGGCGGCCGCCAGACGATCTGTGCAGACCAGATTACAGGAAGAAACACATGGATTTCTGGAGGGCACCAAACTGGAAGCCCCCAGACCAGCAGCTACAGAATCCGCAGCAGATTTTGCCCCAGATCCGGAAGCTCCTGCTTCTGATGATGATCTCATAGTAGGCGCAATGGAAACCGGAAAAGGGCAGCTGGAATTTCAGATCCACAGATCAGAGCCTGCTGTAGAAGAACCCGCAGCGCCGGATCTTTTTGAGGATCTTTCTCCCTCAGAGTCTCTGGACTTTGACAGTTCAGAAACGGTTCCCCAGGAATCCGAGACAGTTCCTGAACCACCTCAGTCGCACAAAAATCCAAAATCTTCCAAGGAGGAGATCGAAAGCGGGATTCAGAATATCCAAAAAGAAATTTCCACAAAAGCTGCTGAAGTAAAAAAAGAATATCACTATCCGCCTTTGAAGCTTTTGAAGCGTGGAAGCGGCAAATCTCAGGGAGATTCCGATGCTCATCTTCGCAAAACAGCGCAGAAGCTTCAGGAAACACTTCATAATTTTGGTGTAAATGTAACTGTTACAAATGTAAGCTGCGGACCGACTGTTACCAGATACGAACTGCAGCCGGAAATGGGAGTAAAAGTCAGCCGTATCGTAGGTCTTGCAGATGATATCAAACTGAATCTTGCCACACCGGATATCCGTATTGAGGCACCTATCCCGGGTAAAGCCGCTGTGGGAATTGAAGTTCCGAATAAAGAGAATCAGGCAGTTATGTTAAGGGAAATCCTTCAGTCTCAGGAATTTCAGGGGGCAAAATCCACCCTGTCTTTTGCGGTAGGCAAGGATATTGCAGGAAAACCAGTTGTAACAGATATTGCCAAGATGCCGCATCTTCTGATCGCGGGAGCTACCGGCTCCGGTAAGTCTGTCTGCATTAATACGTTGATCGTCAGTATCTTGTATAAAGCGTCACCGGATGATGTGAAGCTGATCATGATCGATCCGAAGGTAGTTGAGTTAAGTGTATATAATGGGATCCCCCATCTTTTTATCCCTGTAGTCACTGATCCGAAAAAGGCAGCCGGAGCTTTAAACTGGGCCGTCACGGAGATGATGAACCGATACAATACCTTTGCGGAATTTAATGTACGTAATCTGGAAGAGTATAATCGTAAAGTAGAAAATATGAGAATACCGGAAGGTGAGACTTCTCCGGAAAAAATGCCTCAGATTGTGATCATAGTCGACGAGCTTGCTGATCTTATGATGGTGGCTCCGGGCGAAGTGGAAGATGCCATCTGCCGTCTGGCACAGCTTGCCCGTGCAGCAGGGATCCATCTGATCATTGCAACCCAGAGACCTTCTGTAAATGTTATTACCGGCCTTATCAAGGCAAATATGCCTTCCAGGATAGCATTTTCCGTATCCTCTGGTGTGGATTCCAGAACTATCCTGGATATGAATGGAGCAGAAAAACTTCTTGGAAAAGGAGACATGTTGTTCTACCCTCAGGGATATCAAAAGCCTGTACGGCTTCAGGGAGCCTTTGTTTCTGATGGAGAAGTCAGCAGCATCGTAGAGTTTCTTTCCAGCAAAAACCCGACAGTGGAATATGATGCGCAGATCGAACAGCAGGTTAATACAGTAAGTATTACAGGAGCAGGTTCCGGTAATGAAGAAAAAGACGTCTATTTTGAAGAGGCAGGTAAATTTATCATTGATAAAGAAAAAGCTTCTATTGGCATGCTTCAGCGAATGTTTAAGATCGGATTTAACAGAGCAGCCCGTATCATGGATCAGCTTTGTGATGCCGGGGTCGTTGGCCCGGAAGAGGGCACAAAACCCAGAAAGGTTCTGATGTCTATGGAGGAATTCCAGAATTATATTGAGGAAAGCCTTTAATTAAATAAAAAGGAGAAAATTTCAAATAAAATGGAAATCCGTATTTTATCAGTTGGAAAAATAAAAGAAAAGTATCTTACTGCAGGTATCCAGGAATATGCCAAACGTCTGAGCAGATATTGTAAGCTGACATTTTGTCAGGTAAACGATGAAAAAACTCCTGACAAGGCATCCGATGCACTGAACGAACAAATAAAAAATACAGAAGGGGAGCGACTGATGAAACATATCCGGGATCAGGACTATGTGATAGCTCTTGCTCTGGACGGAAAGATGCTGGACTCTGTTGAGTTATCTGAAAAGCTGGGACAATTGGGACTGCAGGGAAAAAGTACCATCGACTTTGTTATCGGCGGCTCTCTGGGGCTTAGTGACCAGGTTCTGAAACGTGCAGATTTTAAGCTTTGTTTTTCCAGGATGACGTTTCCTCATCAGCTGATGCAGATGATACTTCTGGAACAGATTTACAGAGGATACCGGATACTGAATAATGAACCCTACCATAAATAAACACCTGTATCATTACGGCAGGATAAAATCATAAGGAGGATATGATATGGAAACAACTCGTGTAGAAAAAATGTGCGGCGGAGAAGGACATGTACTGATCAAACATATTCTGAATGAGGAACAGTTAAACGGAAAATGTCGTCTTTACGCAGAAGTTACTTTGGAACCTGGCTGTTCTCTTGGATTCCATGAACATCACGGAGAAAGTGAAACTTATTATATTATTTCTGGAAAAGGAATCTACAGCGATAATGGAGAACTTCGTATGGTACAGGCCGGAGATATGACGTTTACTCCTGATGGAAAGGGTCATGCAATGACGAATTCCGGAGAAGAGGATCTGATATTTATGGCCCTGATCATTCTGGACTGAGTTTTTATGAAAGGAAAAAAATATGCCGGCACAGTTGGATATAGATAAATTTGAGGAATATATCTCACAGTTTCCTATATATGAATACCGTCTTCTGGATGCAGACAAAATCCAGGTAAGAGAAAGAGTGCGAACAATCTGCAAAGAGGAATGTGAACGCTTTGGCACCACCTGGGCATGTCCTCCGGCAGTAGGTACGTTGTTGGAATGTGAAAAAAGGATTCATTCTTATGAAAAAGGCGTTTTCTTTTCCAGTGTAGCTGAAGTATCAGATCTGATGAATATGGAAGAAATGCTGTCTACCAGACATGAGCATGAAACCCTTACGGAAGAGGTTGCCTCCTTTCTGAAAAAAGAAGGATTTGAAACTTTTATCCTTTCTACAGAATCCTGTGATATCTGCGACAAATGCTCTTACCTGGAGGGAAAACCCTGCAGACATCCGGAAAAAATGCATCCCTGTCTGGAAAGTCATGGAGTGGTGGCTGCAGAGATCGTAGAGGACAGGCAAATGGAATATAATCTTGGAGGAAATACCATTCTCTGGTTTTCTATGGTGTTATTCCGCCAGTCATAAAAGAAAGACCTTCGGCATAAATTAAAAAGAAAAGCCGAAGGTTTTTTCTGTACCGGGGAGGTCGGTGCTTTGTTTTTTCAGAAAAAAAGAGAAAGGTTCAGAGAAAATCTCGTAACAGCACTTGAAATTCCCCGTGATCTTGCCTGTGGGGAAACGATTATCACTCTTACCGGCCATAAGCAGGCTGTAGTGGAAAACTACAAAAATATAATAAAATTTACAGAAGAGGAAATTGTAATCAGTACACATTCCGGAAAACTGATGATCCTTGGAAAAAAACTGGAGATCCTTTGGTATACTGCAGAAGAGATGACAATAACAGGATGTATTTCCAGGATAATATCCGATTTCTAGGAGGTTTTGTATGAGGAATTTCCTTCAATATTTTAATGGTTTTGTAAAGATCCGCGTCCAGGGCGGTCAGACAGAACGTTTTTTGAATCTGTGTATGGCTCGAGGAATGGTTCTCTGGGATCTGACCGGAGATTCTGATGGAGGCTTTACCTGTTTTCTTTCTATCGAACATTTTTTGCATCTGGCTCCTGTTCGGAGAAAGACAAAGGTACATATCCATATTCTGGAAAAACATGGATTGCCCTTCTTTTTTGCCAGCAGTAAAAAAAGAAAAGCTTTTTTTGCAGGAATCCTGTTATGCGGAATCCTGCTTTTTCTTTTATCAGGACGTATTTGGAATATACATATTGAAGGGAACAGGATCAACAGTACACCTGAAATGTTGAAATTTTTGGAAGATCAGGGGATTTTTCACGGAATCCGAAAAAAACAGGTAAGCTGCAGTTCCGTAGCGGCACAGATACGGGAAAAATATCCGGAAACAGCCTGGGTCTCTGCAAAGATCCAGGGGACAAGATTGATCATTACTGTAAAAGAAGGAAATTATCAGGCCATCCTGTCAGAAAATAAAGCTGATCCCTGCAGTCTCAGTGCAGAGGAAAGCGGAAGAATCGTAAAAATGGTCACCAGATCAGGTGTTCCTTTAAAAAAAATTGGAGATACTTGTCAAAAAGGGGATATTCTGGTATTAGGAAGACTGGAATTAAAAAATGATGCTCAGGAAATTTTTCGTTATGAGTACGTCCATGCAGATGCAGATATTTATATAAAAAGAAAACTTCCTTATTATGCAGAGTTTCCCATGGAATATGAAAAAGAAATATTTCTTAAAAAAGAAAAAAAGGGAGGATTTATCAAAATAGGAAATTTCTGTTTGGAATGGGGCGCAAAAGCCAGAAACGGGTGGAAACGCATTATGGAAGAATATCCCGTACGCCTTACAGAAAATTTTGTGCTGCCGGTTTCTGTTGGTTCTGTTACTCTGAGGCAATATGAAAAAAAGAAGATTCTGCATAAAAAAGAAGAGGCAAAAGCAGAAGCTTTTCGCATTCTTCAAAAATATGAAAAAAAATTAATGGAAAAAGGGGTTCAAATCTCTGCAAATAATGTTAAAATAGAGGTTGATCACAAAAACTGCATAAGCAGCGGGACACTTGAGATCATTGAAAAAATCGGAAAGGAAGTTCCAGTGGAACGAGTGGAACTTTCAAAGGAAAGGACTATTGAGAATGGCTAACAGTATTATCGAACTTCATCTGGAGATTCCGGCCAATGTGGAGGGAAATGTATTCGGACAGTTCGACGAGCATCTGAAACTGATTGAAAGAACTTTAAATGTCACTTTGATATCCAGAGATGGCATGCTGAAAATACTTGGAACAGAACAAAGTGCTTCCCAGGCAAAAAAACTGATTGGAGAGCTGATCGTTCTGGCTCAGAGAGGAAATACCATTACAAGGCAAAATGTAAATTATGCTCTTGCTCTTGCAATGGAACAGAGAAATCAGGTACTTACAGAAATCGACAAAGACTTTATCTGCAATACGATCCAGGGCAGGCCTATAAAACCAAAAACACTGGGACAGAAAGAATATGTGGAAGAGATTCGTAAAAAAATGATCGTTTTTGGAGTAGGGCCTGCAGGAACCGGAAAGACTTATCTCGCCATGGCTATGGCAGTGACTGCTTTTCGTAATGAAGAAGTCAGCAGGATCATTCTTACACGACCTGCCATAGAAGCAGGAGAAAAGCTGGGATTTCTTCCTGGAGATCTTCAAAGTAAAGTAGATCCCTATCTCCGTCCCCTTTACGATGCTTTGTATCAGATCATGGGAGCAGACAGCTTTGCCAAAAATATGGAGCGGGGACTGATCGAGGTGGCGCCTCTTGCCTACATGAGAGGACGTACTCTTGACAATGCGTTTATTATCCTGGATGAAGCACAGAATACCACACCGGCACAGATGAAAATGTTTCTGACCCGTATCGGTTTTGGATCTAAGGTTATCATCACAGGCGACGCATCCCAGAAAGACCTTCCAAGAGATGCTGTTTCCGGACTTGATGTAGCCATGAAAGTACTGAAAAAAATTGATGATATCGGATTCTGCCAGCTTACCAGTAAAGACGTAGTCCGTCACCCTCTGGTACAGCAGATCGTACAGGCATATGATGAATATGAGAAAAAACAAAAGCCGGCTAAGCCACGTGCGCCACGCCGCAGTTAGGAGACGCTTATGACTATCCAGATCGATTATGAAACCGACAGACAGCTTGATATTGATTACACAGCGCTTGCCAATAAAGTGGCACAGCAGATACTGGACAGCGAAAATTGCCCTTATGAAGCGGCTGTAAACCTTGTGATCACAGATAATGAGGAGATCAAGCGTGTCAATGCTGAATTTCGCAGCATCAACGCTCCTACAGACGTATTATCATTTCCTATGATTCCATTTGAAACTCCTGCAGATTACTCTGTGGTAGAAGACCAGGATGAATATTTTGACCTGGATACAGATGAACTGCTTCTGGGAGATGTGATGATCTCTGTAGACAGAGTTTTTTCCCAGGCAGAGGAATACGGACACAGTACAGAAAGAGAATTCAGCTTTCTTTTTGCTCACAGTATGCTGCATCTTCTGGGCTACGACCATATGGAACCGGAAGAAGCTGCTGTAATGGAAGCAAAACAGGCGCAGGCACTGAAAGCGCTTGGGATCAACAGATAAAAATGACTAGAATTTGGAGAGACAAATAATTATGAATTACCGAGAATTACTGAAAGAGAAGAAAAAAATAGTAGTCAAAGTAGGATCTTCCTCTTTGATCCACAAGGAAACAGGACGACTGGACCTTCATAAACTGGAAGTGCTGGTCAGGGAACTCAGCGACCTTCATAATCAGGGAAAAGATGTAGTGCTTGTTACTTCCGGTGCAGTGGCTGTAGGAGCTGCAGCGCTGGGACTTGAAGGCAAACCTAGGGAACTGAAGGTAAAACAGGCATGCTCCGCAGTAGGACAGGCCAGACTGATGATGATCTACCAAAAGCTTTTTGCCGAGTATAATCAGACGGCGGCCCAGATCCTTATGACAAAAAATACCATGGTCAACAATCTGAACCGGATGCACGCCAAAAATACTTTTGAAGAGCTTCTTTCCATGAACACGATCCCGGTAGTTAATGAAAATGACTCTATTTCCAGCTATGAACTTGAAGCTCTTGAGTCTCTTAGTGATAACGATACCCTTTCAGCAGTAATCGCAGCGCTGATCAAAGCGGATCTTCTTATTCTGCTTTCTGATATTGACGGGCTGTTTACCGATGATCCAAATACAAATCCAAATGCCAGATTTATTGACACTGTAGAAACACTGGATGAAAAACTGAAAAGTATGGGAAAAGGTCCGGGAAGCAAAGTAGGAACCGGAGGAATGGCAACAAAGCTTACCGCTGCCGAGATCGCTACTGCAGCAGGTGCGGATATGGTGATTGCTAACGGAAGAAACTTCCATGTGATCCATAAAATCATGGAAGGCAGAAATTACGGAACACTTTTTATAGGAAACCAGAAAGAAGAATTTTATCTCATTGATTATATCGAAAAACTTTTATAAAACAAAGAAGAAAGAGGAATGAACATGGATAATATCAAGATCGACCGTATCAACACTCTGGCTCATAAAGCTAAAAGTGTCGGACTTACTGAAGAAGAAAAAAAAGAGAGAGATGCTCTCAGAAAGGAATATATTGCTACGATCCGTATGAATCTGAGAAGCCAGCTGGATAACATCAATATCAAAGAAGAAGACGGAAGTATCACAAACCTGGGTGAAAAATATGGAAGCAAAAAAAGTCATTAGAAAACAGATTTTTGCTGCAAGAAAAGCATGCAGCGATCAGGAAGTAGAACAGTGGAGCCGACAGATTACAGAGCGACTGACCACACTTCCTGAGTTTCAGGAAGCAAAACAGATCCTTGTGTATGCTGATTACAATCATGAGGTTATGACAGGATTTCTGATCGAGGAAGCCTGGAAGGCAGGCAAAGAGATCGCTGTCCCCAAGGTAAGCGGAAAAGATATGATCTTTTATAAGCTGACAGATTTTTCTCAGTTGGAGCCAGGATATTTTGGAATTCCGGAGCCGGCACGAGGCGAGATCGCAGAGTGGGAAGACGCTTTGATGATCATGCCAGGAGTGGCTTTTGATAAAAACAATCACAGAGTAGGGTATGGCGGCGGATTTTATGACAGATATCTGGAAAAACATCCGGCTTTGAAACGGATTGCAGCAGCATTTGAATTTCAGATCCTTTCAGAAGTGCCAACAGAACCTACAGATATTTCCCCGGAGATCATAGTGACAGAAAAACAGTGTATGCGAATATAAATGCAGGAGGATTTTTATGAACGAAATGCTTATAGAACTGGGAAAAAAAGCAAAAGCGGCAGAAGACAGTCTGCGGACGATCTCTACAGATAAAAAAAATCAGGTTCTTTCAGCTGTGGCAGATCATCTTGTCGCATGTTCAGAAACGCTGCTGAAGGCAAATGAGACGGACGTAAATAACGGAAAGGCAAATCATATGCCGGAAGGTCTGGTAGACAGATTGCTTCTTACAAAAGAACGTATCGAAGGAATGGCAGAAGGACTTCGCCAGCTGGTAGGGCTGGAAGATCCGGTAGGAGAGGTTACCGGCATGAAAAAACGTCCTAACGGACTGCTGATCGGACAAAAAAGAGTACCCCTTGGTGTTATCGGCATCATTTATGAGGCACGCCCGAATGTAACTGCCGATGCTTTTGGTCTTTGTTTCAAAACAGGAAATGTGGTGATCTTAAAGGGTGGAAGCGATGCGATCCATTCTAATCAGGCCATCGTGGACTGCATACGTGAAACTTTGAAGGAACAGGGCGTTACAGAAGATGCCATCCAGCTGATCGCAGATACTTCCAGAGAAACTGCCGGCGAATTTATGAAAATGAACCAGTATGTAGATGTACTGATCCCCCGGGGCGGTAAAGGACTTATCAAGGCAGTTGTAAACCAGAGTACCATTCCGGTGATCGAGACCGGAACCGGAAACTGTCATATTTATGTAGATGAAACAGCAGATCTTGATATGGCAGCAGATATCATACTGAATGCCAAGACACAGAGAGTAGGCGTGTGCAATGCCTGTGAATCCCTCCTTGTCCATGACAGTGTAAAAGATGCGCTGCTTCCCGTACTTGCCAAGAGACTTCAGGAAAAGAACGTAGAACTTCGCGCAGATGAAAAGGCCATAGATCTTATGCCTGGAGCAGTTCCGGCTGTACCGGAAGACTGGGGAACGGAATATCTGGATTACATACTTTCCATCAAGGTAGTGTACTCTGTAGAGGAAGCCATTGCACATATCAATCAGTATAATACAGGCCATTCCGAAGCGATCATTACAGAAAATTATACACATGCACAGAAATTTCTGGATCAGGTAGATGCAGCAGCTGTATATGTAAATGCTTCCACACGATTTACAGATGGATTTGAATTCGGCTACGGGGCAGAGATCGGTATCAGTACCCAGAAGCTTCACGCCAGAGGGCCTATGGGACTCCTTGCTTTAACTACCACAAAATACATCATTTATGGAAATGGACAGATCCGCCCGTAAAAGATTTCAGAACAGAAATTTATTGTGAAATTTGACTTTTGATTTTTTTATGTTTATAATAATTAGCAGAACTTGATCACTGAAACCGTAATGGCATAGTATGCTATGGGAGGACTTAATGAGAAAAAAACAATTATATGCAGTTATCTTAGCAGGAGTCGTTGCCGCAGGATCTGTTCCCGGCACTGCTTTCGCAGCTGAGCCGGACAGCATACAGACAGCAGAAATAGAAACAGCAGCAGAAGAAGGAACTTCTGAAATACCTTCTGAACCCACAGAAATTCCGGATGTTCCAGCAGAGACACCGTCTGAGCCCACAGAGACTCCGGATGTCCCAACAGAAACTCCGTCTGAGCCCACAGAAACTCCGGCAGAACCAACAGAGACACCGTCTGAGCCAGCCGGTGATGCACAGCCTTCACCGGAAGCAACTGTAACTCCGGAGGCTACCGTAACACCAGAACCTTCTGCAACACCGATACCGGGAGGCCCTGTTGAGACAGATATGGGAGTATCTGTGAATCTGATCCAGGCTGATGGATCTGTAAAACCGGTTTATTATGCAACGCTTCAGGATGCGGTAAACGCAGCTCTGGAATATTATCAGGCAGAAGACCATGACAAATCCAAAGCGGTAGTTGTGGAAATGACCAAACAGTTTTCTCTTTCTGAAACCGTACGGATTGAAAACGGAAAGATCAATATCGTAGCTGCGGCAGACGTATCCATTGGAAGAATTGATCCTCAGGATCCTAATAAGATTCTGGATGGAGATATGTTTGTAGTAACAGGAAAAGACAGCGAACTGCAGCTTTCTGTAAAAGACGGCGGCAGGCTTACACTGAGCGGCGAAAACGGATCAGATGGAGCAGAACTTTCTTCCGGCGCTCTTGTCAGAGTAGAAAACGAAGGCAGCTTTGGTATTTCTGATGGCGTTATCCTTTCCGGAAACACTACCTCTGCAGAAGGCGCAGCCATTGACAGCAAAGGCGGAAGCGTTGTTCTTAAAGGCGGTACCATCACCGGAAACAGCGGTACAAAAGGAGCTGTGTACAGCAATGCAGATATTGCCGTACAGGGAACTGTGACCATCAAAGACAATACAGGAGCAAACCTTTATCTGGATGGAGAAGCAGCAGCTGTAGTAACAGATGCACTGACCAATTCTTCCATTTCACTGACTTCTTCTGCAGCAGCAGACCAGAAGGTTGTTGCAAAAGCAGGAAGCAAAGCAGATGGAACTGCGGTTTCTGCTGATGAATTCAAGGCAGCAGCAGAGCAGTTTGCATATGATACAGAAGATTACAGTATTACACTTGGTGCAGACGGGCTGACTGCAGTGCTGAAACAGGAGCAGGCAATCGCAACACCGACACCTACCCCTACTACAGATCCGTCTTTCCTCACATATCAGAGCAAAACTCTGAAATGGGTGGATCATAACACGGCAACAGCTGTAATGTCCACCACAAAGGACTGTAAATGGTATTATTATTTTGTAGATGCTGGCACATCTGCAGAAGACATTAAGAGACAGTATAATGCAAACAATGCCAAGAATGAGGCAAAAGCAAATACGAAATTTACTGTAAAAGCAGAAAAGATTCCGGAAAAAGAAACATGGCTTGTAGTAGCGGCAAAACCTACGACAGGGTCTGCTCAGCTCAGAGTTCTGAAACTGAACAATAACAGCCGTCCGGCTGCTCCGGTTACTCCGACTGTAACTACCCGCGCTCCAAGAAAATATCAGGTAACAGAGAGTACCGTTACCGGATTGGAAAATCCGCTGAAATTTTTCCCGCGTAAATTCTATGATTTCCAGGTTGTGGGCGCCGGTCAGAATGATAAGGATCCGGTAAGCAATGATGAGAGATGGATTCCTCTTTACTGGTCCATGTCTGTAAATGGCACCAAAAACAATTCCTGGAGAATCGGCTCTCAGGAAAAGGGCATCCGTGAGGCTGCAACTTATCCTCTGTATATTTTCTTCAGAAAACAGACCTATAATGGCAAAGAGTGGGTAGATACAGATGTTGTAGAATATATGAAAACTTCTTTCAGTTCTGCAGAGATCACAGATGAAGAATGGAATGCTTATATTGATGAATACAACAATGAGCATCCGGATGATGGCCTGAACTATGACGGCACCGGAGCCGGTTCTGTGGCAGATCTTACTCCAACAGAAGCGCCGTCTTCACAGGATACTGGTTCTTCTGAAAAAAATGCAGCTGATACTGCAGATAACACACCGCTTGGCTCTATGAGCGCACTTGCAGCGCTTTCTCTTCTTGCAGGCGGCTATGTGATTGTGCGAAAACGGAAAAAAGAAGAAATCTGACAGAAAATTTTCTAACAGGCTTGTGAATGAGAGAGACAGGTATAAATGCCTGTCTCTTTTCATATATTTATCCTGGTATCAGGATACTTGTCTGATATCCTAGTAAAAAGAAGGGTTGGGGAGAATATGACGGAAACAGGGGATTTTACCTATGAGCAGATTTATTACACACTTTGGGAGACAGCACAGAGATACCATCCAATCACACAGTTTCGAGTGATCGGCAACAGTCATGATGAAAGAATGATCCCCATGCTGGAAATGGGAGAAGGAACGGAAACAATATTTTGTGTCAGCGGAATCAACGGAACGGACAGGTTTATGCCTTCCTGCCTTCTTTTGATGGTGCAGGAATATTGCCGCGCCTGGGAATGTGGATGGAAATTGAATGATATCTACGATGTAAGAGAACTTCTTTCTCACTGGAGGCTTTGTTTTATCCCGATACTGAATCCTGATGGCTATGAGATTTATGAAAAAGATTATTTTGTAATACGTAATCCAATTTACCGCCAGATGCTGCGTATGCAGGAAACTCCCTGTAAAGAATACTTCTGCAATGCCCGGGGAATGAATATCCAGAAAAATTTTCCCACCAGCTACTACAGGCGATATCGCATCGCACATGAGCCGGCAAGTGAAAACGAGACAAAAGCACTGATCCGGATTCTTCAGGAATACCAGGGAAGAGGCTTCCTTTCTTTCTGTCAGGCAGGAAAACGGATCCTGTATTACCGTCAGCCGCAGTCCTTTACAGCAAATCAGAAAAGCACAAGATTTGCCAGACATTATCAAAAAGAATCAGGGTTTCGAACGGAGCGTTTTACTCTAAACAAACAGCCTGGCAGAAATGAAGGTGCAGGAGAAGGTTCACCGGAAAGATTCTTTGCAGAAGTGATAAAACAGCCGTCTTTTCGTATTGAACTTCCGTTTTTATCCGAAGACAGAGAACTGGATAAAACTAAACTTTCCAATGGTTTTAAAAAGGCTTATTTTCAGATACACACAGTTCCTCTGGAATATATTTTTTCTATGGAAGAAGGCTGAAGAATAAGTTTTGACAGCGCAGAAATTTTCCTGTATCATATAAGGTTGAAAAAGAACAGATAAGGAGCTCTACATTTATGATAAACGAAAAAAATATTCCATCAAGTCAGGAAGAAACTGCCCGCCAGCAATCTTTTATCCAACTGGCAAAAGCCCTGACAGAGCAGAAGATCCAGACTCTTGGCCGCCCTCTGACATACTGTCTTACTACCTTTGGGTGCCAGATGAACGAAAAACAGTCAGAAGCAGTAGCAGGTATCATGGATGAGATCGGCTACATCCGTCAGGAAAATGAAGAAGCCGATGTGGTTATTTATAATACCTGTACCGTTCGCGAAAATGCCAATCTTAAGGTTTATGGACGTCTTGGACACCTGCATAGTCTGAAGGACAAAAATCCGGATATGAAAATTGTTCTTTTTGGCTGTATGATGCAGGAAGCTCATGTGGTAGAAAAGATCAAAAAAACGTATTCCTTTGTAGATCTGGTGTTTGGTACGCATAATATTTTTAAATTCGCAGAATTATTCTACGAAATGCTTCTTTCAGATATACAGGTGATCGATATCTGGGAAGGCACTGACCAGATTGTGGAGGATCTCCCCACAGAACGAAATTATACCTTTAAATCCGGTGTAAATATCATGTTCGGATGCAATAATTTCTGCAGTTACTGTATTGTTCCCTATGTAAGAGGAAGGGAAAGAAGCCGTCAGCCTGAGGCTATCATAAAAGAGATCAAAAATCTTGTATCAGACGGTGTATCTGAAGTTATGTTACTGGGACAGAATGTAAATTCCTATGGGAAGACACTGGATACCCCTGTTACTTTTGCACAGCTTCTTACCATGCTGGAAGATATTGAGGGACTGAAGCGGATCCGCTTTATGACCTCCCACCCGAAGGATCTTTCGGATGAACTGATCGAAGTGATGGCAAAAAGCAAAAAAGTATGCCATCATCTTCACCTTCCTCTTCAGTCAGGAAGCAGCCGGATATTGAAAGAAATGAACCGTCGCTATGATAAGGAAAAATATCTGAATCTGGTAGAAAAGATCCGTGCGGCAGTTCTGGATATTTCGCTGACAACAGATATTATCGTGGGCTTCCCGGGAGAAACCGAAGAAGATTTTCAGGAAACACTGGATGTAGTCAGACAGGCAGGATATGATACTGCTTTTACCTTTATTTATTCCAAAAGAACCGGGACTCCTGCGGCGGCCAAAGAAGATCAGGTACCGGAAGATGTGGTAAAGGATCGCTTTAACCGTCTGCTGGCTCTTGTTCAGGAACAGGGACGGATCCGTTCTTCCAGATTTACGGGAACCGTACAGGAAGTTCTGGTGGAAGAGGAAAGCAAAGAAAAAGGGATTTTTACAGGAAGGACTCAGTATAATCTTCTGGTTCATTTTCCGGCAGATGAAAGCCTTCTTGGAACTTATGTAAATGTAAAACTGGAAGAATGTAAAGGATTTTATTATCTTGGAAGTCTGGCTGAATGATCTGAATCTGTCTGCCAGATGAAATACGAAACGGAAAGAGGAGAGAAAATTGAAAAAGAACAAATACGAGATTGATATGTGCAGCGGACCCATTATGCCTAAGCTGATCTCATTTTCTATTCCATTAATGCTGTCCGGCATCCTGCAGCTGATGTTTAATGCAGTGGATATTGTGGTAGTAGGAAAGTTCAGCGGAAGCCTTGCGCTTGCAGCAGTCGGCTCCACCACAGCATTGATCAACGTATTTACCAATCTGTTTATTGGGATTTCTCTGGGAGCAAATGTACTTAGTGCCCGGTTTTATGCTTCGGGCAGGACGAAAGAAATGTCTGAAACAGTACATACCTCTATTGCATTAGCTCTTATAAGCGGAATCCTTATGGCTCTCGCAGGGCTTGGCTTTGCCAGAAGCGCGTTGGAGCTTATGGGGACACCGGCAGATGTGATCGGTCAGTCTGCACTTTATATGCGTATCTACTTTATGGGAATGCCGTTTTTTATGCTGTATAATTATGGAGCAGCCATTCTCCGTTCTGTAGGAGATACCAAACGGCCATTGCTCTTCCTTATTATTTCAGGAGTGATTAATGCGGTCCTGAACATGATTCTGGTGATCTGTTTTCATCTGGATGTAGAAGGCGTGGCAATTGCAACAGTTGTGTCTCAGATGATCTCCTGTATACTGGTACTTCGTTGTCTTTATTGTTCAGAAGGAAGCTATCAGCTTCGTTTTTCCAGACTGACCCTGAAATGGGTCTACCTGAAACAGATCTTTCAGGTAGGTATTCCCGCAGGTCTGCAGAGTACAGTGATCAATTTTTCTAATGCCCTGCTTCAGTCCTCAGTTAATTCTTTTGGATCTGTGGCAATGGCCGGATATACGGCAGCCAACAATATCTTCGGATTCCTTTATGCAGCGGCAAATTCTGTTACACAGGCATGCATGAGTTTTACCAGCCAGAACTATGGCGTCGGAAAATTAAAAAGAATGGATAAAGTCCTGATCCATTGTATGATCCTGACAGTCGGCATATCATTGACCCTTGGCTGCGGTGCTTATCTATTCGGACCAGAGCTTCTTAAGATTTATACAGATGAGGCAGATGTAATACGCTGCGGTATGGAGATCCTTTCTTTTACCACAGTACCATATTTCTTCTGTGGCATTATGGATCTGTTTCCAGGTGCACTGCGAGGAATGGGACATTCTGCAGTACCTATGATCCTTTCTGTGATCGGAACTGTAGGAATGAGGGTGATCTGGATCTTTATGATCTTTCCTGCACACAGAAGCCTGGAAGTTCTTTTTATTTCTTATCCGGCATCCTGGATCGCAACCATCATCCTTCAGGTAGGCTGCTTCCTTATTGTAAGAAAAAGGGTGCACCGGACAGTGCTGGCATCGGATTAAAAAAGGACATGTACAGTCTGAAGCAAAAAAAGAGAAGGGGATTCTTTTATGGATCTTTATGTAAAGGATATTGAAAAAATATGGAGTAATGGAAGCGCCACTCTGGTAGCAGGAAAAAAAGGAATCATGCGTAAAGTCGTAGCTTACGATATGATGGAGCAGCCAAATGTGAAAGAATGGCTGAGAGAACATCTTTTGATGATCACTACCGGATATGCAATCCGAAATGATAAGGAAGCACTTCTGAATCTGATCCGCATCATGAATGAAGCCAATGCTTCTGCACTGGCAATAAAAACAAGATTTTTTGATACCTTTCCCAAGGAGGCTCTGCAGCTGGCAGACGAACTGGCTCTTCCATTATTTTTTCTGAATAACAATGCCGGATTCCAGGATCTGGTCTTTCCAGTAATGGTAGCTATCGTTGAGGCAAAAAATCAGATACAGATGGATACCAGATACCGGATCGGCCGCCAAAGCAAGCTGGAACAGGATCACCGTCTGTTTCTGGAACTTCTTACCGGAAAGATCACACAGGAAGAAGAGGCGGAGCATCGAAGTCTTTCTCTACACTGGCCCTCACCTCCGGTAAAGATCATCACTCTTCAGCTGGAAGACAAAGGCCGAAATTCCACACTTCTGGAAATGAAAAGAGAGAAGCAGATCCGGGAGGCAGGAAGGATATTGGAACGTCATTATTTACAGGGAGTGATCGTTACCAGAAAAAAATCCTGTTTTTGTATCATAGATGCAAGTGTTCCCCAGGATTTTCTGATAAAAATTTCACAAGAAATGGCAGTAAAGACAAAAGAACTTAATAACTGTCATTGTTTTTCCGTGATCAGTGATGAGATCGTAGACTATCTTGATATACCTGCCGTATATGAGGCTGTCACGGAAAGCTTCCTGATCCGGGAGATCAAACAGGATAAAAAAGAAACCGTATTCCTTTCAGATCTGCAGTACGACCGTATTCTCCTGCATACAGCACAGCAGGAGGAAACAAAGGACTTTGTGCAGAAAAAACTGGGAATCCTGGAGGAATATGACAGGGCTCATGAAAGTTCACTTGTGGAAACTATTGATATGCTTGCAAAAAAACACGGTTCCAGAAAACTGGCAGCAGAAGCGCTTTTTCTCCACAGAAATACCATGGCGCATCGTATCCACAAGATCGAGGAGATCCTGGATATTGACCTGGATGATATGGATGCCCTCCAGCAGCTGGAATTCGCCTGTAAATTACGGGCATATATGCAATAAAACCAAATGGGTATAAAATAATTGAATACAGACCAAAAACACGCACAAGAAAATAATAAAAGATAATCTCTACATGTGCATAATGCACAGTTCCGGAGTCAAAAATGGGACTGCAGCACCAATGACTTTATTGATTTAAAGTGATATTATACCATTACAAGAAGCGTGAAGCCGATGTGGGCGAGCCTGCATCGGCTATTTTTATACCAAGGAGGAATGAACAACATGAGTAACAACACAAACAAAGATTACACGCAGCTTCATATTCATGCGTCAGATCATCCCAAAGCATATGCGCCGCATATACTGATCCTTAACATTGTGATGAGTATTCTTGGCGCGATCATTGGTCTTGAGCTGATCGTACGTACCGGTGTGGCTCCCAACACTTCCATCGTAGGCGCATTATTCGCCATCATTATTTCTCGCATCCCTGTTGCGATCCTGAAAAAATATCAGAGTATTCATTGCCAGAACCTGATCCAGACTTCTATTTCCGGTGCGACCTTTTCCGCAGCCAACTGTTTCCTGCTTCCGATCGGCGTACCGGTAATCATGGGGAAACCGGAGCTGATGTTCCCAATGCTGATCGGTTCTTTCCTTGCAACCATTATTGATGCAACAATTCTTTATAAAACCTTTGATTCAGAAATGTTCCCGGCAGAAGGGGCATGGCCTCCGGGTGTGGCGTCTGCACAGTCTATTCTTGCCGTTGTAGAAAAAGGAAAAAAAGCCCTGCTGCTTTTGGTAGGTATGGCGATCGGCGTAGGCGGCAAGATGATCGGTATTCCTACAGACCTTCTGGGTGTTTCCTGGTTTGGCGATTTTGCAGCTATGGCAGCCCTTGGCGTGGGAAGTATTGTAATTGGTATTATCAAAACAAACGGATTTATCATTGATATTTTTGGAACAAGTCTTCCGATTATCACAAACCTTTTCGGAGAAGGCGCTGATCTGATGTCAAAGCAGATGTTCCAGTACATGCCTCATGGCATCATGATCGGTGCAGGTATCATTTCTCTGGTTCAGTGCGGACGTATGCTCTTTAAGAAAAGCGACGGAGACAGTGCGGCAAGTAAATTCTCCTCCAGTATGGCAAACATGAAAAAAGCCCTTGGCGGCGGTTATGTGGCATATCTTGTAGTTGCAGTGCTTCTTGCAGTAATCACAGGCATCTGGTCTGAAATGAATTTCTTCCAGCTCATCATCTGGGTGATCTTCTCTGCATTTGCAGCCATTGCCTCTGAATTGATCGTTGGTATCTCCGCCATGCATTCCGGATGGTTCCCGGGATTTGCAACAGCCCTTATTTTCCTGATTGTTGGTATGCTCATCGGTTTCCCGGCAATTCCTCTTGGAATCCTGGTAGCTTATACTTCTGCAACCGGTCCGGCATTTTCTGACATGGCATACGACTTGAAATGTGGTTATATCCTTCGTGGATGCGGACAGGACAGAGAACTGGAGCTGGAAGGAAGAAAGCAGCAGTATTATTCTGAAATGATCGGATTTGTAGTAGCATTTGTACTGGTTGCCATTATGGCAAATAAATATTTTGACCAGGGTCTTTTTGCCCCGGTTGACGCTACCTTTGCAGCAACCATCGAAGCAGGCGCAGGAGCAGGCGTGGCAAAATGGCTGATCATCTGGGCGATCCCAGGTGCGATCATCCAGCTTCTTGGAGGATCCAGACAGGTAGGTATCCTCTTTGCAACAGGTCTTCTGGTAGGCTCCACCATCAACGGACTTACCATCCTGATCGCTCTTCTTATCAGATATGTCCTTGTAAGACGTAATAAAGAGAATGAGCAGACACTGAATATCCTGGGTGCAGGTTCCCTTGCCGGCGCGGCATTGTACAGTTTCTTCACTGCAACGCTGTCCCTTGGTAAGAAAAAATAGCAATGATAAATAAAAGAAAGAAGCGTGGATAAATTGAAAAACAAAGGAATACGACTGACAAAAGATCTTCTCGATGCTGCCCTTTATGGAGGAACCATTCTTGGCGGCGGTGGCGGCGGAGACGCAAAAAAAGGAAGAAAATATGCAGAGCTTGCCGTTCAGTACACAGATCTGAGACTGATCCAGGCAGAGGATCTGGGGGATGATGACATTGTACTGACAGCGTCGCTGGTAGGCGCTCCCAATGCAGAAAATCAGTTTATGACACCAAAGGATCTGGCAAGAACCGTAGAGATTCTTCAGAAAAACTGTGATTTTCCCATTGCTGGGATCATTACGAATGAGCAGGGAGGAGAAGCCACAGTCAACGGATGGCTTCAGGCAGCAGTTCTCGGTCTTCCTGTAGTCGACGTTCCCTGTAACGGCCGCGCGCATCCTACAGGTGTCATGGGCAGCATGAATCTTCACAAAATAAAGGATTACAAAACAGTCCAGGCCTGTGTAGGAGGAAATCCGGATACAGGAAACCATGTAGAATGTTTTTTTGAAGGAAGTATTGAACATACATCTAAACTGGTACGTCTGGCCTCTATTGAGGCCGGCGGACTGGTAGCAGTGGCCAGAAATCCGGTAACGGTTTCCTATGCAAAAGAGAACGGAGCTCCGGGAGGCGTACAGTTTGCCATTGAAACAGGAAAAGCATTTCTGAAAGGACTGGAAACCTCTGTAGAAGAAGGAATCCAACAGCTTTGCTCTTTCCTTAATGGAAAAGTTCTGGCAAAAGGAAAAACAGAGAATTTCTCCATTGAAACTACAGGCGGTTTTGATGTGGGTTACGCAACAGTAGACGGATGTGAACTTACTTTCTGGAATGAATATGCAACAGCGGAAAAAGACGGTGTCCGTCTGGCAACATTCCCGGATCTGATTATGACGATCAATGCCGAAACCGGCGAGCCGGTGACAACTGCCATGATGGAAGAAGGTCTTGAGGTTTATGTGATAGCCGCAGATAAAAAGAATCTGAAGCTTTCCCCTGCAATGTATGCACCAGAGCTTCTGAAAGCAACCGAAGATGTGATAAAAAAAGAACTGATCAGCTATCTTGACAAATAAAGGAGGACAGACCTATGTTAATGAAACACATTATTGATGCTTATGAAGTGCTTGACAGCACCTATGTAACCGGAGAAAAAGTAAAGGAATATCTTCTGGGGATCAAACCGGACGCAAACATTGAAGTTTATGAGCTGGTAGGACCAAAAGGAAGCACCGATATGCTGAAAGTGCGTATCCCCGGAACCAGAGGAAAAATGAACGGAGGAGACGCTCCTACCATCGGTCTTCTCGGACGTCTTGGCGGTATCGGCGCGCGTCCGGAGAGAATCGGTTTTGTCTCTGACGGCGACGGCGCTCTCTGTGCAGTTGCTCTTGCAGCAAAGCTTCTTGATATGCAGAACAAAGGCGATTTCCTGGAGGGCGACGTATTTATTTCCACACATATCTGCCCGGATGCGCCGACTGCGCCTCATGACCCGGTTCCGTTTATGGGATCTCCGGTAGAAATGTCTCAGGTAAACAGAGAAGAGGTTTCCCCTGAACTGGATGCCATCCTGTCTGTTGATACGACCAAAGGCAACCGTGTAATCAACACAAGAGGCTTTGCTATTTCTCCAACTGTAAAAGAAGGTTATATTTTAAGAACCTCTGAGGATCTTCTGGATCTTATGCAGATCACAACCGGAAAACTTCCTTATGTATTCCCTCTGGCTCTGCAGGATATCACACCATATGGAAATGATGTACATCATATCAACAGTGTTCTTCAGCCATGTACGGCAACCAATGCGCCGGTAGTAGGTGTGGCGATTACAGCGGAAACCATGGTACCGGGATGTGCTACAGGAGCTACCCATGCTTCAGATGTAGAAGAGGCGGCGCGCTTTATGCTTGAAGTTGCAAAGGCGTTTGGCAAAGGTCAGTGTAAATTCTATGATGAAGAGGAATATGCAAGACTGATTAAACTTTATGGAGATCTGAAGCATTTCCAGACTCTCGGAAACGAATAAGGAGGAGTTCCTATGAAGATCGGCGCAGTTACCATCGGACAGTCTCCCAGAGTGGATGTCACGAAAGATATTATGGGACTTTTTGACGATTCTCTGGAGCTGGTGCAGGCCGGAGGGCTGGACGGCCTTACCAGAGAAGAGATCGAAGCCTTTGCACCGGGACCGGAAGATTATGTTCTGGTGTCAAGGCTTACAGACGGAAGCTCTGTAACCTTTGCAGAACGTCATATTCTTCCCAGGCTTCAGAATGCCATTACAAAAATGGAAGAAGAGGGATGTGCCTTAGTAATGATGTTCTGTACGGGAAGTTTTCCGGAAAGTCTTTCTGCGAAAAACATTCCATTGATCTATCCCTGCGAGCTTCTGAACAGACTGGTGCCTCTGATGACAAAAAAATCCAGCATCATCTGTATGACTCCATCGCCTTTGCAGACCGTGCAGTGTGAGGAAAAATGGAAAAAATATGTAGATCAGGTAAAAGCTGTGGCAGCTTCTCCCTATGGGGAATGGGATGCCCTGGAGGAGGCTGCAGAACAGGTAAAAGATATGGACGGTGATCTTATCGTCCTGGACTGTATTGGGTATACACAGGAAATGAAGCGTATGTTTGCAGAAAAAACAGGCAAAAAAGTAGTCCTTCCAAGAACACTTCTTGCCCGTGTGGTTTCTGAACTTACGAATCTGTAAGAGATATGCGTAAAAAGGAGCAAAGAAAATGAATCAGTTAGTAAAGACAGCGGAAGGGGTTCTTTCCTCCTGCCTGGCAGTAAAAAAGGGAGAAGAGGTACTTATCGTAACCGATAATACCAGAAAAGAAATTGGAGAAGCAATTTATGAGGCGGCAGGAAATCTGGGCTGCGAAAGGCTTCTTATGGTAATGAATGAGAGAGAACTCAGCGGACAGGAGCCTCCAAAAGCAGTGGCGGCAGCCATGAAAAGTGCAGATGTGGTGATCGCGCCCACCGCTCAGTCCCTGACTCATACAAATGCCAGGATAGAGGCAGCCAAAGCCGGAACAAGGGTGGCTACCATGCCCGGCATCACAGAGGAAATGTTTTCTCAGGGAGCAATGACAGCCGATTATTCCAAGGTGGAAGAGTTGACAGCTGTGGTTACGGAAATGCTCTCAAAGGCTTCTGTGGCACGAATTGAAAAGGATGGTCATGTTCTGACCATCAACATAAGGGGAAGAGACGGCGTTCCAAGCCCGGGCGTATACCGGGAACCGGGAAAATGTGGAAATCTTCCTTCCGGAGAAGCATATATTGCACCTCTGGAGGATGGTTCTGAGGGGGAAATGGTCGTGGACGGTTCCATGGTAGGTATCGGAAAGCTGGACAGCCCTCTTCATATGGTGATCTCCGGTGGAAAGCTGCGTTCGGTAACAGGAGAAAAAAGCGAAAATCTGGATGTTCTCCTGAAAAATGAAACAAACGGAACGCTCTGTGAGCTGGGAATCGGAACAAACGAAGCGGCTGTATTAAACGGCATTATCCTGGAAGATGAAAAAGTTTACGGAACAGTGCATATTGCTTTTGGAACAAACACCTCTTTTGGCGGAGTAAACAAGGCAGAATGTCATATGGACGGTATCATTCTTCGCCCTACTCTGTATCTGGATGAGGTAAAAGTAATTGAGGATGGGGTGTTCCTCGTATAAAGAGAGGTGACTTTTTTGGAGAAGAAATTTAAGATCGGTCTGATCAGAGTGCTGACTACAGAAAATGAAGAGGTACTGCTGGCACATGAAAGACAGCTGAAATCTTATTTTCCTCAGCTTCAGATCGAAACAAAATGTATTCCGGATCAGTATGAAGGCATCCATACTCCGGAACTTGGAGAAATTGCAGTGCCGAAGATCGTAGAAACTGCCAGAAGCTTTGAAGATGCGGATATGATTATTGTCAGCTGTGCGGACGATCCGGGTGTGGAGGAGATACGGGAAGCCCTTCCCGGGATTCCGGTGACAGGCGGAGGAGAGACCACGGTGGCTCTTGCTCTCAAATATGGAGAAAAAATCGGAGTTCTGGGGATCACCGACTATGCCCCGAAAGCATATGTAAGGATGATTCCGGATCAGATGATCCTGGGCAAACCGGACGGAGTGAACAGCACACTGGATCTTATGACCCCGGAAGGACGGAAAAGCGCAGTGGAAATGGCATGTAAATTAAAAGAACAGGGGGCACAGGTTCTTGCTCTTGCATGTACAGGAATGGCGACTATCGGGATCGCAAAGGAGCTGGAGGAGGCTACCGGTCTTCCGGTGATCGATCCGGTAATGGCAGAAGGTCTGTTTGCGTATTATGAGTATCTGAAAAAATAACAGCACAGCATCGTTGCTGCGAACAGTAAAACAGAGTCGGTTATCCTGATCACCATGGACGACAGACTCTGTTTTTTTTCGCTGAGATGTGGTAAACTAGTACAACGAAAACTAAATGATACAAAACAGGGAGGAAAAGAGATGAACGAGTATCTGAAACAGGTAAACAGCCTGCCCTTTTATCTGATCGTGGGCGGGGTTTTATTGTTTATCCTGATCATGTGTGTGTGGTTTCTGGTAAAAAGCTACCGGGCGGGGATTGCTATTGGAATGGACAAAAAAGTGATGCGAAGAGCGATCATGTCCAGCGCTACTTTTTCCATTCTTCCAGGCGTCAGCATACTTCTGGGTGTGATCGCACTCAGCGGGAGCCTTGGAGTGCCGCTGTCCTGGCTGAGACTTTCCGTTGTAGGGGCTCTTCAGTATGAACTGAATGTGGCGGAGATAGCTGCTACCAGTATGGGACTTTCCGGACTGAAGGTAAGTGAAATGTCCATAGCAGCATTTACAACCATTGCCCTTGTAATGACAGCGGGGATTTTAAGTGGTATCACCTGCTGTATCTTTGGCCTGAAAAAATATCTGACCAGGTTTCAGAAAAAAGAGAAAAAAGCAGAAGGCAGCCGTCCGGGTTTTGGAGCTTATGCGACTATTGCTATGTTTATCGGCCTTTGCAGCGCGTATATCGGTTCTTATGTAGGTACATGGACTGCGTTCAAAAATCATCTGCCCCTTATGGTGGCAGGTGTTTCCGCACTGACAATGGCAGTTTTTGAATATCTGATCGTGAAGAAAAAAATGGAATGGCTGGAAAATTTCAGCGTCGCAGTCAGCATGATCGTGGGAATGACCGCAGCCGTTCTGATCAGTCTTTAGGAGGAAAAGTAAATGGAGAAAGAGAAATTTCTGGAAGAATTTAACAGACAGCAGCATCGCCTGGGAAGGATAATGCTGATCGCAGCCGCAGTCCTGCTTCTGGCAGTTCCTTTTCTGCTTGGCGGCATATATGGAGCCTTTCCGGATCTGAAGAGCTTTTTAAATGGTTTTATTAAGGTAGGAATGGTCTATATTCCTGTGGGGATCGTAGAATTTCTTGTATACGCACCCATGCTGGGAAATGGCGGAAGCTATCTGACCTTTCTTACAGGAAACGTAACAAACCTGAAAATCCCCTGTGCCATGAATGCCAGGGACATTGCTAGAACCGAGGTTGGCACCGTAGAAAACGAGATTATTTCTACGTTAAGCGTGGCATCCAGCTCCATTGTAACCATGCTGGTGATCTTTGCAGGTGTCCTTCTTCTGGTTCCGCTGACTCCGGTACTGGAAAACCCGGTGCTGACTCCAGCCTTTGATACTGTGGTTCCGGCGCTTTTTGGAGCTCTGGGACTGAAATATTTCCGAAAAAGCATGAAGATCGCAGCTATCCCTCTGATTTCCATGACTCTTCTCTGCGTACTTGTGCCCGGAGCTATTTCACAGACCAGCATTCTTCTGATCCCGGCAGGCGGAATGGCTCTTGTGATCGGATATGTTTTATGGAAAAAGAATAAGCTTTAATCAAGGAGGATGACAAAATGAGTATAAAAGAAAAAACCGAATCAAATGAAAGAGAAATATTTTATGGAGAAAGACTTGGAAAAATGATCCGCTGTGAGACAATTTCCAGCAGCTTTGATCAGGATCTCAGCAAGTTTTACCGATTCCATGAGGTTCTGGAGCAGCTTTTTCCAAATATACACAAAACCTGTGAAAAGTATGAATTTAATGGCAGCCTTCTGTTCAAATGGAACGGAAAAGGAAATGGAAAACCCATTCTTTTTATGAGCCATCAGGATGTTGTGGAGGCAAACGGACAGTGGGAACACGATCCTTTTGGCGGGGAGATCATCGACGGAGCTGTCTGGGGAAGAGGAACAGTGGATACCAAGGGCAGTCTTTTCTGTTTTCTTCAGGCAGCAGAGGAGCTGATCGGCAAAGGGTATGTACCGGAATGCGACGTATATCTTGCCAGCAGCTGTACGGAGGAGATCGGAGGAGAAGGCGCACCTCTTACCGTAAAATGGCTTCAGGAGCATGAGGTACAGCTGCGTTTCCTGATGGATGAAGGCGGAATGATCAAAGAAGAGCCTATGAAAGGGGTAAAGGGACGTTTTGCCATGGTAGGCTGCCTGGAAAAAGGTTATGGAGATATCCGTTTTACTGCCAGAGGAAATGGCGGACATGCCAGCGTACCTCAGAAACAGACTCCCCTTACACGTCTGGCAGCCTTTATGATGGATATTGAAAACCATAATCCCTTTACTGCCAAAATGAATCCTACCGTAGCAGAAATGTTTCGGAGAATGGCTCCCTGCACCCAGGGACCGCTGGGCACAGTAATGAAGTATGAGCGACAGCTGGAGCCCCTTCTGGAAAAACTTCTTCCAAAAGTCAACCCTCTGGGCGCTGCCATGATCTCTACAACCCTGAATTTCACCATGGCAAAGGGAGCAGATGGATTAAACGTCGTTCCTCAGGAGGCTTATGTAACAGGAAATATGCGTTTTATCCATCATCAGGGACCAAAGGAAAGTCTGGCTCTTGTATCAAAAATTGCAAAAAAATATGAAATTGAGGTAGAACCGATCCTGATCCACGAACCCTGTCCGGTAGTAGACTACAAAGAAAAACCTTTCCGCCTGGTGGAGCATGTGGTCAGAAAAATGTTCCCGGGTGTGATCGTAGCCCCGTATGCCATGACAGGAGGAACCGACGCAAAATTTTATACCCCTGTCTGCAAAAACAGCATTCGTTTTGCCCCTCTGGAGATCAATGAGCAGCAGTATCAGAGTATCCATGGACTTAATGAAAATATTAATATCAATACACTTCCAAAGGCAGTTGATTTCTATAAACGAATTATCCGTCATATGGAAAACTGGAAAGAATAAGACAGATATGTGTGAATGTGGAGGATAGCGGTGAAATTTTTATTAAAATATAGTATAATAGAAGGCAGAAAATACTAGAAAGGATTGCCTTATGTTGAGAGTATTAATTGCTGATGATGAAAAAAAAATAGGTCTCTTAGTAAAAAATCTGGTTCAGTGGGAAGAACTGGGGTTGGAATTTTTAGGCATTGTACAAGATGGTTTGGAAGCATATGAGATTATTATGAAAAAAGCACCAGATATTGTAATTACGGATATCCGTATGCCGAGCTTATCTGGTCTTGAAATGATTGAAAAGGTAACAGAAGCAGGGCTTTCTGTTCATTTTATAGTAATCAGTGGTTATAGATATTTTGAATATGCCCAGACAGCTTTAAAATATGGTGTCAGGGATTATTTACTGAAGCCTATAGATGAAGACGAGCTAAATAAAATCCTGGCAAAAGTGTGTGAAGACGAGAAGAAAAAGAGAGGACTTCAAAAGCATGTAAAAGCCTTAGAGGCGAATCTGCAAAATAGTAAGCACATTTTACATAGAGAGCTGCTAGAGAGGGCATTTGAGCAGCAGAAAGTTCAGAATATGGATACAGTCGAAAAAGAAAGAAAAGATTTAGGAATAGGTTTATTTCAGGCTGTGGGCATTAAAGTAGATAGAGAAATTCTAGATTCTCGCAACGAAGAGCAGGAAAATCTAATATGCAGTAAGCTTGCGGAAATGGTAAATGATTCGTTGAAACCTGCTGTATTGGATCTGGTGATTTCAATAAGGAAAGGAATGTGGATTCTGGTTCTCATGAATTTTACTGATGAAACCAGAGAAATGGTCAGAGAAAATCTTACAAATATTTTTTGTAAAATAAAAAATTATATTGGTGGATTTGAGAATTACGAAGTGACAATGGGAATCAGTCCAGAAACTAGGGAGTTTTCTCAGATTAATATGATTCTGGAAATGGCAGGAGAAGCTGTTCGATGCAGAATATTTGAAGGGAGTGGAATCAGTATTTCATCCTATTCAGAGAATCGTAACAGAAATGCTAAAGGACAGGAAATCATAGAAAAATATTCCGATGAAATGGAGAAATACATTCAGATATTCCAGTGTGATAAATTGAGCGGATTGATCAGAGATATGTTTTATGAAGCTGATCAAAACCAGATTATGGCCTGTGAATATTATGAGCTGATTCAGAGTCTGGGAATTCTCTATTGTCAGAAAATTTCTAATTTATTTCATCAAAATATGGAAGAATTTCTTTTGCTCTGGAAAGAAAATACAGAGTCACTGAATACAGTTAGTGCAATGAAAAGATATGTAATAGAGAAGATAAAAAAGCATTTAAGCGCTTTAGAAAAACATCAGACAGAATTGGAAAGAAAGCCAATTCTTGATACAATAGAATATGTAAAAAACAATTATGGACAAAAGATTTTATTAGAAGAAATGGCTGAGAAAATCGGATTTAATCCCAATTATTTTTCCGAGGTATTTAAAAAGGAGACTGGAAAGAATTTTTCTACATATCTCTTGGAAGTGAGAATGGATGCAGCGAAAGATTTTTTGCGAAACAGTTCTGAAACAATCTATAAAATTGCATCTAAGGTTGGATATAAGGATTCAAAATACTTTAGCCAGCAATTTACTAAAGTAGTGGGAATTAAACCCACAGAATATAGAAGATTGTATTTTTAAGAGGTATTGATATGAGGAATGTTGGAAAACTTCATATTTATTTTATTACTATAATTGTAACTCTTTTTGTTTATATATATATGCCAAATAACTGGAAGAAACTGACAGGGCTTCTTCTTTTGACATTATTATGTGGAGGATGGATTGTAAGTGTAAAATTCATACATGCATTTGAAAATGCAGTTAATCAGATCCCTGATAGGGGAAAATGCAGGGAAATCCTAAATAATTCAGGAATATCTATTCTAAAAAAAATGGCGAATCAGCAGGATATTCTTGCGCTGAAAATGGAAAAAAAATACAGTGTTAAAGTAGAGGATAAGCAGAGCAAAATCAATTCTCTACAAAGCCAGATTAATCCACATTTTCTTTATAACACACTGGAATGTATCCGAAGTGAAGCTGTCTGTCAGGGAAATAAGAGTATTGCTAATATGGCGAAGTCCCTTGCTTCTTTTTTTAGATACAGCATCAGTAGAAAAGAAAATATTGTAACGCTTCAGGATGAACTAAACAATATCCGAAACTATATATTAATTCAGAATTATCGTTTTGAGGATAAATTTCAATTTTATGTAAAAATAGATGAAGAGGATCAAAAGGCACTTGTTTGCCAGATTCCCAAAATGACTATGCAACCTATTGTGGAAAATTCTATTTTTCACGGACTGGAAACAAAAACAGGTGACTGCTGTGTGACCATATATATTCGTATGACTCAGGATAAAGTACTTCTTACTATTTCAGATAATGGCGTAGGAATGAATGAAAAACAGTTGAAAAAATTACAGTATGGATTGGAGTATGGTGCTGCGGAAGAAATATCCGATGAGCAAAACAGTGTTAAAAAAATTCATGGAAATGGTATTGCTCTTTTTAATATTAATCAGCGTTTGAAATTGACGTTCGGTGAAGAATACTACATTAAAATATACAGTATTGAGGGAGAAGGAACTGATGTGGAGATTCTTCTTCCGCTTTCTACAGAGAAGGATAAAAGATGAAAAGAGAAATTCTGCAGTTTACAAATTTAAGAATAAAAAATGAATATGGGGAACAACTCGAAGATCTAAACATGATATTTTTGGAAGGCGAAGCACATCTTTTATGGGGGTGGGATAGTACACCCCGTATTTTTGCCAGCTTATTTTGTGGTAAAACTGAAATTGTAAAGGGAAATATTTATATAAATTCAAAAATAACAGGAAAAGATACCAAATATAATTTTGAAAAAAATGGTATTTACTTTGTGGATAGCCAGGTAGAATTGATGAAATCTCTGAATCTTTCAGAACAACTTTTTTTATTAAAAAATAATAGTCTTTGGAAAATAAAATTGAATTCTAGGGCAATCGAAATACGAACAAGAGAGATTATGAATCATTATAATTTAGAATTGGATGCACTGGCAAAAACGGATTCTCTTCGTGCTATCGAGAAAGTGTGGTTTCAGTTGGTAAGGCTGGCAGATAGAAATGCAAAAATGATAGTTCTTGGAGGTGTGACAGAAATTTGCAGTCAAGATGATTTGCAAAAGCTGTTACGTCTTCTTGAGCAGTTAAAAAATGAGGGAATCTCATTTGTTATTTATGACAGTCACCCAGAATATTTTCTTGGCTTAGCAGATGATTGCTATCTTATGAAAAATGGAAAGATAATAAAAAAGTTTTATGATAAAATTCAGTTTGAACAGTACTGGAAAACAGCAATGGAAATACATGGCAAAAAGAAAACAGAAGCTGTGCAACAAAGAAAAAACAGAAACTATGGAAGCTTTAAATGGCAGGGACAGAAAGGGAAAATAGCTTGTTTGAATGTTTTTGAAGGAGAGACTGTCTATGTGAAAACATCCTGTTGGGAACAACAGAAAAAGATTAAAGATGCGTTTTTGGGGGCGTACGGACATGGCACTTTTTTTGAAAGTCGAGATAAGAGCATATTCTATAATGACATAAGAATCCTGGTCAAAAACAGAATAGGATTTTGGGGGAACGAAGTGATAAAAGAAGAATATTTTTTGAATCTATCAGTACGAGACAATATTTTACTCCCCTCTGTAAAGAAAATCAGCAGATGTGGTTTCTATCAGGTGGGAGAAAAATTTGTATTTCAAGATAGAGAGTTTTGTCCAGAATTACACACTTTAGAGCAGGATGAAAGTATGTCAGATGAAAAGATTTTCAAAATTCTGCTTTATCGCTGGAAATTATTTAATCCTCAAATATTGATTCTACATAATGTTTTTTCCAGAGCAAATTTAGAGATGCGTCAATGGCTCTGGGAAATGCTTTTTGATATGACCAAAAGAGGGACAGGGTTAATTTTACTTGAAGCATTTGAGGAAGATATGCTTCCATTTGTGGATCGAGTTGTGATACCAGAAGAAGAATGGGTATAGGAGAATGATTATGATTCCTTTTTTTATTCGTCAGTTCTCCCTTATGGTTCTAATGACTTTAGGAGTATCAATAGAATATATTTGTGGAAACTTTGATTTGGCATTTGCAGCACAGATATCAGCATCCTCCCTGCTGAGTATTTTTTTGGTTACAAAAGGAGTTCCCATATTTATCAGTTGGATTATGATATTTGTATTTAATGGATTGATCGGATGTATGAAAGGAATTTTCATTACAAAGTTTCGAATACCTTCCATTATTGTTACGTTGGCTTTCCAGATGATTCTGGTAAATTTCTGTGCAGGAATTACGAACGGTACAAATTTGACTATGCCGTATTTGAAGGAACTGTATAAAGTTTTTCCTATGGAATTGATAGAAATTGGACTGGCTGCTATGGGACTGACGGTAACACATTATTTTCTAAATTATACATATTATGGAAAATATTGTTATATGCTGGGAGAAAATATGGCTCTGGCAGAAAAAGATGGTTTGAATTGTACTGCTGTTTCTGTTTTGATTCATGGAGTGGTATCATTGTTTTTTTCTATCCCAGCTATTTTGTTGGCAATGTATACAGGAAGTGGAAGCGGTTCTCTGGGAATGGGCTATCTATACCAGGTATTGGCTGCTATGCTTTTGGGTCGAAATCTGGTATATGGAAAAAAGAAAAGTGTTTTCGGAATGTTTTGGGGATCATTCATTCTTGTATTATTTACAAGTATTTTAACTGCAAAAGGGCATTTAAATCAATGGGAAAATATTTTGGAGGGAATTATAATTTTAGTTTGCCTTTCCCGAGAGTATAGAAAAAAGTCTGAGAACTCTCCCCCTAAATCTGAGAATCCTCATATTGAAGAAATAACTGAAAAGGGTAAAATAAAAGCACAATAAAGGAAAGCCCAAATGTGTAGGGAACAAAAGAAAACAGGGAGGTAGTAAAATGAAAAAAAAAGTTTTAGGTATTGTAATGTCTGTAGCATTAACAGTAGGTATGACAGCGGGTTGCTTATGTACGGTGCATGCAGGAGAAACGGAAGATCATAAAATCGGCTTTCTTGCTCCGACTCTCCAGACAGAATTTTTTATCAGTATTGATGACGGATTAAAAAAAGAATGTGAGGATAGAGGTTGGGAGTATGTATCAGTTAGCTTTGATAATGATTCAGCAAAGGCCGTTACAAATATTGAAAATATGGTAACTGGATCCTGTGATGCAATCATTGCCATGGTTTCTGACAGCTCTTGTGACGCTGCTTTGAAGGCTGCACAGGATGAAGGTGTAAAAATCATGGAGTGCGGTGTCGAAACAGATGTACATGATGTTGTTTTAAATACAGACCAGTATGATGTTGGTGTAGAAATCGGAAAAATGGCATCTGATTGGATTAACAATCAACTGGATGGTGCTGGCAAAGTAGTTGTATATACTACAGTGCAGAATCAGGACATGCAGAACCGTGGTGAGGGTATCCAAGAAGCACTAAAGGAAAATGCTCCTGATGCAGAAATTCTTGAGGTTGTAGATATTGGAAAGGATGTTGTTGGTTCAGGCACAACAACTACAGAAAATATGCTTCAGAAACATCCTGATTTAAATACTATCGTATGTTATGGTGATGCGGCAGCGGTAGAATCAATGGAGGCGGCTAAAGCAGCAGGCGTTGATTCAGAGAATTTTGGCATTTTTTCCTGTGACGGGACTGCTCAGGCATTAGCAGGAATTGCAAATGGTGATCCCCAGAAAGGTAGTGTTATGTTTGCCCCGTTGGCTCCTATGATGGCAGAATATTGTCAAAAACTTTTTGATGGGGAAACATTTGAAGATGCAGTCGAAACAGAGTGTATTCCTGTTACGGCTGAGAATGTTACAGAATTTTATAATCCGGAGAACACAGAAAAATAGTCTGGTAGCTTTGTGAAAAAGACAGTGCTGTCTGCAAGAACGGACAGCACTGATTTTGAAAGGAAACAGATATGAAAAATACAATTTTGAGTGTAAAAGATATTGTAAAAGAATATCCTGGCGTACGAGCTATCGATCATCTGTCTTTTGAAGTAGAAGAGGGAGAGATTCATGCATTAATTGGCGAAAATGGTGCAGGAAAATCAACTCTGATCAAGACTTTGTCTGGCGCAATAACTCCTACTTCCGGTACGATTATTATAAATGGAAAAAAATTTACTTCCATAACTCCAAAGCAGGCAAAGGAAGAAGGAATTGCTGTTATTTATCAGGAATTTACATTAGTTCCAGGAATCAGTGCAGCTGAGAATGTTTTTCTTGGAGAAAAAACATCTCAGGGAATATTTGTAGATATTAAGGATAGAGAACGCAGAGCAAAAGAACTTTTTGATCAGATGCAGGTGGATATTGATGTATCAAAGCCTGTACGAGACCTTTCTCCAGCTTGTCAGCAAATTGTAGAAATAGCAAAAGCTGTTAGTAAAGATGTAAAAATACTGATCATGGACGAACCTACAGCTCCTCTGACAGTTAGTGAGGTTAAGGTTTTGTTTAAAATTGTAAGAGATTTAAAAAAGAAAGGAGTTACGATTATATATATTTCTCATCGCCTTGAGGAATTATTTGAATTGGCAGACCGTGTAACTGTTATGCGTGACGGTGCTTATGTAGGTACAGAAAAAATTGAAGATATTGACCGACAGAAACTGATTGCTATGATGGCAGGCAGAGAGCTTAAAGAATCTTATCCTGCAAGGCAGGTATCTATTGGAGAAGAAGTTCTTCGCGTAGAAAATCTTTATGGAAATGGAGATAAAAATATTACATTTTCACTTCATAAAGGAGAAATTCTTGGATTTGCTGGATTAGTTGGTGCAGGACGTACTGAGCTAATGCGGGTTATTTATGGTGCAAATCCTATAGAAGCTGGAAAAATCTTTATTCATGGTCAAGAGGTACATATTAGATCTTGCGGAGACGCAATCAGAAATGGAATTGGTTATATTCCTGAGGATCGCAAAGCCCAGGGCGTATTTCTTCCTATGAGTATTAAGTGGAATACAGTTATTAATAATTTAAAGTCGTTTTCAAAGGGGATATTTGTAGATGATAAAAAAGAGGATGCTGTGGCATCTAATTATCAAAAAAAGTTCGAAATCAAAACACCTAGTCTTAATCAGCGAGTTAAAAATCTAAGTGGAGGAAATCAGCAGAAAGTTGTTATTGCAAAAACACTTGCGGCTAACAGTGAGATTATAATTTTTGATGAACCAACAAGGGGTATTGATGTAAGCGCAAAGCAGGAGATTTACAAATTGATGAATGAACTTGTAGAAACTGGAAAATCCATCATTATGGTATCTTCTGATATGCCAGAACTTTTAGGAATGTCAGACAGGATTGTTGTCATCTATGAAGGTATAAAAACAGGAGAAGTTGCTAAAACAGAGTTTAATCAGAATTATATTTTGGATTTAGCATCTGGAGGACATAAAAATGGAACAGACAAAAAAAACGTGGATTGATTATTATAAGAAATTTGGTATTTATATTTTTTTAATTGTGGTTTTTATCTTTTTTGCTATTTTTGCACCTAATTTCTTGTCTTATAAGAATATAATTAATATTTTAAGACAGGTATCTATGTTTGGTATTGTTGTAGTTGGAGTATCTGCTGTTATGATTGGCGGCGGTATGGACTTATCTGTTGGCGGCCAGATGGCAGTAGTAGGAATGATACTGGGATATCTGATGGTTAATATGAACATTGGCATAGTTCCAGCAATGATTATTGGTATTCTGATAGGATGTGGATTCGGAACAATTAACGGAATTCTTGCAATTAAATTACATATTGCCCCGATTATTGTTACATTATCTATGATGCTTGTCTTACAAGGTGCAGCATATTTGATCACAGGCGGTTATCCTATCACGGGAATGCCTGAAGCATTTACTAAAATAGGGCAGGGCTATATTGGAATCATTCCAATCCCCGTTATTATTTTTCTCATATTTATTGCTTTCGGCTGGGTGGTTATGAATAAAACCTATTTGGGACGCCATATCTATGCTCTTGGAGGAAATAAGGAGGCTGCTCGTCTTGCAGGTATTAACGTAGACAGGCTGACAATTTTTATTTATGCTTTTACGGGATTTGCGGCAAGCATTGCAGCTATCATTATGGTTGGAAGAACAAATGCATCTCAGCCAGGAGCTGGAAGTACCTATCCATTTGACTGTATGACAGCGGCCTGCCTTGGCGGAATTAGTATTTCCGGAGGAGAGGGAAAAATCAGTGGAGTTGTAGTGGGGGTTATCATACTTGGTATTTTAGATAATGGACTTGTGCTTATGGGAGTAAATTCTAACTTCCAGAGTGTAGTGAAAGGTCTGATTCTTTTAGCTGCTGTTGCTATTGACTGTTATGAAGGTGATGCGAAAAAAAATTAAGCCATATTATTTAGAAAAGAAGGTGACAAATATGCGAACACGTACACTGCCCTATTATGAATTCAGCGAGGGTGTTTTTGAAATTGATGAATTTGACTGTGTTTCAATTTTTGTAATTGTAGGAGAAGAGCGCGCTCTAGTTCTTGATAGTGGAACAGGGATAGGAGATCTGAGGTGGGTGATTGAAAACCGTATTACAAATAAACCTTATGATGTGGTTTTAACTCATAATCATGCAGATCATATAGGTGGAGCCGGCTTTTTCGATGAGGTATGGATTCATGAAAAGGATTCTGACTGGACAGATTTGCCTGTACCACCTACGTTGGAGGGCAGACGAGGTTATGCAGAACTTATTCGAAATCGAGAAAATAAATATTATGCCTATACAGATGAAGATATTGTGGAATGGCCCAAAAAACCTATAACAAAATTTCTAACAGATGGTCAGATTTTTGATTTAGGCGGAAGAAAGGTTACTATTTTTTATTGTCCAGGTCATACCAAGGGAGAATGTGTTGCCATTGATGATAAAAGTAGAATTCTTTTTTCAGCAGATGCCTGCAATAGAAATTTTTTGCTTACAAAAGATGTTGCGAAATCTGAAGAAGAAGTTTTGCAGATAGCAAAATTAAGTTTGGAAAGGCTATTGGAGATGAAAGGAACTGCATTTGACAAGGTGTATAATGGACATCACGATTTCAGAGGATTTGCTTCACCTTTGGAGGATAATGTTTTGGAAAATACTGTTAAATGTCTGGAAACGATGCAAAATGGTGATGCAAAATTCCGTCGAGTACCAGATCAGCTTTCTTCTGAAGGAAAAATGAAAGAAGTTGTCGAGTACGGAAATGTACAGATTACTTGGATGTAATTTTGTTGTTTATATATACGTGCGTGAAAACAAGTTAATTATAAAAAATCAAAGATTAAAAAGGATGTTTTATCTTTTCTTAGATAAGCATCCTTTTTTTCGAACTTATAAATTACTATATGACAATCTTTGATTATATAGGATAGGTTAATGCAAAACAATTGACAATATGATTATTATTTAGTATATTTTAGAGAAAATAGTTGAAAATTCATGTTTTAAACAAAATAGGGAGAAGATTATGAATAAAAGAAACATCAGCGGACAGCGTCAGATGGATTTTGTATCAAAATTTAATTTTATCCGGGAAGCAGGAACGGATGCAGAAAAAAAAGCCGCTGTCCTTATCCGGGAGGAACTTTCCTCCTTTGGAATGGACAGCCGTCTGGAAGAATTTCCTTTTTATACCTGGGAGATCAGAAAGTCCGTATTTGCCGTAACAGAGCCTTATTATAAAGAATATCAGGCGGAAGGCTACATCCGGTGCGGAAATACGCCGGAAAAGGGAATCGAAGCAGATTTTGTCTATGCGGAAAACGGAGACGAAATCAGCCTTTCCCATGTAAGGGGAAAGATTGTTATGGTAAATGAGATCGTCCGTAAGGATATGTACCTGAAGCTGTTAAAAGCGGGTGCGGCAGGATTTGTCAGCATCACCGGTACTCCTGTAGATGAAGGCGAGGACCGGATGCCAAAAGCAGCCGGAATCCCTCAGAAGCTTTTTGATTCCCTGAATGAGAGCGAGTTGATCCAGGGCGTTGGAATCCATTATCAGGACGCTGTGGAAATGGTTACGAAAGGAGCCTCCCGCGCACGCCTTACCTTACTTCAGGAAGAAGTCAGCCGTACTTCCGGAAATATCGTAGCAAGGATCCCCGGAACAGACCGGGCAGAAGAGATCCTGACCCTTACAGCCCACTACGATTCGGTTCCTCAGGGTCCGGGAGCCTATGACAATATGGCAGGAGCAGCCATCATTATGGAAATCTGCCGTTATTTCAGGGAGCATCAGCCTCGCAGAACACTGGAATTTATCTGGTTCGGAGCAGAAGAAAAAGGGCTTCTGGGAAGCAGGGATTATATCAGGACACATGAAAAAGAACTGAGCGCGCATCGCTTCAACATGAACGTAGACCTTGCCGGACAGCTGGTAGGCGAAAATGTAATCGGTGTAACCGGGGACTCTTCCATCTGTTCCATGCTGACTTATCTTGCCCGGGAAACAGGAATCGGAATGACTACCAAAAACCAGATCTGGGGAAGTGATTCCAATACTTTTGCCTGGAAGGGGATTCCGGCAATGACCTTAAACAGAGACGGCTTTGGCATGCATACCCATTACGATACGGTAGAGCTTCTCTCTGCCTGGTCTCTGGAACGGAGCGCGCAGCTTCTCTGCCACATTGCAGAAAGTCTTGCTGCAATTGACAGTATGCCGTTCCCACAGGAAATTCCGGAAGAATTCAAAAAACAGCTGGATGAATATTTTGGGGCGTAGGCTTTAAAATGCCCGGATTTTATGATACACTTACCAGTACAACGAATACGAGGATTCTGCTGAATTAACGCAGAATCCATACAAAGGAGATGTTTTGGCTATGACAGTAACAGAACGGCTTAGCGCCCTTCGTGATCTGATGAAAGAAAAAGGTGTGGACGCTTATCTGGTGCCAACAGATGATTTCCATGCATCAGAGTATGTAGGAGATTATTTTAAATGTAGAAAATATATCACGGGCTTTACCGGATCTGCCGGAAGAGCCGTGATCACTATGGATATGGCGGGGCTTTGGACGGACGGACGCTATTTTATCCAGGCGGCACAGCAGCTGGAGGGAACTACGGTGGAGCTTTTTAAGATGGGCGAACCGGAAGTACCCACCATCCATGAATTTCTGAAAGAAAAGCTTTCAGAAGGAATGTGTCTGGGCTTTGACGGAAGAACCGTAAGTGCAGCAGAAGCAGAAGAACTGAAAGACCTGCTTTCCGACAAAAAGATCCGTTTTTCTGTAGAAGAAGACCTGATCGGTGAAATCTGGACGGAACGTCCGGCCCTTTCCTGTGAACCGGTTATGGAACTGGATGTAAAATGGGCAGGAGAATCCAGAGCAGATAAATGTACGCGGATCCGCCGGAAAATGCAGGAAAAGCAGGCAGATGTTTTTGTCCTTACTTCCCTGGATGATATTGCATGGCTTCTGAACATCAGAGGCAATGATATCCACTGCTGTCCGGTAGTCCTTTCCTATCTGATAATGACCGAAGAGGAAGTGCTTCTTTTTGCCAATGAAAAAGCATTTGGTCAGGATGTCCTTGCCAATCTGAAAAAAGATGGAGTTGTCCTGAAACCATACGATGATATCTATACATATGTACACACGATCCCTGCCGGAAAGACCGTGATTCTTTCCAGGGCAGGCGCCAACAGCCGTCTGGTAAACAGCATTCCGGCTGAAGTAAAAATCCTGGATGAAGAAAACCTTACCCTTCTTCCAAAAGCCATTAAAAATCCCACGGAAGTAGAGAATGAGAGGATTGCCCATATCAAAGACGGTGTGGCTGTGACAAAGTTTATTTACTGGCTGAAACAGAACGTGGGGAAAATGGAGATCACAGAACTCAGCGTAGCAGAGCATCTTTTCCAGCTTCGGAAGGAACAGGAAAATTTCCTGGACAACAGCTTTGATCCCATTGTTTCCTATGGCGGTCACGCGGCCATCTGCCATTACAGTCCGTCACCGGAGACAGATATTCCTCTGGAACCAAAGGGGCTGGCTCTCTGCGACACCGGCGGACATTATCTGGAAGGAAGTACCGATATTACCCGTACCATTGCCCTTGGAGAACTGACAGAAAAAGAACGGAAATATTTTACCCTTGTATTGAAGGGACATCTGCATTTAAGCGATGCAAAATTCCGTTACGGCTGCTGCGGACAGAACCTGGATTACCTTGCCAGAGAACCGTTGTGGAGACTGGGAGAGGATTATAATCATGGTACCGGTCATGGAGTGGGATATCTTCTGAATGTACATGAAGGACCAAACAGCTTCCGCTGGAAATCCTCCTCCGCAGTTCTGGAAGAGGGTATGATCACCTCCAACGAGCCGGGATATTATGTAGAAGACGAGTTCGGTATCCGACACGAAAACCTGATCGTGTGCAAAAAGGCCGAAAAGACGGCATTCGGTCAGTTTATGTGCTTCGAGAACCTGACCATGGTACCTTTTGATCTGGATGCCATCGATCCGGAGCTTCTGGACACTTATGAAAAAGGTCTTCTGAATTCCTATCATGCAGAGGTTTATGAGAAGATTTCTCCTTACCTTACAGAGGAAGAAAAAGAGTGGCTGAAAGAATATACAAGAGCGATCTAAATGTTAAAAAAAGAGGTTTGGCATTATCTCATAGTGCCAAATCTCTTTTTCTATCTGTTGAAAAATACAGAAAATATCAATTATAATACAAACAGAAACAGGAGAATTGACTGGCCAGTCATACCTCAGGTACGAAAAAACATATTAAAGAGGTGTGAAGTCAATGAAAGAAAAAGTACAGTCTTTTGGACGATTTTTAAGCGGCATGGTCATGCCGAACATCGGAGCCTTTATTGCATGGGGTCTGATCACAGCATTATTTATTGATACCGGATGGCTCCCAAATGCAAGATTTGCACAGCTGGTAGGTCCTATGTCCTCTATGCTCCTTCCTCTTATGATCGCCTATACCGGCGGTGAGGCAGTTGCAGGTAAAAGAGGCGGCGTGATCGGTGCCATTGCATCCATGGGTGTGATCGTGGGATCTGATGTGCCTATGTTTATTGGCGCAATGATTGTCGGTCCGCTGGCAGCATGGATCATCAAAAAGTTTGACAAAGCTGTAGAGGGACATATTCCGGCAGGCTTTGAAATGCTTGTAAACAATTTTTCCATTGGTATCATCGGTGCGGTGCTGGTGCTGCTTTCCATGCTGGGAATTACTCCGCTGGTTGAGTTTCTGAATCAGGTTATGAGCGCCGGAGTAGGCTTCCTGGTCGACCATGCTCTGCTTCCTCTCACCAGTATCTTTATTGAACCGGCAAAGGTTCTGTTCCTGAACAATGCAATCAATCACGGAATCCTTTCACCTATGGGAATCCAGCAGGTAGAAGAGGCGGGAAAATCTATTTTCTTCCTTCTGGAGGCCAATCCGGGACCGGGACTGGGTGTTCTTCTTGCATATTGTATCGCAGGAAAGGGAAGTGCCAAAAGCTCTGCTCCGGGAGCTGTGATCATTCATTTCCTTGGAGGAATCCATGAGATCTACTTCCCCTATATTCTCATGAACCCGCTTCTGATTCTGGCAGTAATGGCAGGCGGCGCAGCAGGAACTTTCATTTTTTCACTGTTCCATGTAGGCCTGACCTCTCCGGCATCTCCGGGAAGTATCATTGCAATTCTGGGTATGGCAGAGCGGCATTCCTATCTTGGATTAATCATTGGTGTACTTGCCGCAGCGGCAGTTTCCTTTTTGGTATCACTTCCAATTCTGAAATTTATGGGAAAAGACGGGTCTCTGGAAGAAGCGCAGGCTAAGAAAGACGCAATGAAACGTCAGGCAAAGGGAAGCGCAGTTTCAACGGAGCCTTCCGCTGACACACGGACCGAAAAGATCAGTAAAATCGCATTTGCCTGTGATGCAGGTATGGGATCCAGCGCTATGGGCGCTACAGTGCTGAAAAAGAAGATTGCAGCAGCCGGTATAGAGGGAATCGAAGTAATTCATACTCCAGTGTCTTCCATTCCTTCAGATGTACAGATCGTAGTAACGCATCAGGAACTGGGGGAACGTGCCGCACACAGCAATCCAAAGGCCAGACGAATACTGATCACTAATTTTATGGCAGCCCCGGAATATGATCTGCTTGTGGAAGATCTGAAAAAAACAAACCTTTAAAAAGGTCTGTCCCCGATCAGTAAGAGATGATATAATGATGATACTTACATAAAAAGAAGGTTTGTTCCGGCGAACCTGTCTACGGGAGATAAACCAAATGAAAAAACTTCATAAAGTGGGCAAATTTTATACCAGGATCATCATGAACAATATTGGCATATTTATTTTTATCGGTATCCTGTCCGTGATCTTCAACGATCACGGATGGTTTCCCGATAAGGATATGTATGCCATTTCTCAGTTAGTATATAAAGTGATCCTTCCCTCCTTCATTGCCTATGAGGGAGGAAGGGCTGTCAGCGGAAAGGAAGGCGGAATTGCAGGTGTTCTGGCTGTAACCGGACTGATCTGGCACCAGTCCTCCGCAGAGCTTTTGGGCGCTATGCTTCTTGGACCGACAGCAGGATATCTATGGAAAAAGGAATGTTTGTGGATTGAAAAAAAAGTTCCATCCAGTATGCAGATGCTTGGAAAAAATCTGATTCTTGGAACAACCGGAGCCCTTTTTTCTGCAGCAGGCATCTATCTGATTCTTCCTTTGCTGGAACGGACAGCAGAGCTGTTTTTTTCAGGGATTTCTTTTCTGACCCGCTACAATATGACAGCCTGTCTCAGTATTTTTATCGAACCTGCCAAAGTATTTTTTCTGAATAATGTAGTAAACCATATGATGCTGGTTCCTGCAGGAATGGAACAGATCCGTGAAACAGGAAGTACGGTTCTTTTTCTGATGGAAACAAATCCCGGACCGGGAATCGGAGTGATCCTCGCCTTATTTTATATGAAAAAGCTCCATAAAAATGAGGCTGCATCTGTGCTTACGGCCCATGCCCTTGGAGGAATCCACGAAGTTTATTTTCCCTTTGTCCTGGCAGATCTCAGGCTTCTTCCAGCGGTGATCCTCGGTGGGATGACGGGAAATATCGTCTTCCAGATTTCAAAATCCGCAGTGAAGGGTATGGTATCTCCAGGGAGCATTTTTACAATTCTACTTATGGCAGATTCAGGATGCAGATGGAAGGTGCTGGCAGGAATCCTGCTGTCGGCAGCAACGTCATTTCTGACAGGAATACTGATTCTGAAAAAAGCTTCCGCTTATCAGAAAAAACATTCTTCTCCAAAAATATCGTCTTCTCAGAAAAAAGAAACAGAAGAAGAGACGGAAAGCAGACTTCAACAAGAGCGTACACAGGAGGAAAATATGGAAAAATCCCTTAAAAAAATAGCTTTTGTCTGTGACGGAGGAATTGGTTCCAGCGTTATGGGAGCCGCACTTTTGCGAAGAAAACTTCAGTCTTTGGGAAAGGCGGAGATCACCGTAGAAGCATATGCCGTGGATCTTGTACCCGGGGATATCGATATCATCATCTGTCAGAAAGATTTTTACAACATTCATGGCTCTGTTCTGGAAAACAGACAGGTGCATCTGGTAGACAGCCTGCTGCAGACCGAAGAGTGTATGGCATTATTTCGGGAAAATGAAAGGGGTGAAATGATAAAATGAACATAACACCGCGTATGAAACAGATTTTTCAGAGCCTTTTAAATGAAACTGATCCTGTTTCTGTAAAGAATCTGGCTGAAAAAATAGGAGTCAGCAAGAGGACAGTCCAGAGAGAACTGGAATATACCGCCAGTTCTTTAAAAGGCTATGACATCACTTTTATGTCAAAAACAGGAGTAGGTGTCTGGCTGGAAGGTACTGAAGACGAAAAACAGAGGCTTCGAGAAGCCCTTTCTGAAAAAGACGATTATGATGTGGGGAATCGTGAACTGCGGAGAAAGAAACTGATCCTGGAGCTTCTCAGGGAAAAGGGACTGAAAAAACTCTTTTATTACAGCAGCCGCTTTAAAGTCAGTGAGGCTACCATCAGTTCCGACCTTGAAGCGGCAGAGACCTGGCTGAAGCAGTATGGTCTTAATATAAGCCGTAAACCCGGCAGCGGTATTTCTGTGGAAGGATCTGAAGAAGATTACAGACGGGCAATCCGTGTATTTGTCAATGAAAATATTGATACCCGGGTTCTTCGTGAAGCATATGAGGCAGAAAGTGAGCCGGAGCGTTATGCAGGATTGAAAAAAAGTAACATTGGACAGATTCTGAACGACAATATCATGAGCCGTGTCATGGACTGTATCACAGGAATGAACCATGACCGGATGCTGAATCTGACCGAAAATTCCTATGTGGGTCTTGTGATCCATATTTCCATTGCCATAAACCGGATTCTGAAAAACGAGGTTCTGGATACTACGCCTCCATGGGTAGAAGAAATGGAAGAGGATGATGACCTCTGTCTTGCCCGGGCTATCGTCCATGAACTGGAAGAAGAATTTGAGATCCAGATTCCCAAAATCGAAGTTTCTTATATCTGCCTTCACATCAAGGGTGCCAAACATGAAAAGCTTCAGTGGAAAGGAACAGATGGAAAAGAAAGTGAAAACAGAGAGCTTCACCAGATCGTTAATGAAATGATTGATGCCTTTGATCCTGAAAAATCCTGGGCATTGAAGCAGGATGAGGAATTTCTTCAGGGACTTCTTGCTCATCTGCAGCCCACCCTGGTACGTCTGAACCATGGTATGCAGATACGAAATCCAGTATTAGATGAAATCTGTTCCGGTTATCCGGATATTTATAAAAAATGCATCCAGGTAGGCAAGATACTGGAAAAGTGGACTGGAAAATCAGTTCCTCCAGAGGAGATTGGATTTCTTACCGTTCATTTTGGAGCTGCCATAGTCCGTATGAAAAACCGGAAGGAACAGCTTCGCAAAGTACAGATTGGTGTGATCTGCTCCAGCGGAATCGGAATTTCCCGTCTGATGTCGTCCAAGCTGGAACGGGTTTTTAAGGATCGGGTCCAGCTTACCGCATATGGAAAAAAGGATATCACACCCTATATCACGTCAAAAACAGATTTCTTTGTTTCCAGTATTTCTACAGAAATCACAGATGTTCCGGTAATCTATGTAAATCCGCTTCTGAATGAAGAAGATATGGAAAAAATCCGCCGTAATGTTTATCAGTATGAGCGGATTCCGGAAAAACAGAGAAAAGCAGATCAGGTGACTCTCCAGCTGGAGGAGATCAATCTGGTGGCTGCGCAGATTAATCTGGTAATCAAATATATGGAATTTATAAAAACAGATGAAAACATTTCTTTTGAAGAGCTTCTGATCGCAGTTTCAGAACGGCTTTCTCCTTATTCTGACCGGCAGGAACTGATCCGGGAGGATATTATGAAAAGAGAACGGATCTCCAGTCAGATTTTTGCAGAGTTTGGATTTGCACTGCTTCATACAAGAACAAAGGGTGTCGTGCGCCCCGGCTTTCATGTATGTATGACCAGAAATCTGGATAGCTTTCGTGACCCTTATTTTAAGGGCATCAAAGTTGTCTTTGTGATGCTTGCACCCGTAGACGACAACCTCCGTATCAATAATGAAATCCTGGGACATATCAGCAGTACGCTTATCGAAGATTTTCATTTTCTGGATGTGATCCTGAGAGGAGAAAAAGAAGAGATACGGGATGAGCTTTCACGATGTCTGAAACAGTATTTCAACAAATATATCCTGACACGAACCTGATTTCAGGAAACAGAATATTATTTTTTGAACCATTTTCGTAAAGAAGATGGTTCTTTTTTTCTATAATTTTGGCACTATCAAATGACGCCAATTCCCCTCTTCTTTAAATTGAAATTTACGATCTGATTCCCTTATAATTAAGTCAGAAAGAAACAAAAGCAACGGGCAAAAACATTCAGGGAGGTAATTTATATGTTTTTTAAATCAAAGAAAAAAGAAGAAAAAAAAGAACTGCTTTACCGTGAAAACATCCGAACCGGATGTACTCGGGCATCTCAGGAAGAGGTGATCCGCCAGGTAGGACAGATGCTGGTTGACAGCGGATATGTGGATCAGCCTTATGTACAGGCAATGCTGGAAAGAGAAAAAACCTTCTCTACCTTCATGGGAAATGATCTTGCACTTCCTCATGGAGTAGAAGCTGCAAAAAAAGATATCAAGGCTTCCGGTATTGCAGTCATGACATTTCCGGAAGGGACAGACTGGGGCGGAAATACCGTTAAAATAGTAATTGGAATCGCTGGCGTAGGAGAGGAACATCTTCAGATCCTGTCTGTGATCGCAGATAAAATGCTGGATGCAGATGCAGCTGAAAAACTGGCTGCAGCAGATGTGGATACTGTATATACTCTTCTGACCGGAAAGGAGTAAAACATATGATTATTACAGTAACAATGAACCCTGCCATTGATAAAACTGTGGAGATCGATCAGCTGCTCCCCGGAGGGCTGAATCGAATTCAGAAGGTGGAATATGACGCAGGAGGCAAAGGTATCAATGTTTCCAAGACCATCCGTGAGCTGGGCGGAACCAGTATTGCAACCGGATTTCTGGGAGGAAACGCAGGCAAAACCATTCAGAACGTTCTCAATGAAAAAGAGATCAGAAATGACTTTATCCAGGTAGACGGAGAGACACGTACCAACACAAAGGTATTTGAAAAAAACGGCGCAGTCACAGAACTGAATGAACCGGGACCGGTGATCAGCGAAGAACAGATTCAGATGCTTCTTCAGAAACTGGAAGCGTATGCAGATGAGCAGACACTTTTTGTGCTGGCAGGCAGTATCCCGAAAGGGGTTGACAAAAATATTTATGCAGAAATCACCCGTCTGGTACATAAGAAAGGTGCAAAGGTGCTGCTGGATGCAGACGGAGAGTTATTCCGAAATTCTCTGGAAGCTGTTCCGGACATTATTAAACCAAACCGCGTAGAACTGGAAGAATATGCAGGCTTTGATTATCGGGCATCCTCAGAAGAGCTTCTGGATCTGGCCCGTAAATTCCAGAAAAAGGGAATCGGCACCGTAGCAGTATCCATGGGAAAAAGCGGCGCCATGCTGGTAAAGGAAAGCTATGAAGTAAAATGTCCGGCTCTTTCCGTAAAAGCCCACTCTACTGTAGGCGCAGGAGACGCCATGGTAGCGGCTCTGGCATATTCCTGGGATCAGGGTCTTGAAAATGAAGCCATGACCCGCCTTTGTATTGCAGCAAGTGCAGGAGCAGTAACAACAATCGGAACCAAACCTCCAGCAAGAGAACTGGTAGACCAGCTGGCAGAACAGGTAATTATTGAAAGAATAGGAGAATAAAATCATGAAAACAAAAGCAGTCAGAATGTATGGAACAAGAGATCTGAGACTTGAGGAATTTGAATTACCGGAGATCAAAGATGACGAGATTCTCGTAAAGGTAATGAGCGACAGTATCTGCATGTCAACCTATAAGCTTGCAGAACAGGGCAAAAAACATAAAAGAGCGCCTCAGAATATTGATACAAACCCGATTATCGTGGGACATGAATTTGCCGGAGTAATCGTAAAGGTTGGAGAAAAATGGAAAGACCAGTTTAAACCGGGCATGAAATTTGCCCAGCAGCCGGCGCTGAATTACAAAGGAAGCCTGGCATCTCCCGGATACTCTTATGAATATTTCGGTGGAGCCTGCACCTACTGCATTATTCCTCACGAGGTTATGGAGCTTGGCTGCCTGATGCCCTACGACGGCGACAGTTTCTTTGAGGCGTCTCTTGGAGAACCTATGAGCTGCATTATCGGCGGATATCACGGCAACTATCACACAAACAAACGAAACCACGATCTTGCAGGCGGTACAAAGGTGGACGGAGATATCATCATCCTTGGCGGATGCGGTCCTATGGGGCTGGGCGCTGTCAGCTACGGTATCCAGTTTGAAAACAAGCCAAAAAGAATCGTAGTAACTGATATTGACGATGCCAAAATCGCCCGTGCAAAAGAAGTGATCCCAGAGTCTTTTGCTGCAGAAAACGGTGTTGAGCTGATCTATGTAAATACAGCAAAAATGGAAGATCCGGTAAAAGAACTGAAAGATATTACCGGCGGAAAGGGTTATGATGATGTATTTGTCTATATTCCCAACCGCAAAGTTGCAGAACTCGGCGATCAGCTCCTGGCATTTGACGGCTGCATGAATTTCTTCGCAGGTCCTACAGACAATCAGTTCAAAGCAGAGATCAATCTCTACAACGCACATTATACAAGCACTCATATCCTTGGAACCACAGGCGGAAACAACGACGACCTGATCGAAGCAAATGATCTGGCTGCAAAAGGAAAGATCGAACCGGCCGTTATGGTCACCCATATAGGCGGAATCGACAGTATTGTAGATGCAACCTTGAATCTTCCGAAGATCCCGGGAGGCAAGAAGCTTACTTATACTCAGTTTGATATGCCTCTGACAGCCATTGAGGACTTTGGCAAGCTTGGAGAAACTGATCCTCTTTTCAAAAAGCTGGATGAAGTATGCAAAAAGAACCGTGGCCTCTGGAGCGCAGAAGCTGAAAAAATCCTTTTTGAACATTTTGGTGTGGAAGCATAATAAAAACAAAATTTACAATCATTGGGAGGTATTACTATGGTATCAAAAAAACTTATCATTAAAAATCCGTCCGGTCTTCATGCAAGACCGGCGGGAGTTCTGGCACAGGCCGCAGGAAAATGCAGATCCAATGTAATTATTCATTACGGAGATAAAACCATTCAGGTAAAAAGTATTCTGAACATCATGGCTGCAGCTATAAAAAGCGGTTCGGAAATTGAGTTGGAGTGCACAGGAGAAACAGAAGAGGAAGACCTGAAAAAACTTGCAGAGCTTATCGAAAGCGGCCTTGGAGAAGAGGTATGAGACAGTTTACAGTAGAAAAAACCGCTTCCCGGGGAATTGCCGCAGCGCCGGCATATCTTTATCAGGAGCCAGATCTTTCTGCAGAAACAGACTGCATTACAGAAGAACAGGAAGAGAATGAGATACTTCTTTTTGAAAAAGCAAAAATCTCTGTATCTGATGAACTGAATCTTCTGGCTGAAAAAAATGATATTTTTGCAGCGCATCTGGAAATTGCAGAGGATTTTACTCTCAGCGAAGGAGTTCTTTCCAGAATCCGTAACGAACACAAAAATGTTCAGCTTGCCCTTCAGGAAACTGTGGAAGAACTTGCGCTGATCTTTGATTCCATGGAAGATGCCTATATGAAAGAACGTGCCGCTGACATCCGCGATGTTGGGAAACGCTTTATGGCTCAGTTAAAAGGAACTCAGCGTCCGGACCTGGCAGAGATATCCCAAGAGGTCATTGTAGTGGCAAAAGATCTTTTTCCTTCTGATACAGTGAAGATGAATCCGAAATATATCAAGGGCATCATTACGGAAGAAGGCGGTATCACCAGTCATGTCTCCATTATTGCCAGAAGCATGGGCATTCCCGCCCTGGTAGGAGTCGGAAAGCTTCTGGACAGTCTTCAGAATGGGATAGAGGTCTGTATGGATGCAGAAAACGGAGTGATCTGTATTGAGCCGGATCATGATATCCTAAGAGAATTTCAGGAAAAACAGGAACAATTTGAAAAAAGACAGGCATATCTGGAGGAACTTAGAAACCAGCCGGCCGTTACCCGGGATGGCAAAAAAATTTCCCTGTGTGCCAATGTGGGAAATCTGGAGGATATAGAAAGAGCGCTTCCTATGAACCTGGACGGTATTGGTCTTTTCCGCAGTGAACTCCTGTATATGGAAAACGATCATTTTCCTTCAGAAGAAGAGCAGTTTCAGGTTTATAAAGCTGCTGCCGAGCTTTGTCCTCAGGAGCTTACGATCCGTACTCTGGATATCGGAGGCGATAAAGAGCTTACATATTTTGATTTTGACAAAGAAGAAAATCCTTTTCTTGGATGGCGTGCCATCCGTATTTCTCTTGACATGAAGGATGTGTTCAAAGCACAGCTTCGCGCCATCCTCCGAGCAAGCGCTTTTGGTCATGTAAGGATCATGTTCCCCATGATTATTTCACTGGAAGAATTAAGAGCAGCCGAAGAACTGACCACCCAGTGTATGGAAGAGCTGGAACAGGAAGGAATGGATTTTGACCGGAACATCGAGATCGGTATGATGATCGAAACTCCTGCCAGCGTAATGCTTGCAGAAGAATTTGCAAAAGAAGTGGACTTTTTCAGCATAGGAACAAACGATCTCACCCAGTATCTTCTGGCTGTAGACAGAGGAAACCGCAAGGTGGCTGACCGGTACAGTTACTTCCATCCAGCTGTTGTAAAAGCTATTGCAGCGGTGATAGCAGCCGGTCACCAGGAAGGCATCAAGGTAGGTATGTGTGGGGAAATGGCAGGTGATCCAAATGCCACCCTCCTTCTTCTGGATCTTGGACTGGATGAATTCAGTATGTCTGCAGGTAACCTGGATTATATCCGCGAAAAGATTCTGAGTTTATAAAACGCCCATTTTACATTCCAATTTCTATTATACATATTCATGAAAAGAGGCAGTGGAGAATACATCCGCTGTCTTTTTTCATAAATCTGTACAGTGATTCCAACATGCCAAAGCAGGAATTTTATTGCATTCTCCCACAATCGGACATTATAATGTAAAAACATGTTCTATATCTATTTAGGATTATGAAAGGAAAATGCGTTACTGCTTTGAAATACAGCTCCTGTAAGAAATGAGTATGTAATACTGCTGATTTCCTGTATATTAAGTTCAAAATTTTCTTGATACCAGTGTATCAAAATTCGAGTCAGTGATCCGGCTATCAGTGAGGCATCATACTCAGGAAATTTTTGCTTTGAGCTGTAATGTTGGAATAAATTAACTTGATGTAAATATTGTTCTAATTGGTTTGTAAGTAGTTCTGTCATATTATTTTCAACTAAGGTACTAAAAAATGCCTTGTTATCTAAGAAAAACTGAAAAAAACACAAGATAATTTGAAAAACAGAAGGATCCCGATAATGATTGCATTTTTGTATGAAATCGTGAAACAGAAGAGTAAAATGATATTCCATAATTTCATCTTTGGATTTATAAATTTTATAAAAAGTCTGCCTGGACAGATCTGCCTGGAGACAGATATCCTTAACAGAAATCTGACTGTATTGTTTTTTTTCAAGAATCTGCAATAACGCGTCATGGAGCCATTGCTTTGAACGCAGTGCAGAAGGGTTAGTTCCTGTATACATAATGTTTCTTTTCCTTTATATTAAAAACTGACATATTCATGTATTTGTATGACTTATTATATAAAATTGACAAGTGTAAATCTTTTTAATAGAATTATTATGAATTATAACTAATTTAACCCATTGTGCTAGTTAATATAAAAAACTTCAACAAAATATGTTATCCTATAG
>ENA-ORMO01000293-ORMO01000293.1-human-gut-metagenome-genome-assembly--contig:-NODE-293-length-75343-cov-4.162802_pt1 | contig 75343 bp, 71 predicted proteins | sample MGYA00242106_ERZ509001 | MGnify/ENA primary metagenome ERZ509001 (study PRJEB26280, sample SAMEA2338736) | human gut metagenome | biome: human gut; feature: human-associated habitat; material: faeces...
TATTCCTCGATAGCTCAGTCGGTAGAGCACGCGGCTGTTAACCGCGCTGTCGTAGGTTCAAGTCCTACTCGGGGAGTTTTTGCAGATAGCAAATTCGGCCCCATGGTCAAGCGGTTAAGACATCGCCCTTTCACGGCGGTAACACGAGTTCGAATCTCGTTGGGGTCACTCCTGGAATATTTAGTGTTCCAGTGCATACAATAGAATATGGCGCGATAGCCAAGCGGTAAGGCGTGGGTCTGCAACACCCTGATCACCGGTTCAAATCCGGTTCGCGCCTCTTGAGGAATCACAGAAATGTGGTTCCTTTTTCTTTTGGAAAACAGTTTAAAACCAAAAGACTTTGGAAATTCTGGTCATAACTATCAAGTATAATTGTAAATTTGTTCAGGCTGCGAATGGTCGTCTTTTTCCGGTTTAGTACAACAGAAATTCCAAATAGTGTACCAATAGTGCAGTACCTCTCTCCAGATATGTTGTAGAATGGGCCCAGATCAATAGATAAGGTCCTGGCGGAAGCAGGAACTGAAAAATAGGATTGAATGTGAATGTGAATTTCGTTATAATAATAAGAGAGAACTGTGAACAGTCTGATGGAATTTATCTGGCAGATAATTATATTTTTATTTAAGAAAGCAGGTGATCCTGTGTCGGCAGTAACAAGAGATCTACTAAAAAATTATACAGAAGGAATTCAAAGAATATATGGAAAATCTCTGGATGCTGTTATTTTATATGGTTCCTATGCCAGAGGTGATTATACAGAAGATTCAGATATTGATATTATGATTCTGGTAGACCTTTCAGAAGAGGAAATTCAAAAAAGCAGAGATCGAGTTTCGGATTTCACCTATGATTTTAATATGGATTACGATCTGCTGATCATGCCTGTGGTAAAAGGGATGGCTCATTTTAAATACTGGAGCGAAGCGTATCCGTTTTATCAAAATGTGGAGAAAGAGGGGGTGAATCTCTATGCAGCCTCATGAAATGCGAGGCGGTCCTGCGGATCTGGCGGAATATCGCTTTCAGCTTGCCATCGAGGACCTGGAATCAGCAAAGGACAATTTCCAAAATGGGCATTTGCGGACTGCGAATAATCGGGCTTATTATTCCATTTATCACTTAATAACAGCGATATTGGCGTTGGACGGGACTGCCTTTAAGCGTCATAAAGATACGTTGGCTTATTTCAATAAGGAATATGTGAAAACAGAGATTTTTCCCAGAGAGCTTGGACGAAGAATTAGTAAAGCGCAGGAGGTAAGGCATGCCAGTGATTATGACGAATTTTATATTGCCTCTAAAGAAGAGACAGAACGGCAGATCGAAAGTGCAGAATTGCTGGCAAAAGCGATCAGGGATTATCTGGATCGCTGATTTTATTGGATCATGTATGAAAGAAAGTAGTTTAATTATACAGTTCAAATCCAGTTTGTGTCTTTTGAGGAATCACAGAAATGTGGTTCCTTTTTTGATACAAAACTATATATCAAAAAATTCTAATGATTTTAATAATAATTATCGAATATGATAATTGGAGTTTAATACTGCATCAGGATAGCCACTGCGCAGCGGCGCTGGTCATCCAGGCGCCGCTATTGGAAGAAGGAAGAAATATGTTCAAGCCGCTTCTGGGTCTCTGGATCCTTCTGGATCTGGACTGCGAGGATTCCGGATAATATAGTGACCAGAGAGGTTGGAGTTGTCATGGAGTTATAATAAATCAGACCAGAAGTCTGGCATAGGAGCAATTTTTCTGCGTAGTAGGCAATGGGTGCTGTGGATTTATCCGTAATACAAATTGTATGGCAGCCTATGTCTTGAGCGCATTTGGCCATATTGATGGAAAAGTCTTTATAATTTGGGAATGAGAAAATAATAAACACATCCTGAGACCCGGCATTTACAAGATAGTAAGGAAGGAGTGTCAGATTATCATTATGGATAATCTGCGCATCGAGACATAAAAATCTTAAACGGGTCAGTAAAATTTCTGTTATCGGTTCATTGAGACCAGTGCCGACAATAAATATTTTGCGGGCATTTTTTATGATCAGAGCGGTTTCTAAAAGTGTTTCGGAGGAAATTGCATCATAAGTTGCCTGCATAAGATCAAGCTCATTCTGAATGACACCATGGATGATGTCATCTGTGGGTGCATTACGTATAGTGTTGATTTCTGATTTAATGATGCGCATAGGAATCACTCTTGTCTGTATGTAATTCTGAAGGTCCTTTTTAAAAGCGCCAAAGCTTTCGTATCCTATTTTTTTTACGAAACGGATTACAGTCACACTAGTCACACCAACAAGTTTGCTGATGTCCTCGAGACGCATAAAGCAGATGGTTTCTGCCTGTTCGAGGATAAGATCAGCAATTTTTTTTTGTACAGGGCTAAGCAGAGGATAGGAGTTACGAATATTGTCAATAGGGCTGGTGTAGGTTGGTCTGTTTTGCTCCATAAAGTTCTTCCCCCTTTCGTTGTGTGTATCAGAACATAGTATATTGGACTATTGTAAAAGAGCATATGGGCTCTAGAGAGGTACAAAAATTTAATTTATCATACCATAATCTGGAAGAAATTCCAATAAAATATTAAAGTATAGAAAATAATCAGCCTAAAATAAAAATATATTGACAAATAACGACACATGATGTATATATAAATATATACCAATCACATAAAAAGTAAATATTAATATATAAAAAAGACGTGATTGGGTTCATGTCTTTTTTTGTTTAAATGAAATAATCCATATGAGATTTTGGATGGATACAGTAATGGCTGAGTAAATGAAGGGAGGAGATCGGTCACATATCTGAAAATGGCATTCGTTTTGTATATGGATTATGGGAGGTGAAAAATATGGATCATTGAACTTATTTAATAGTTTCCAGACCGGAATCTGGAAAGCATGGTAGTAGATACGCAGGCAGTCAGAAACGAGAGGAACATTTCCAGGATAAAGGAGGATTTCAAGTAAACTAAAAATAAAAAAACAAGAAAGGAAATCCAGCTTATAAGAGTAACTAGTAGTAAAAGTTTATGTAATTGGACATTTTTCATAAAGCCTCCATAGTATTGCAGCGAGTGATTTGGTGTTGAAGTTGATGATATGTGTAAACATAGCATACTTTTGCCCATAAAGCAAGTGTCAAAACGGAAAGTTTTGTGACAATACAAGATGACAGCCAAGAAAGAACGGAACAATATGAAAAATATGGAAAAGGAGAGAAACATATGAAAAAATATATTTGCAGGCTCGCAGTTATTCTGACTCTGGCATTGCTGGTATGTCTGATTCCAGGTTGTGGAAAAGAAGGGGAAGAAAAAAAGGATACACTGACAGTTGCATTCCGTAATGAACCGGCCAATATGGATCCTACTGGAAGTTCGGCGCTGACAGCTTTTTGTATCCAGTTCCAGAATTTTGACCGGCTGATCATTAACAATGGAGATGGAACGTATTCTCCTTCTCTGGCCAAAGAGTGGGAACAGATCGACCCGCTGACATACCGGTTCCATTTGCGGGAGGGTGTGAAGTTTCATGATGGTTCTGAGATGACTGCAGAGGACGTAGTGTATACAATTGCAAGAGCGGAAAAATCCAGTTTCAGTTCTTCCTTTTTTGGATATTTCAATGGTGAAGCCTGTAAGGCTGTGGATAAGTATACTGTGGATATTGTAACGTATGAACCGTTTGCTCCGTTTCTGACTTATTTGTCTTCTTCACGTGGTTCAATTGTACCAAAAGCTTATATAGAAAAAGTTGGAGCAGAGGAATTTGGACGGAAGCCGATAGGAACCGGTGCGTTTAAATTTGATTCCTGGACAGCAGGAGATAATATTACGATGGTGAAAAATGAGGATTACTGGAACAAAGAACGGCAGATTCCCTTAAACAAAATTATCAATCGATTTGTAACAGATACATCGGCCCGTGCGATTGAAATTGAGTCCGGGGCTGTGGATATATCCTTACATGTAGCTGGTAATGATGCTTCCCGTCTTGAGACAACGGATGGAGTGAAAACCCAGATCGGACCATCATACAGTACAACATATCTTCGCTTTGACACTGTAAATAATGATACATATGCGGATATAAACATTCGTAAGGCGCTGAGAGCAGCCATTGACATGGAGACAATCGTTAATACAGTATGGGGAAAAGGCGGAGAGCCAGCCAAAAGCTATTATTCTCCAGTTCTTCTTGGATGGAAGGATGTGACGAGTAACGATTATGATGAGGAAGCAGCAAAAAAATATCTGGCCGAGGCAGTAGCCAACGGGTTTGATCCGGAAAAAACATATACTGTGTATTGCTCAGGCGATTCTCTGGAAACAAATGCACTTCAGGCTTTCATGAATCAGTGGAAGAAGGTTCTTGGTCTGAATTTCGAGATGAATACCATGGATAACGCCACCTTGACAAGTAAGATCAACAGTGGTACTGGAGAAATCCCGTTTATGATAACGTCGACCAATGCGGCAGCAGGAGATCCGGACCATGGACTGTTTGTATATAAGGGGACAGCCTGTACCACCCATAAAGATCCGGCCCTTTTTGAACTGATCAACCAGGCGGCGGCAGAATTTGATACAGAAAAAAGAGTCAGCCTGTACGGAGAGATCCAGGATATGCTTCATGAGGGGTGCTATACAATTCCGATGGTGAACACAAATGCAATTTATGGCTTAAAAGAAGGCGTTCAGGGGCTGGAAGCACATCCGGGATATGTACCGGATCTGACGGGCGTTTATTTTGAGTGATTTTTACAGGATCCATCCCGGGGGCTGCTGTATGCAGCCAGAAGCAGCCTCTGGGAATCTGGGGAGGTATAGGATATGAATAAGTATATTATAAAGCGTCTTTTACTACTCATTCCGGTGCTGATAGGTGTTAGTCTGGTAGTATTTGTAATGCTGGAGATCACGCCGGGGGATCCGGCACGGCAGTTGGCTGGTTCAGATGCCTCTGAAGAGGCAGTGGAACAGTTACGGGAGGAAATGGGGTTAAATGATCCGGCACTGACCAGATTTATCCGTTATATATGGAATGCGTGTCATGGCGATCTGGGAAAATCTTATACGACAAAGGCGCCTGTGGTCCATGAAATCATGAGTCGATTTCCAACCACATTTACGTTGGCGTGCTTAAGTACGCTGATTGCGGGAGTGACTGGGATTTTACTTGGGATTATTTCAGCGACCCATCAGTACAGTTTTCTGGACCGTTTTGCCACTGTATTCGCGCTTCTTGGAGTTTCCATGCCGGTGTTCTGGCTGGGAATGATGCTGATTGTATTCTTTTCGGTCAAGCTGGCAATCCTTCCATCTTCCGGCTTCAGTACACCCCTTCATTGGATTATGCCAGCTGTGGCTGTGGGGTATAGAGCATCGGCAATCATTACGAGACAGACACGGTCTTCCATGCTGGAAGTTATCCGCCAGGATTATATCCGTACAGCCAGGGCAAAAGGACAGACAGAAAAGGTAGTGATTTATAAGCATGCATTAAAAAATGCGCTGATTCCAGTCATTACAGTTCTGGGACTCCAGTTTGGAGCGGGACTGGGAGGCGCAGTTGTAACTGAAACTGTATTTTCAATTTCAGGTCTTGGAAAGCTTATGGTGGATTCTATCAACGCTCGTAATTATCCCATGGTGCAGGGAGGTGTACTGGTGATTGCCTGTGTATTTACACTGGTGAACCTGGCAGTTGATATATTGTATGCATATTTGGATCCGAGAATTAAATCACAGTATGGAGGGCGTGTAAGAGCCAAAAAGCTTTTAAAGAACGAGAGTGATACCAGGGAGGGAACCCGGAATGAGTGAACATGAAAAATCTACCAGAAAGAAAAGCATGGGTGCAGAAAAATTTCATGCCTTTATGAAAAATAAGCTGGCAGTTGCAGGAGCAGGACTCCTGATTGTTATGATATTGCTGTCAGCACTATCGCCGGTGATCGCACCATATGGCTATGATGAACAGTATTATGAGGAAGCACGGCAGACCCCATCCCTCCAGCATCTGGCCGGGACCGATGAATTAGGGCGTGATATTTTTTCAAGAATTTTATATGGAGGAAGAGTCTCGCTAACAATTGGAATCATATCGGTTGGAATCGGTCTGCTATGTGGGGGCTCCCTGGGAGTCCTGGCTGCCTATTATGGAGGACTGGCAGAAACTGCGATTATGCGGATTATTGATATTCTCATGGCAATTCCCAGTATTATTCTCTCAATCTCAATTTGTGCAGCTTTGGGGTCGGGAATTGTAAATACTATGATTGCTGTGGGAATCAGCTCAATTCCAACTTATGCGCGGGTGTTCCGCTCTGCAGTTATTTCAGAGAAATCCAAAGAATATATTGAAGCATCCAAGGCAGTAGGCGCTGGAAATGCGCGTATCATATTGCGGCACATTCTTCCTAATTCATTGGCTCCGGTAATTGTACAGGCATCCCTGGGAGTGGCCCAGGCAATTACAACTGCCGCTTCCTTGAGCTTTATCGGACTTGGAATCCAGCCTCCAAATCCCGAATGGGGAGCTTTGCTTTCCGGCGGACGTCAGTACATTCGTGATTATCCCCATATGGTGGTTTATCCAGGAATTGCGATCATGCTGACAGTGCTGGCTTTGAATCTGATCGGAGATGGCTTGCGGGATGCCCTGGATCCACGGCTGAAACGTTAGGAGGAGGGAAAGTATGGAGCTGCTGGAGTTAAAAGATCTGACAATTCATTATTTTACAGATGAAGGTGTTGTAAGGGCGGTGAACGGACTTACGCTGTCTGTGGGAGCAGGGGAAACGGTTGGACTTGTGGGGGAGACTGGGGCAGGAAAAACAACAACTGCGCTGGGAATCATGAACCTGGTACCGGATCCGCCGGGAAGAATCGTTTCTGGACAGATTTTATATAACGGGGAAGATCTGGCGAAAAAAAGCCAGATAGAGATGCGGGATATTCGTGGGCGGCAGATATCCATGATATTCCAGGATCCGATGACAGCGTTAAATCCGGTTCTGACAGTAGGGGACCAGATTGCTGAGGTAATTCGGCTTCATGAAGAGGTTTCACGGGCAGACGCTTATGTCAAGGCGGCAAAAATGCTGGAGATGGTTGGTATCCCGTCAGAGAGGCTGGGGGAATATCCTCACCAGTTTTCAGGGGGAATGAAGCAGAGGGTAGTGATCGCCATTGCGCTTGCCTGCAATCCAAGATTGCTGATTGCCGATGAACCAACAACAGCGCTGGATGTGACGATTCAGGCCCAGGTATTAAAGATGATGAACGATCTGAAACAGAACCTGGGAACCTCCATGATCCTGATTACCCATGATCTGGGAGTTGTGGCTGAGACCTGTGATAAAGTCGCGATCATGTATGCAGGAGAAATCGTAGAGTATGGATCGTTAGAAGATATTTTTCTACACACTGCCCATCCGTATACCAAAGGTCTGTTTGAGTCAATTCCGAGTTTGAAGAGGGACACAAAACGTTTAAAACCGATAAAAGGCCTGATGCCTGATCCGCGCAGCCTGCCGGAGGGATGCTCATTTTGTCCACGTTGTCCGTATGCAAAATCGGAATGCGGGTCTCAGGATCCGGGAGTGATCGAAATTGCGAAGGGCCATCTTGTAAAATGTCCATATTGGACAGAAGTTCATCTGAACCGGGAGGAACTATAAAATGGGAAAAGAAAATGCTCTGCTTCAGGTTCAAAACCTTAAAAAATATTTTAAAACTGCGAAAGGGCAGCTTCATGCAGTAGACGATATCACATTCTCTCTTGAACGCGGGAAGACTCTGGGCGTGGTGGGAGAATCCGGATGCGGGAAATCCACGTTGGGAAGAACGATCCTCAATCTTCTTCCGGCCACTTCCGGAGAAGTGATTTTTGACGGAGTCCATGTGGAAAATGCAGACAGGAGACAGATGAGAAAGCTTCGCCAGGAGATGCAGATTATTTTCCAGGATCCATTTTCTTCGTTGGATCCCCGTCTGTCTGTGAGTGAGATTATAATGGAACCATTGGAAATATACAAGATTGGTTCTGGCAGACAGGAACGCCAGAAAAGAGTGGAGGAGTTAATGGATACGGTTGGTCTGGCCCGAAGACTGGCAAATTCCTATCCTCATGAGTTGGATGGCGGGAGGCGGCAGCGGATTGGTGTTGCGCGTGCGCTTGCCCTTAATCCAAAGTTTATTGTATGTGATGAGCCTGTATCTGCGCTGGATGTTTCTATCCAGGCTCAGATTCTGAATCTTATGCAGGACTTACAGGAACAGCATGGGCTGGCATATATGTTTATTACTCATGATCTGTCAGTGGTAAAGCATATTTCGGATGATATTCTTGTCATGTATTTGGGAAAAATGGTAGAAAAGTGCCCGGCAAAGGAACTGTTCCGGAATCACATGCATCCATATACAGGTGCTCTTTTGTCAGCAATTCCGGTGCCAGAAATTGGTGCGGCGAAAAACAGGGTTCTGCTTCAGGGGGAATTATCGTCACCAATCAATCCAAAGCCAGGCTGCCGTTTTGCCAACCGATGTGTGTATGCCAGCGAGCTTTGTTTTCAGAAGGAACCGGATTTAGAGGAAGTCGTTCCAGGCCATTTTGTGGCTTGTCACCACGTGAAGGAAATAAAAGGAAAGGAAGTAATTGGATGAACAGCAGAAGACCACTGATCCTGATCGCACCAAGTGATCATACATTTGATACAGAATATGAGAGACGTCCGAAATTTGAACTGTATAAAAATTATGCAAGGGCAGTTTATGCAGCAGGCGGAATACCGATTATGTGTGTGGAGACGGATCTGGCAGCCGAATATGCAGAAATTTGTGACGGACTGGTTGTTCCAGGAGGAGGTGGAATCCACCCAAGCTGCTATGGAGGGACATTCAAGGAGCAGTGGCTGATTCCGGGAGCCACGAATATTCCCAGAGATGAAATGGAATTTGCTCTGTTCCGCGAATTTTGTGACAGGAAAAAACCAATTATGGGAATCTGTCACGGATTTCATTTAATTAATGTTGCCATGGGAGGGAGCCTTATTCTTAATTTTCCCAAGGATGTTGGAGAGGAGCATGTCAATGGCTGCGACCATATGGTTAATGCGGTTCCAGGCTCATTGGTGGAGCGTTTATTTGGTGCCAGATTTGAGGTGAATAGCTACCATCGTAATACTCTGGACCGCTTGGGAGAAGGAATTGTTGTTACATCAAGGTCTGATAAGGGGATTATCGAATCCTTTGAGCATGAAAGCCTTCCTTTATTTGGTTATCAGTGGCATCCTGAGAGAGCCAGGGATGATCAGCAGGTTCCTAACCCTTATCGGGGGCCGGATATGACCCCGGTATTTGAAGATTTTGTACGAAGATGCAGGTGAGTTTCTGATCCGCACCATTATTTTTTCTGTTTATTCTTCCCATCCCTCCAATTTTATTTTATAATAGACATATTGAGGGAGGGGATTACAACTACATGAAGACAAAAGAACGACTGCAAACGACTCTGGACCGCCTGCCCTACGGGCCGGAAGGCATGCCGGAGGACCAGAAGGTAAGCAAAAAACTCCCGGAGGGCGTCCGGTCCCGGGAACTGTACGAGGACATTGTCCGCATCGCCGGGCCCAGCTTTGTGGAGCTCCTGCTGACACAGCTCACGTCCATGGTAGACCTGATGATGGTGGGCTCCATGGGCGGGACGGAGAATCTGGAAATGGGGACCCAGGCACTGGCGGCCGTGGGATTGACCACCCAGCCTAAATTCCTGCTGATGGCCGCATTTGTTTCTATGAATACAGGCGTCACGGCCCTGGTGGCCAGAAACCGAGGCCGGGGAGACCAGGAAAAGGCCAACCTGGTGGTGCGCCAGGGACTTCTGTTCACCTTCTGGGCAACGGTGCTCATGTCCATCCTGGGCGTCGTATTTGCCCGGCCAATGGTGATATTTATGGGTTCCACCGAGGAGACGGTAACCATATGGGCCACCCAGTATCTTCAGATCCAGATGGCCGGTTTCCTCACCATGGCGCTGACCAGTACCATAACGGCGTCGCTGCGGGCAGTGGGGGATTCAAAAACGTGTATGATCTACAACATGATCGCCAACGGCGTCAACGTTTGCTTTAACTGGCTTTTGATCTACGGAAACCTGGGCTTCCCGGCCCTGGGCGTTGCCGGCGCCTCCATTGCGACGGTGATCGGGCAGTTCGTGGCCTTTGCCATTGCGATCTCTGTGATCCTTAAGGGGAACGGATTCCTGAAGCTGGAATTCCGGAAGGGCTTTAAGCCGGACCGGGGAGTCCTGGGAGATATCCTGAACATCGGTCTTCCGGCTATGGTGGAGCAGCTTCTGATGCGCGCGGGGATCATCATTTACGCAAAGACTGTGGCGTCCCTGGGAACTGTGGCGTATGCGACCCACCAGGTCTGCATGAATATCCAGGCCCTGTCCTTTATGACAGGACAGGCGTTTGCCGTTTCGGCCACGACCCTTATGGGGCAGTCTCTGGGAAAACGCCGCTACGATATGGCCCAGGCCTACACGAGCCGCACCAGGACCGTCGGCTTTTTGTTCTCCCTGATCCTGGCCGCCATATTTGTCCTGTTCGGCGGCAATATCGTTGGTCTCTACAACAGCAATCCGGAGATCATACGGATCGGCGGGCACATCATGCTGATCGTGGCATTTTTACAGCCGTTCCAGAGCTCCCAGTTCATCGTTGCCGGTGGACTGAGGGGTGCAGGAGACACCAGGACCACGGCCATGATCACCTTCGTCACAGTGCTTTTGGTACGTCCTGTATTTGCCATCATCCTGATCCGCATGGGCCTTGGCCTTTACGGAGCCTGGTACGCCCTGGCGGCTGACCAGCTTCTCCGGTCGGCCCTGGTCCTTGCCAGATACCAGAGCGGAAAATGGAAGACCATACGGCTCCGGAACGAGGTGTAGACCGGATACAGCTTAAGATTTCATAAAGAGCGGGGCTGCTGCAAAAGAGAAGGTTCTGAACCTCCTTTTGCAGCGGCTCCGCTTTTCAAATCCAGCCGTGTGATGTATAATAAAACTGTTATCTGTATAGAAAGGACAGGATGAGTATGAAGACTATGTTGGACCGCGGCGCAGGCATTCTGATGCCGGTTTCCAGTCTCCCGTCTCCTTATGGGATCGGTACGTTTGGAAAGGCCGCTTACGAGTTTGTGGATTTTTTAAAGAAAGCAAGGCAGAAATACTGGCAGGTACTTCCGGTGGGGCCCACCAGCTATGGGGACAGCCCCTACCAGTCGTTTTCTGCATTTGCGGGGAACCCGTACTTTATCGATCTGGATACCCTGGCAGAGGAGGGGCTGCTGACCCGGGAGGAGATCAACGCCTGCTATTGGGGGTGCGATGAGACCCAGGTGGCTTACGATGCCGTATTCTGGTACAGGTTCCCTCTGCTGAAGAAAGCCCATGCCCGCAGCGAATTCCATGAGGAAGAGGGCTATGAGAAGTTCTGTATGGAAAGCTGGTACTGGCTCAACGACTATGCCCTGTATATGGCATTGAAATTCCATTTTGACAACCAGGAATGGCTGGCCTGGCCGGAGGATATCCGTTTCCGGAAAAGGGACGCGGTGGAGCGGTACAAAGAGGAGCTGAAGGAAGAGATCGATTTCTGGAAGTTCTTACAGTATAAATTTTTCCAGCAATGGAAAAAATTAAGGGCATACGCCAATAGCCAGGGGATCTCCATCATAGGAGACATTCCCATTTATGTGGCATTGGACAGCGCAGATGTCTGGAACCATCCGGAGCTGTTCCTGCTGGACGAGGAAAGCCTGACGCCCCTTAAGGTGGCTGGGGTCCCGCCGGACGCCTTCAGCGAGACCGGGCAGCTGTGGGGAAATCCCCTGTACCGCTGGGATGTACAGGAAAAAACAGATTTTGCCTGGTGGAAGGAACGGATGAAGGCATCTGGACGGCTGTATGATGTGGTCCGCATCGATCATTTTATCGGAGTGGTCCAGTATTATGCGATCCCGGCGGGCGCCGAGGATGGAAGGACGGGAGAATGGCTCAAGGGACCTGGGAAAAAGCTGACGGATGCCATCGGCCAGGTGATCGGAGACACAAAGATCATCGCCGAGGACCTGGGGATCTTTGTTCCAGAAGTAAAGGTGCTTCTGGAGGAGACCGGTTATCCGGGCATGAAGATCATCGAATTTGCCTTCAGCGGAGACCGGTTCAATGAGCATCTTCCCCATATGTATACGCCAAATTCCGTGGTTTATGGAGGTACCCATGACAACGAGACGCTGGTGGGATATTTTAAGCCGGAAGAGCGCCAGTGGTGGGAGTTACAGTATATTGCCGATTACATGGGTGTTTCCCATCAGGACCAGGTGGTGGACCGGGTCATGTTCACGGCCTACGGATCTGTGGCCAGCGTGGTGATCTTCCAGGCCCAGGACATTCTGAAGCTGGACAACTGGGCCAGGATGAATACACCGGGAACGGTGGGAAGCAACTGGAGATGGCGGATGCGCCCCGGTGAGCTGAACCAGGGCCATGCGGATCATCTGGCCTGGCTGGTGGATACCTTCGGGCGGTTTTAGGGATGCGCCAGGAAGGGCGATGGACAGCAGGAGACTGCTGAAGAAGGAAAAACATCCTGGTTTATTGGAATTGTGAATAAAATAACGATATCTGAAAAATCTGAGGATGACTCCTTGACAAAGTGTGAATGACTTTATATAATAGGGCTTTCCCGTTGACAGAAAACTTTGTAAAAGGAGATATGAATCATGAATAAGAACACAACAGATATCACATTATCAGCTTATTTCAATGACATTGTCATCGGATATTATGAGGATGAGGCGCTGGTAAAGCAGCTTGGCAGACAGCTGGGCTTTGATGTGGACATGGATACGTTTATGGCCGTATCGTTCCAGTACCCGTCCGATATGAATGTAAAACCGGAGGACCGGGAAAGGCTTACGGATGCCGCCCAGGCGGTGATCGGGCTTTCGGAGATCAATAGAAGGATCACGGGAAAGCAGATCATCACCTGTGATTCCGGTGTATGTGTAATCCTTATTACCCATGATAAAGCAGAGATGCGCCGGATCCTGGATGCGGTGAAGACTGTGGCCGCCGAAGAGGTGGGGAGGATCGTTTCCGACCGGAGGATCCGGGTGGGGATCGGTACCATTGAAGGCGGGATCAAGGGCATCCGGCATACGTACAGTAATGCCCAGGATGCAGTAAAGGCTGGAGAGATCTTTAAGAAGGACCGCGTGATCCTGGAATATATGGGCATGGAAATATACAGCAGCATCAACCAAATGGTGGTAAGCTTCGGAGACCGGCTCACGAGAACGGTCCTGCGGCAGCTGGGAGAGACGGAAAAACGGGTCCTTTCCCAATATTATAAATGCAAGGAGGATGCTGCGCTGACCGCAGAGGAGCTGGGGATGACCCAGGAGGAGGTAAGGAACAGCCTGGCCCAGGTGAAGGTCAATACGGGTCTGGATGTAAACGATACCGAGGACAATTTCAAGCTCCATTTCATCACCATTGCCAAGAAAGTGCTGGAAAATGACGAGAGGATCCGGAGGAACCGCTGATCCATAAAAAATAATGAAAAAGCAGCCGTCCGGCTGGGAAATGACCCGCCGGACGGCTGCTTTCTATAATTATGGGGTAAGGTATGAACAAAAGTTATGCGGCAGTCCGTTTGTTTTTTCGTGCGAAGAAAATGAAGCCAAAGGCTGCAAATCCGAACATCATGGCAAAGCCGACGCCGCAGGTGAGGCCGATGCCGCTGGTCAGCCAGATGGGGGTGAGGCCGACGAACACGTCCTTCCAGGACATGATGGCGGAGTAAACGCCGTGGGTATCGCCTGCGCTGGATAAGGAATCCGGGTCAACGGCTCTTACCAGGGCAAGACCGGTGGAGGTGTTGCCGGTGGCTGCGCCGAAGGCCATGCAGGCTTTTTCAAACCATTCCTCACGGCAGAAGCGGTATGCCAGATAGAAGATGATCGGGACTGTGAGCACTGCCAGGATCACGGTGTAGATCAGTACGGGCACGATATAGGTGGAAACAAATTCCATATCCAGGGTGGCCATGGCTGTGAAGACGGTAATCTCCAGACAGAAGCCGCTGGCCAGCTTAATGGTCTTTAAGTCCACATAGCGCTCCAGCTTTGTTGCCTTTAAGAACTGCCACAGGATCGCACCGCCGAAGATGCCGTGGAGTACGCTGGGAAGCTCGTTAAAGAACGGGATGTAAGCGCCAAGGAAGCCAAAGAGCTTGCGACCGATGAAAAGGGCGGTCAGAAGCCAGGCAACCTGTAAGGCCAGGTGGTTGATGCTGATGCCGGTGGTCACCGTATGACCGGAGGCCACACGCTTTTCCTCGGGAAGAACGCCGCCGTAGAAGTAATCCGGCTGCTTTTTGGGCTCCTTTACATAGGTTCCCCAGCCCCTCCGGATACCGAAGTTGACCATGATCATGCCTACCAGCATGGCAACGATGAGGCCAAGAGTAGACAATACCATACCTACGGCCATGTTCCCCTCGATGCCCAGCTTTTCAAAGGCTGCGCCGGCAGCAGCGGCAGTTCCGTGGCCGCCGTGGAAGGAGAATACACCCATGACGCCCCAGCCATCGGGAAGGCCGGGCCAGATCTTCTGTAACAGCCAGCCCAACAGAACGCCCAGGCCCAGCTGCATTCCATAGGAAGTCATGGTCATGCAGGAATAATCCAGGTAAGATCCAAGCTTTTTCCTGTTAATGGTCACGCCGAATACGGTGGCGGCCATTACGATGTCGATCATAACGCTGGGGATGGAGCCGAAGCTCTCGGGAACCTCAACGACGCCAAGGATCTGCTGACCCAGTAAAAGGAGGATCAGTCCACCGATCAGCGACGACGGAAGGAACAGCTTCTGGAGCGGTTTGCACAGCTCGCGGACAAAGAAGCCCACGAGGAGGAACACAGCCAGCACCAGGATATCATTACACAGTGATGCAACAGTCATTTCTTAAATCCCTCTGCTTTCGTATTTTCTGAATGTTTATTAAAGATTAAACATTCATTAAAAATCAAACATTCCAGCCGGTTTTGTATCCGGTTTTTTCGTGTCGGTATAGGTTTTCGCGGTCTTATAGTCCACATCGTTGATGGGCCATGTGGGAGCCTTGCCCTCGTAGACCTCCTGAACGCCCATGGCTGCGAAATAGGATGCGCGATGGGCAGCCTCGGTGGTGTTTCCGCCGATGTGGGGATAAATGATCACGTTGTCCAGGGTTAAGAGAGGATTCCTGGGATCCACCGGTTCCTTCTGGATCGCGTCCAGGCCGGCGCCTGCGATGATACCGTCTCTGCATGCCTCATAAAGGGCGGTCTCATCCACGCAGCCGCCGCGGGCCGTGTTGATCAGGAAGGCAGTGGGCTTCATCATAGCCAGTCTTTCTTTATTTACCATGTTCTTTGTCACCGGAGTGTTGGGGCAATGAAGGGAAACGTAATCGCACTCCTTGAAGATCCGGTCCAGATCACGGACTACCTCAACGCCTTCGGGGAAATCACAGGCCGGCTTATAGGGGTCGTAGGCCATGACGTTCATCTCAAAGCCCAGGGCGCGCTTTGCAACGCGGCTTCCGATGTTTCCGCAGCCGATGAGGCCCAGTGTCTTGCCGTTGATGGTGTTCTTTCTTACCTTTAATTTTGCCTTGTAGAAGTCGTCTACCCAGGTCTTGTGGAGAACGGTCACGTTGCGGCTCATTTCCAGGATCAGTAGCATGGCTGTCTCAGCCACAGAGGTGCTGTTGGCCACCGGAGCGTAAAGGGCCTGGACGTTGTTGTCATGACATGCCTTCACATCTAAGGCATCAAAGCCTGCGCCATGGCGGACAATGACCTTTAAGTTGGGGTTGGATTCAATGATCTCTCTGGAGATCGGTGTGATGCGGACGATCATGGCGTCCGGCTGGTATTCCTTAAAGTCTGCCAGAACATCCTCTGGCTCAAAGCCGCGTCCATCGATGATGGTATGGCCGGCATCCTCTAAAAGCTTCCGTCCCTCGGACATGATCTCCTGCGGCAGTAAAATTTTCCAAGCCATAGTATAACCTCCTAAAATTTTTTGTGTATTTTTTTGTGCTTCACGGACGTGTGTCCTTCTGGTTGTCATTATATGGGAATCGCAAAGCAAAATCAAACAAGCAGTTTTGGGCAATATAACAAAAAAATGTTGTGAACATCTCTTAACACATAGAAGAAAACGGATGAAAAGAAACGCACATGGGGGAAACATAAGAGGAAACAATAAAATTTTGTTAAAATATGAATAATATATTGTTTTTCCTTTGTTAATACTTGAAATATACTGGAACTAAATAAATATAATAGGAGGGGAAGCCATGAAGGAACCGATCAGCAGATATTTCCAGATGGGAACGCTCACCTGGATGTCGTTTCCAAGTCTGTCAACGCTGGAAGCTGTAAAAAGAGTTGCCGCAGATGAGTATTTTACCGCCGTAGAGGTCCGGAGCTGTAGGGATGACGCGGAACGGGAGGAGGTACGGAGGGTCCTGGAGCAGGCACATCTGACCGTTTACTATGGAGCGCATCCGGACCTTCTCTCTATGAAACTGAATCCCAATGCCGTGGACGAGGCGGAGCGCCAGAGGGCAGAAACATTTTTAAAGCACGCTGTGGATGAGGCATCCTACCTGGGTGCCAGGGGAATGGCCTTTCTGGCTGGAAAATGGGAGGAGAAAACGAAGGAGCGGGCGTACAGCCAGCTTTTAAAGACCACGATCCAGGTCTGCCGTTACGCGGAGGAAAAGGGACTCAAGGTGGAGCTGGAGCTGTTTGATCATGATGTGGACAAGGCGGTGCTCATGGGACCGGCTTCCTATGGGGCTGCCTTTGCGGCAGATGTGAGGAGACAGTGCGGAAACTTTGGCCTTCTGGCGGACCTGTCCCATATGCCGCTGACCCGGGAGACGGCCAGGGAGGTGATTCCGGCGATCCGGCCATATCTGACTCACCTGCATTTTGGAAATGCCGTTACGAAGCCGGGATGTCCCGGATACGGAGATAAGCATCCAAGAATGGGATTTCCGGGAGGCTGCAATGATGTTCCAGAGCTGCTGGACTTTTTACAGGTGCTGAAGGAGGAGGGCTTTTTCCGGGAGGAGGATCCCCTTCCCATGTCCATGGAGGTAACCGTGATGGACGGAGAGTCTGAGGATGCAGTACTGGCCGGCACCAAGCGGGCATTCAACCGCGCCTGGGCGCTGCTTTAAACAAGGAGGATGAAAGAAGATGAAGATCGTTATTTTAGACGGCTATACGGAAAATCCGGGAGACCTGACCTGGGAGCCGCTGGAAAAGCTTGGGCAGGTGACGGTGTATGACAGGATTTCTTATGAGGAGTCTCCGGAGATCGCAGAAAAGATCGGCGATGCGGAGATCGTGGTGACCAATAAGACGCCGGTGTCCAGGGAGACCATGGACCGGTGCCCGGGGATCCGGCTGATCGCCGTCATGGCGACCGGCTATAACATTGTGGATTATACTTACGCCCGGGAAAAAGGGATCCCGGTGGTCAATGTGCCCAGCTACGGGACCCAGATCGTGGGTCAGTACGCCGTCAGCCTTCTTCTGGAGATCTGTTCCCACATCGGATACCATTCCGAAACCGTAAAGGCCGGAAAATGGGAAAAGAATCCGGATTGGTGCTACTGGGATCATCCGATGATCGAGCTGTATGGAAAAACGGCCGGGATCGTGGGCCTGGGCCGCATCGGCCAGGCTACGGCGAAGATTTTAAATGCCCTGAATATGAAGGTGATCGCCTATGATGCCCATCAGAGCCCCCAGGGAGCGGAGCTGGCGGAGTATGTGGATCTGGATACGCTCTGGGCCCGGTCCGACGTGATCTTCCTGCACTGTCCGCTGTTTCCGGAGACCCAGGGGATCATCAATCGGGATACCATTGAAAAAATGAAGGACGGCGTGATCCTCATCAACAATTCCAGAGGCCAGTTGGTGGTGGAGCGTGATCTGGCAGATGCCCTGAACAGCGGGAAGGTTTATGCTGCGGGGCTGGATGTGGTGTCCACAGAGCCCATCCGGGGGGACAATCCTCTTCTGAGAGCCAGAAACTGCATCATCACGCCCCATATTTCCTGGGCCGCCCGGGAATCCAGGGAGAGGATCCTGGATACCACAGTGGAAAATATCCGGGCATTTCTCGACGGATCCCCGGTCCACGTGGTCAATTAAAGGGCCTGGGACGTCCGGGGAGGACGGTCGCGATGCCGGCAAATACTTCTTTTGTAATGGAAATAAAATCCTGGGCATACTGGGGCAGAACGCGGTCCTTGTGTGAGGCGATGACGACCCGGTGGCCGATGATCTCGTTTTTCAGGGTCAGAGGAAAGGCGTTGGCCTCCGGATAGGCGGAAAGAAAGGCCGGAAGTCTTGCCTGCGTGCAGAAAAATGCCCCGTAATCATAGGGAAACAGGGAAATGAAGAGCTCTGTGGACTGGGATTCCAGAAAGATCTTCGGCTTGACCCTGGCGGCCAGGAAGCACTGGTCGATGGTTTTCCTGAGCTTCATGGAGGGATGGGGGAGGAGGAAGGGAAGGCCGGGAAAGGCGCTCAGATCTGTCCCCCGCTCCGAGCGGTTTTTCAGGACGCTCCAGGTGTCCGGATAATATTTTTTTAAAAGATGGTCGGAACAGACCATGTAAATATGATCGTTGAGAAGAGGCGTGGAGTCCAGCTTGGGATTGTCCTGGTACATGACGCCGATGAAAAGGTCCAGTTCTCCGTTGCAGAGCATTTCCTCCATTTCGCTGGAGGATTTATCGCACAGCTCAATGGAGATATTGGGCCATTTTTCATAAAACTGTGGGAGGATGCTGGGAAGGGAGATCTCTCCCCGGTAGGTGGGGATCCCTAACTTCAGGCTGCCGATGCTGTTGGCCGATATATCTGCCAGGCGGTTTACGAATTCGTGTTCCTCTGCCAGGATCTTTACCGCCACGGCGTAAAGCTGCTCGCCCTCATAGGTAAGGGCCAGCTTTGGCTTCCGGTGGAACAGGGAGACTCCGTAGTACTGCTCCAGACGCTGGATGTGCTGGCTTAGGTTCTGCTGGGAAATGTAGAGCTTCTGGGCCGTATTGGTGACGTGGAGCTCCCTGGCCAGTTCAACGAAATAGTAGAGGGTCAGCAGGTTCATAAAATTACCTCCGATCTGAACATATACTGCTTTCATTATAATAGAAGAAAAAACAGAAGTAAAGAATAACAATATTTCTTTGTGGATAGCAAACAGATACATTGTTTGCTATTGTCATAATTCTGTCTTACAATGAAACCAGATCAAGGAGCTGCGGCTCCCGGCACAGAAAAAAAGAGCTTTCAGACAAGGAGAAAATGATATGGCAGTAGGCAAGAGAATCTATTTAAAAAGAAACATGCCGGATCCGGAAGTAATGGAACAGTTTAAAACGATTCCCGCTTCCAACACCTGCGACGTAATGGGAAGAAACGCGGCCATGAATCCGCGGATCCATCTGGTGAGCAGCCCCAAGGCCCAGATGATGGTGGGACCGGCTCTTACGGTCAAGGCAAGAGGCGGAGACAACCTGGCCCTTCATGCGGCTTTAAACATTGCAGAGGCTGGAGATGTGGTCGTGGTTTCCAATGAAGAGGACAACACCCGTTCTCTGATCGGCGAGATCATGATGGCCTATCTTCGCCATGACAGAAAGGTAGCCGGCATCGTCATTGACGGACCTATCCGTGATATCGACGAGATCGGCCAGTGGGATTTCCCGGTATATGCCACAGGGACAACACCCGGCGGCCCTTATAAAGAGGGACCGGGCGAGGTGAACGTACCTGTTGCCTGCGGCGGTATCAGCGTAAATCCGGGCGACATCATTCTGGGGGACCCGGATGGCGTGATCGTCATCCCGAGAAAGGACGCAGCACAGATCCTGGAGGACGCTAAGAAGTTCCAGGAGGCGGATGAGAAGAAGCTGGAGGCTGCAAAGAACGGCACCGCCAACAGAGCATGGGTGGAAAAGACCCTGGCTGCAAAGGAATTTGAGATCATCGACGGCGTATACGAGCCATAATAGTACATACAAAACCTTCCTAGAAAACGGACTGCGGCAGATTCTGTAAAGGATCCTGCCGCAGTCTGTTTTTATGGTTTTATATGTTAAGAGATATTGACTTTTTTTCTCATTTAGATTATATTACAAATGCCCGTACAGGGGCATTTGTTTTACCGAATAGTTAGATAATGCTAATCAAAAAGAACCATGAAATGGATAAAAGGAGATACAAATGAAGCTGAGCAGACTGCCGATCGGAAGCACGGCTACGATCCTCTCTGTGGGCGGAAGCGGAGCGCTCCGCCAGCATTTCCTGGATATGGGACTGATCCAGGGGACAGAGGTGACAGTTGTAAAATACGCGCCAATGGGGGATCCCATTGAGCTGAGGATCCATGGATATGAGCTGACCATCCGGCTGGAGGATGCGGAGAACATTGAAATCAGCGAGCCCCACCAGCCGGTGGATGTACAGAAGAAATCACAGAAAACAGAAAAACATCATCCGGGCTATGGAGAGGGAGGAAAATTCCATAACCGGAAGGAGGAAAATCCTCTGCCGGAGGGAGAGACCCTGACCTTTGCCCTGGTGGGGAATCAGAACTGCGGAAAGACCACGCTGTTCAACCAGCTGACTGGATCCCGGCAGCATGTGGGCAATTTCCCAGGCGTTACAGTAGACCGGAAGGACGGTGTGATCCGCGGCTATGACAATACGCTGATCACAGACCTTCCCGGGATCTATTCCATGTCTCCGTACAGCAGCGAGGAGATCGTCACCAGGGAATTTGTGATCCAGACAAGGCCCAAGGGGATCATCAATATCGTGGATGCCACCAACATCGAGAGGAACCTGTATCTGACCATGCAGCTGCTGGAGCTGGGGATCCCCATGGTGGTGGCCTTAAATATGATGGACGAGCTCTGGGAAAACGGCGGTTCTGTCCTGGTCAATGAGATGGAGGAGGCCCTGGGGGTTCCGGTGATCCCCATTTCCGCCGCCAAGGGAGAGGGAATCGAGGAGCTGGTCCGCCATGCGGTCCATGTGGCCAGATACCAGGAAAAGCCTCTGGAGATGGACTTCTGTAAAAAGGAGGAAGGGATCCACCGGGGGATCCATGCAGTCATGCACTTGATCGAGGACCATGCGGCCCAGGCACAGATCCCGGTGCGGTTTGCGGCCAGCAAGGTGATGGAGGGCGATGAAAAGATCCTGGAGCGGCTGAAGCTAACGGACAATGAGAAACGGATCCTGGATGAGATCGCCAGACAGACTGAGGAGGAGACTGGAATGGACCGGGCGGCCGCAGTGGCCCAGATGCGGTTCGACTACATCGGAGAGGTCTGTTCCGAGACAGTGATCAAGCCCAGGGAGAGCAAGGAGCGTACCAGAAGCCGCCAGATCGACCGGTTCCTGACGGGAAAATATACGGGGATCCCGGCCTTTATCGGGATCATGGGGCTGGTATTCTGGCTGACCTTCAATGTGGTCGGCGCGTTTTTACAGGGGATCCTGGAGACGGGGATCGAAGGGCTGACCGCCATGGCAGACACGGCTATGACAGCCGCAGGCGTCAACAGCGTGGTCCAGTCCCTGGTCATCGACGGGATCTTTGGCGGCGTGGGCGGCGTTCTGAGCTTCCTTCCCATTATCGTAACACTGTTTTTCTTCCTGTCGCTGCTGGAGGACAGCGGCTATATGGCCAGAGTCGCCTTTATCATGGATAAGCTCTTAAGAAAGCTGGGCCTTTCCGGACGGAGCATCGTCCCCATGCTGGTGGGCTTCGGCTGCACGGTGCCGGGAGTCATGGCCAGCCGGACCCTTCCGTCGGAGCGGGACAGGAAGATGACCATTCTCCTGACGCCGTTTATGAGCTGTACGGCCAAGCTTCCGATCTACGCCTTCTTTACAGAGGCCTTTTTCCCAGAGCATCAGGCTCTGGTGATGATCGGGCTTTATGTGCTTGGGATCTTCATGGGGATCCTCATGGCACTGATCTTTAAAAAGACCTCCTTTAAGGGAGAGGCCGTGCCCTTTGTGATGGAACTTCCCAACTACCGGATGCCGGGAGCAGCCAATGTGGGCCATCTTCTGTGGGACAAGGCGAAGGATTTTCTCCAGCGTGCCTTTACGGTGATCTTCCTGGCTACCATTGCCATCTGGTTCCTTCAGAACTTTGACACGGGCTTTAACATGGTGGCGGACTCCCAGGACAGCATCCTGGCTCTTCTGGCGGGCGTGCTGGCGCCAATTTTCCTGCCGGTGGGCTTTGGGGACTGGCGGATCGTCACAGCCTTGATCTCCGGCTTCATGGCCAAGGAGAGCGTGGTCTCGTCCCTGACGGTGCTGTTTGGAAGCATGGAGGCGCTTCAAGGAACCCTTACGGTTCCGGGAGCCGTTTCCCTGCTGGTTTTCTGCCTTCTTTATACGCCCTGTGTGGCGGCCATCGCCTCGGTGAAGCGGGAGCTGGGCGGAAAATGGGCGGCTGCTATGGCGGCCGGCCAGTGCGTGCTGGCGTGGATCGCGGCGTTTATCGTATACCAGGCGGCACTGCTCCTTTAAATCATAAAAAGCCCTCTCCGAAAGCCGACAGGAATGCGGCGGACGGAGGGGGCTTTACAGTTTCAGGAGGCGGTTTGGGGAATGGACCGGAGAGACCAGGAGGGGGAGCCGGGAAAGTAAAAAAAGTCAGAATTTCGTAAGAGAAAATGCCGGAAATGCCGGAGTTTCGCCGGACTCTGTTTCTTGACAGCCGTTCTCCCAGACGATATAATGTCTCTGTATATAACGGCGGCGGGGCAGAAAGAGCGATTAGTTCCGGCGGCGTGTAAATAAAGAAGACAGAAGGGGAATCAATATGGATCAGGGCAAGCAGACCAAGGAAAAAGCGGAGAAACTGGCAGTGATGAAGAAACTCAGCACATCAAAGGAGCTTTTTGTGCTCATGTCCCTCTGCACAAAGATGCCGTTTGTAATGTGTGACCCGGAAACCTTTGACGATGAGGTTTTCTTATATGAGAAAGAGGAAGATATCAAGCGTGAGGGACAGCGGTTCCTGGATCAGAAGATCCCGCTCCAGATCGCAAAGATCGATAACAAGCAGTTCCTGCATTTTTACAGCAACCTGTTTACCATGGGCGTCAACTGCCTGGTATTCAACGGCTATATGGAGGACGAGTATAAGCTGCAGCTGGCGGATCTGGTGAACCGTCCGGGACAGAATTTAAAGGAGGGGCAGATCTGGGTGGAGAATCCGGGCCTGCATCTGACGGCGCTTTATTTTATGCAGGAGGTCCGCAGACAGAAATTTGAAAAGCTCCCCAAAGAGCTCCAGGAGCTCCAGGAGGAGATCCTGGCAGATTATGGAAAGGGAACCTACCTGGCTCCGTTCAATGAGGAAAACGGCGTGCCGCTGTTAAAGCAGCAGAACGGGGATTCCTACCAGCCGATCTTTACGGACATGCTGGAATTCAATAAGTTCAACCGGGAAAATTTCTTTAAGGCATCGGTGATGACGGCGGATAAGATCACAGGAGCTCTGGCCAAGGGCGCCAGGGGCGTGGTGGTGAACCCCATGGGAGTAAACCTCCAGCTTCCGATTACAAAGAGAGCCGCATCGGGTCCGGCAAAGCCTCTGGACCCGGCAAAGCTGGCTGAGGCGGCAGTGGCCGAGGCGCTGAGGGAGCCGGAAAAGCCCGAGGTTCCGCTGGGGGACCTGGGAAACAGCGGGGAATGATCTCCCGCAGAAGGGAAGGATTTTAATGAGGAGAAATGAAAAGTTTCTGACCGCCATGGCGGCGGCCTTTATGACCACGGCAGCCGTGTCCTTTTCATCGATGGCGGCTGTGGACACGGATTTCCACCGGTTTGTGGTGGGGACCATTATCAACGGCGTACCAGTGTCTGGAATGACCACGGCTGACGCCGAGGCGTACATAGAGGGGTATTTTAACGGCGGCTATACCCTGGAGATCGAGGATACTGAGGGAGTCCGGGAGGCGATCACCGATACGTCCATTGGCTATACCGTGGACGTGACCGGGGACCTGGAGGCCATTTTGAAGGAGGAGAACGACGGCGGCAGAGTCAGCGGCCCCGGCGTGGAGCACCGGTATACGGTGGACGCAGAGCTTAAGTACGACGAGGCAGCCCTCAGGGCGCTTCTGGAGAACATGGCATTTGTAAAGAACGCCTCTCCCACCAGCGACGCCTATATTACTCCTTATGAGGAGGGAAAAGCCTTTTCCATCGTTCCGGAGGTCCAGGGAACGGAGATCGATATGGATAAGCTCATGGCAGCGGTGAAGGATGCCTTAAATTCCCAGACCCGGCTTTTGAAGGTGGAGAATCTGGACTGCTATAAGACGATCCAGGTCACTGCGGACAATGCGGATCTGAACCAGATGTGCGCCAATTTAAACCGGTATAAGGACATCAATATCACCTATGTATTCGGCGACCAGCAGGAGATCCTGCCGGGACTGGAGGCAGTCAAATGGATCGACGGCGTTTCCGGGTCCACAGTCCAGGTGAACCAGCAGAAGGTGGCGGAGTATGTGAAATACCTGGCTGATAAATACGATACCTATGGAAAGCCCCATACGTTTACCAGCACGTCCGGACGCCAGGTGTCTGTAAATGGCGACTACGGCTGGCAGATCAACCAGGCAGAGGAAGCGGTGGCTCTGACCAGGATGGTGCAGAACGGCACCAACCAGACCAGGGAACCGGCATACAGCCGCACAGCGGCCAGCCGGACCGGGAACGATTTCGGGACCACATATGTGGAGGTGGATATGGGCCTCCAGCACATCTACATGTATGAGAATGGGACTCTGATCGCAGAAGCGCCCATTGTCACGGGAAACGTGGCCAAGGGCTGGACCACGCCGGAGGGGCTTTATACCCTTAATTATAAGGAAAGGGACCGGGTGCTGCGCGGGCCGAAGCGGGCGGACGGAACGTATTCCTACGAGAGCCCTGTGTCCTACTGGATGCCCTTTAACGGCGGCATCGGACTCCATGATGCCAGCTGGCGCGGTAAGTTTGGCGGCGAGATCTACAAGAACAACGGCTCTCATGGCTGTATCAATATACCGCCGAAAACGGCAGCCGTGATCTACGAGCATGTATACAAAGGAATACCGATCCTCTGCTTTTATTAAGCGGGAATAAGAGGGTGTCCGCGGGAAACTGCGGGCACCCTCTGTTGCAGAAAATACGGGAAGAGGGAAGCTTTCCCGGCTGACAGGATCGAAGGAGGCAGCAAGGTGAACGAAAAGGAAAAAGAGCAGGAAAAAAAATATCTGGAGGCAGTGGATGTTTCTTATTCTTATGGTCTGGCCAAGTCCATGGAACGGATAAAAAGCAATCCGGCATTGGGATTCAGGACCGCCGGCTCCAGGGCAGAGTTTGAAACTGGAGAAATGCTGAGGCAGGAAATGGAACGCATCGGCCTGAAGGATATCCATAAGGACCGGCTGTGCCTGGATGGCTGGGAGTTCGAAAAGGCGGTGCTGCGGTTTCAGGACGCAGATGGAAGGAACCATGTTTTCCAGCTGGGGGCCTATCAGACCCAGTTTTTGACCGGGGGCTTTCAGAAATTTCCGCTGGTCTATGTGGGGCGGGGAGGAGCCCAGGACTATGCAGGCCGGGACGTGCGCGGCTGTCTGGTTCTGGTGGACATTAATCAGAGGGACGAGTGGTGGATCAACTTCCCTGTGTACCAGGCCCATTTAAAAGGAGCGGCAGCAGTGATCGCGGTCCAGGACAACGGCTATGGGGAGATCGACGGAGAGGCGCTGAACGCCCAGGACATTGCTGGTCCTAAGGATGCTCCGGCGTTTTCCATTTCCCAGAAGGACGCGGCTGTGTTAAAAGAGGCACTTCAGAAGGAAGAACGGCTTACGGTGGAATTTGACGCCAGTTCCCGGATCCTGGAGCAGACAGAGTCCTATAATATATGGGGAACGATCCCAGGGAGAGAGGAGGACATGATCCTTTTAAGCGCCCATTATGATTCCTATTATGACGGGTTCCAGGATGATAACTGTGCGGTGGCCATGATGCTGGGGATCGCCAGGGCTCTTCTGGAAACCGGATATCGGCCCAGAAAGACTCTGGTGTTCTGCGCCATGGCGGCGGAGGAATGGGGGATCGTCAATTCCAAATACGATTGGTCCACGGGAGCCTGGCAGCAGGTCTTCAAGCTGCGGCCTGACTGGCCGGGGAAGGTCATTGCGGATCTGAATTTTGAGCTTCCGGCCTACGCCCACAATGCCTGGGACGCCATCCGTTCTACTTATGAATATGAGGATTTTTTAAAGGAATTTGTGGAAAAGCTGCCGGTGGATCCCACGAACGTATATCCCCAGGGGCTGCGGGTCCACTGCCCCATCGAGACCTGGTCCGACGATTTTTCCATGGCTATTTCCGGGATCCCGTCCATGGTCAATGAATTCAGCAGCGCCGGATTTATGGAGACCCATTATCATTCCCAGTTCGACCGGGACGAGTTTTACGACGAGGCGGCATACCGGTTCCATCACGAGCTTTACGGACTTCTTTTGATGGCCCTGGACCGGGTGAACGTGGCTCCGGTGAACCTGGAACGGACCTTCCGGGCCTTGAGAGAAAGTGTCCGCCCGGTGACCGGGCGGGAAGACGAAAATGCATTAAAGACCCTGATGGAGAAGCTGGAGGAGGGAGAGAGGCTGGCCCGGGAGGTCTACGAGGCTGTGCGGACGGCCAATGCCGGAAATGGGGAGCCGGAGCGGAACAGAAGGCTCCAGAGCCAGCTTCTGTATCTCTTTAAAAAGGCCCAGGGATATTTTGTGCGGCTCAACTGGCACGATGAGGTTTTATTCCCCCACGAGGCGTCCCAGACCAATCTGCGGTATCTGGGTGAGGCGGTCCGGCAGCTTGAGGACAAAAACGTCCGGGGCGCCCTGGAGGCCCTGTACCAGGTGGATAACAACAAATATGCCTTCCAGTTTGACGATCAGGTATACCGCTATTTCACTGAATATGTGATGAACCAGGAGAAGGAACGGCTTCAGTGGGGAGCCGGAAGGATCGTCCATCATCTGGATCTGTCAAAACAGATCCGCAGCCTTATGGAAAAGGAACGGACCAGGAATACAGGGGTGGAGCCAGAGCTGGAGGCATTGAAGGCCATGGAGCGCCAGGCACTGGGCTGTTTTGACGACGATATCCGGTATATGATCCAGGCTGTGGATACGCTGACAGAGGGCTTGAGAAAGGCGAAAGAGGAGTAGGAAAGAATTATGGAAACCAGTGCGTTGTATCGAGTACAGAGAGAGGATCTGCCCAGACTCCAGAAAATGCTGACAGAGTGCTTTGCGGAGGATCCGCTGTATCATACGCTGATCCCGGATGCGGAAACCAGGAAGCGGCTGATGCCGGAGCTGTTTGAGTGCGATCTGAATGAATTTTATGAGACCTGTGAGATCTATGCGGAGAGCCCGGAGTTAAAGGGTCTTCTGGTGGTCTCTGACGAGGCGGAGGAGTACGATCCCATCCGCTTTTATCTGACAGAGGCCTGGGCCTCCTTAAAGACAGACGAGTATCTGATCAAAGAAGACAGGAGCCTAAAGACCCTCTGGAATTTCATCCGGGGACGGGACTATCTGAATTCCCGGTGGACAGCCCAGCTCCACCAGGAAAACCGCCTGCACATCATTTATCTGGCAGTGAGCCCCGGGGCCAGGCATACGGGGGTAGCGGAGATCCTCATGGACGAGGTGATCCGCTACTCAGAGAGCCACCGGATGCTGATCTCCCTGGAGACCCACAATGAAAAGAACCTGTCCTTTTACAGCCATTTTGGCTTTAAGACCTTTGGGATCGTGGAAAAGGATATGGGACTGAAGCAGTACTGCCTGGTGCGGGAGCCGCAGTGATTTATATATAACTGAATGATAATACATATAAATTAGAGAGAAAAAGGCATGTTCTATCTGGGAATGATAGTATGTGCCTTTTTATATATAATTTGAGGACTGTTTGGGGAGTACAAATCTGTAAAAATTCGTATTATCGACATAAACATACGCTATAAAAAGAAAAGTATAATAGAAAAACATTATAATTAAGAGATAATTCATTCAAAAGAACAATTTGATAAAAAATAAGAATATGCTAAAATTGGGATGGTTTGGTCATTACTGTTCAGAACCGTGGACTGGATAGGGATGAACCAACGAATGCTTGTCGGATCCACGGTCTGACATAGGAAGGTTATACAAGAGAGAAGAACAGGGCGATGCTGGATTAGAGTATGCTGATCGTTTTGTTCCATTAGGAGGTAAACTATGAAAAGAATTTTAAGCGTGGTTCTGGCAGCGAGTATGTTGACCGGACTCCTCGCAGGCTGCAGCAGTGGACAGAAGCCTGCTGCTTCTACTGAAGGAACTGGAACCGTTGCTTCTGCTGAAGAATCTACCACAGCAGCAGAAAAGGCAGAATCCACTGCTGCATCTGCGGATGCAAAGCAGGATTCGGCTGAGAAAGTATTACATTGGAATGTTGGAGCCGAACCAGAAGCGCTGGATCCGATGCTTATGGGAACCACAGGCATGCAGGTGGTTAACAATACTTTTGAAGGTCTGATGCGTACCTATGAAGGTAAACTGACCCCGGGTATTGCCGAGAAGTATGAAATTTCAGATGATGGACTGCATTATACCTTCCATCTTAGGGATTCTAAGTGGTCGGATGGAAAAGATCTTGTAGCTGGTGATTTTATTTATTCCTGGCTGCGTATGATCGATCCGGAGATGAAGTTATCCTATGGAAAACAGTTCTTCTATATTAAGAATGCTGAGAAATATTATAATGGCGAATGTGCTGCGGAAGAAGTAGGATTCCGGGCTGTGGATGATAAGACCATCGAAGTCGAGTTAGTTGCCCCGACCCCGTTCTTCCTGGCCCTGACTGCATTTAACATTTACTATCCAGTTCGTGAGGATGTGGTGGATCCGGAAGGTGCCTGGTCCCGTAATCCGGAGACATATGTCTGCAATGGACCGTTCAAGCTGTCTGGCTGGGAGCTGAATCAGAAGGCAGTTCTGGAGAAAAACGAGAATTATTGGAATGCAGATTCCGTTAAACTGGATAAGATCGAAGTTTCCTTCATGGTAGACGAATCCAGTGTTATGACAGCTTACCGGGCAGGAGAAGTAGATTTATTTAAGGGCGTTCCGACTCAGGAGGTTGCGAAACTTCAGGCAGAAGATCCTGAGTTCCATGCTCTTCCAATGCTTGGTATGCTTTACTACATTTATAATGTCGAAAGAGAACCTTTTAATGATGTGCGTGTTCGTAAGGCATTAAATATGGCGATGGACCGTGAGGCACTGGTAACAAATGTAACGAAGTCCGGTGAGATCGCGGGCACAGGAAACGTCACTCATAACATGCTCCTTTCAGATGGACGTGAATTCCGTGACGCTGCTGGAAGTTACTATTTCGATTCGGTTAAGGTAGACGAGGCTAAAGCATTATTGGCAGAGGCCGGATACCCGAATGGAGAGGGCTTCCCGGAAGTAGTTCTTACTTATAATGCAACAGATGTAAATAAGCGAGTAGCTGAAGCTGCGCAGCAGATGTGGAAAGAAAATCTGAACATTGACATTAAGTTAGAAAGCCTGGAGAATAAAGTTGCTGCTGAGAAGAGAACAAATCATGATTTTGATATGATTCGTTACGGCTTTTCTGCAGACTATCCGGATCCGATGACATATTTAAGTGTCTGGGTATCTGGGGCTAAAGGTAACTATGGACAGTACAGCAATGAGGAATTCGATAAATGTATTGATGATTCTATCCACACCACTGGAGCCGACCGTGATAAGGCACTGCTCCGTGCAGAGGAGATTCTTATGGAAGATGCTGTAATTTGTCCACTGTATGAGGTTGTTGATACCTGTATGATCCGCAGCAATGTAGTTGGCTGGGATAAGACTGGCTTCAGCGGCTGGTTCTTCGGATATACAGATATCACTGATTAATAGGGAGATAATTTATGAAGCTTTATATTTCAGTAGATATGGAAGGGATGGCAGGCATCTGCCATCCCCGTCAGGAATCGGATGATCAGATCCGTTTTCGGAAAAATATGCAGCAGCAGGTCGAGTGGGTCATTGAGGGCATTCAGAAGAGTAAACGCAACAGTGAGATCGAAGAGATTGTCATTGCTGATTCCCATGGCGGCGGACGGAATCTGAGCTACGATCTGTGTGATCTGGATGACCGTATTGCACTCATCAGCGGTACTCCCAGACCGCAGTATATGATGCCGTCCATGGATTCCAGTTATGATCTTGTTTTCCTGGTGGGATATCATTCTGGTGTAGGAGAAGCCAGTGCGAATATGGATCATTCTTATGGGGGACGTACATTCCACGATGTCCGCATCAATGGAAAATACATGAATGAATCTACCATTAATTCCGCATATGCTGGATATCATGGCGTACCGGTGGGTCTGGTTATAGGTGATTCAGCATTGCAGAAGCAGCTGATCACTGACGGAATGATGCCATGGGTGGAATTTGTGAAAACAAAAGATTCACTGAGTATGATGTCAGCTAAGTTCAGACCCAAGGGCGTTTTACGCCAGGAGACGATTGAGGCAGTTATTAAGGTACTGGATGGGGACTATACATCGCTGCCGGTTTATAAGATAGACGCACCTTATACTCTTAGGATAGAGTTTAATATGCGTACAATGTTCGATTTTGCCATGCTGCTGCCAGGCGCCAAGGCAGTGGATGGGCGTACAATAGAAATTCATTTCGATGATTATGAGGAACTGTTTAATGGTGTTATGGCAGTCTGCTATATTGTTGGTATGGCATATCCTTTTGATGCACCGAGACGATAATACTACTGATCATTTCAGGAAGTCCGTATGAAAACTGGAATCAGGGAGGGCGGTGGCAGAGTAAGCTGTTGCCGCCTTTTCCTGTTTCTGAAGGAGAAGGAACGATGGGAAAATATATTCTTAAAAGACTGGTATCTACGGTTATCACGGTGCTGGCGATCATTACGATCACCTTTTTCCTGATGCGTATGATCCCGGGTGGACCATTTGATGACATGAGCCCGGATATGCCTCAGGAATCACTGGACGCGATCAATGAGCGCTATCATCTAAATGATCCACTGATCATGCAGTATTTTACATATCTGGGGGGAGTTGTGAAGGGAGATCTTGGGCCGTCTTACCGCCTGCCCGGAGTAACGGTCAATGATATTATTGCACAGGGCTTTCCTGTTTCGGCTAAGGTTGGTCTGGCAGCGATCGGCGTGATATTAGTTTTCGGAATTACACTAGGTATTGCTTCGGCCCTCAGACAAGGCAGGCCAGAGGAATACCTTATTACCTTTTTTACTACACTGGGGGTTTCGGTTCCAGGATTTGTGGTGGCGACATCTATTCTTTATGTGTTCAGCGAGCTTTTGGGCGTATTACCCAGCAATGGTTTGTATTCATGGAAGCATTACATAGGCCCGGTGATCACGATCAGCCTTTTTTCATTGGCCTTTGTTATCCGGCTGATGTCCTCGAATTTGAAAGAAGTGCTTGAACAGGATTATATCCGTACAGCCAGAGCAAATGGTCTGCCTGAATACAGAGTTATTTTTAAACACGCTGTGAGGAATGCGATTATTCCAGTGATCACTTACATGGGGCCGACGGTCGGATCGATCCTTACGGGATCCTTTGTGGTTGAGCAGGTGTTTACGATTCCAGGAATGGGTAAATATTTTGTCGACAGTATCAGCAGCCGGGATTACACGATTTTAATGGGCGTTACATTGTTTTACGCCGTTATCGTGGTTGTCATGCTGTTTATTGTGGATCTGGTATATGTATTGATCGATCCGCGCATTAGATTGAAATAGTCCTCAGGAGGCACATTATGCATAACGATAATATATCGGATCCCCGTTGGGAATCTGTGGAGAAGGACAAACCAGTCAGCCTGTCGCCGGCATACCCTTCCTATTGGAAAGAGGTGTTCCGGAAATTCAGAGGAAACAGGCTTTCAGTTTTAGGTGTGATCTGCATTTTACTGATGACTGTGGCAGCTATTCTGGGGCCTTTCCTGTCTTCTCACAGCTATGAAAAGATGGAGCTTGATTTTACGAATATCCCCCCTCTTTTAGATATTTACCAGATTGATGAAGACACATATCTTTATATGCATCCAGACTATTATTTCTTACAGGTGACAGAGGACGGGGAGATTTTAGAAAGGCTGAAACCGGTGGAAAATGATATGACTGCACGGACCCGGACCTTTGAATCTGGAACGCATACGATTACGATCGATTATAGTTTTCTGGCTAAGGCAAGGCAGGAGGAAACAGAACATCAGAAAATATTTGAGGTGCTTCTGGACGGTGAGGAGATCCAGCCTTGCAAACGGGTGTGGAATAAGACGTATCTTCTGGGAACAGATGGCCTGGGCAGAGATATTCTGGTCCGGACTCTGGATGGAGCCCGGATATCGCTGACGATTGCGATGTTTGCTACTCTGATCAACAGCTTTATCGGTATTTTTTATGGCGGTATAGCTGGATATTGCGGTGGACGTATTGATAATTTTATGATGAGGGTGGTAGATACGATCAGTACAATTCCCATGACACTGATCGTTATTATGCTGATGGTTGTAGTGGGGCCTGGCGTAAAGACGATCATTCTTGCCATGGGGATCGCAAACTGGGCAACAATGGCGCGGATCGTTCGCGGGCAGATTTTGAGCTTGAAGGAAAGAGAATTTGTTTTGGCAGCGAAAGCTGCAAATGCAGGCGGTCTGCGAATTTTGATCCATCATCTGATTCCAAACAGTTCTGCATCTATTATTGTCTGCATGACGATGATGGTTCCCAGCGCTATATTTACAGAATCTTTTTTGAGCTTTATCGGCCTGGGCGTAAGCGCTCCCAGTGCATCCTGGGGCACGCTGGTTAATGAAGGACTTGCGGGATTTCGTTCCTTTCCATACCAGCTTCTGATTCCGTCGATTGCAATCTGTATCACAATTTTATCTCTGAATTTTATTGGAAACGGACTGCGGTCTGCGGTGGACCCATATGGCGAAAGATAGGAGAAAAAAATGGAGCAACATTTGTTAGAAGTACAGGAATTGCATACCTCTTTTTTTACTCATATGGGAGAGGTTCAGGCTGTTCGTGGCGTATCCTTTTATGTGGATCAGGGAGAGGTCATAGGTGTTATTGGAGAATCTGGCTGCGGCAAAAGCGTAACTGCGCTGTCAATTATGGGATTGCTGTCAAAACAGGGCCGTGTGACGGATGGAGAAGTGCGGTTCAAAGGGGAGAATCTGCTCTCTCTGTCAAAGAAAGATAGAGCCGGGATGCGGGGAAAACATATTGCCATGATATTTCAGGATTCCATGACTTCGCTTGATCCTGTGTTTACGGTTGGGGATCAGATGTCCGAGGTATTGCGTTATCATACGGGAATCGGAAAGGAAGAGGCACTGGCACGATGTATAGAAATGCTGGGGCTTGTGGGAATGCAGGAGCCGGAAAAATGGGTCTCTGCGTATCCACATGAGTTGTCCGGAGGTATGCGGCAGCGTGTTACGACAGCCCTTGCTTTATCCTGTGAGCCGGAGCTCCTGCTGGCGGATGAACCGACGACGGCTTTGGATGTGACGGTTCAGGCCCAGATCCTGGAACTGATGAAGGACGTGACAAATCGGCTTGGAACAGCCGTTATACTAATCACACATGATCTGGGAGTCGTTGCGAATACATGCTCCCGAGTGCTGGTCATGTATGGCGGTCAGGTTGTTGAGGAGGGACCTGTGGAAACGATCTTTGCAGAGCCTCAGCATCCGTATACACAGGGACTTCTTAAAACAATTTTAGATCTGAATACAGGACAGGGCAAGAAGCTGTTCTGTATTGATGGGCTTCCGCCACAGTTCTTATGTCCGCCGAAAGGCTGTGCGTTTGCCAGCCGGTGCCCAAGAGCGATGAAAGTCTGCCTTGAACAAATGCCGGATTTTTATGGAGATGATACACATAAGGCAAGGTGCTGGCTTTTAGACCCGGAGTGTCCGGTAAAGGGGGAGAATCCATGGTAGAGGAAAGAGAAGTTACTCCTATTTTGAAGGTAGAAGGTCTGACGAAAGTATTTGATCAGAAGGCTGGAAAAAAAAGAAAGAGTTTTAAGGCGCTGGACGATGTTTCATTTTCTGTACAGCCGGGGAAAACATTAGGAATTGTAGGAGAATCTGGCTGTGGAAAATCCACATTGGGAAGAGTGATCCTGCGGCTGCTTGAACCGACAGCAGGACAGGCGTGGCTGAATGGGGAGAACATATTTCAGGCAGATCCTGCATGCTTGAAGAGGCTGCGCCGCAATATGCAGATTATTTTCCAGGATCCATACGCTTCTCTCGATCCCCGGATGACAATTGGCCGGATCATTGGAGAACCCATAGAGATTGCCGGTAATGTGTCTTCGGGGGAATGCAGGGAACAGGTGCTTAAGTTGATGGAGATCGTGGGATTGGACCAGCAGTATTATAATCGGTTCCCTTATGAATTTTCAGGCGGACAGAGACAGAGGGTCTGTATTGCCAGAGCTTTGGCTCTTCGCCCCAGACTGATCGTTTGTGACGAGCCGGTATCGGCATTGGACGTATCGATTCAGAGCCAGATATTAAATCTGCTCAGCCGGCTTCAGGAGGAGCTTTCACTTACATACCTGTTTATTTCACACGATCTTTCAGTGATCCGTCATATCAGTGATGAAATATGCGTGATGTATCTTGGGCGTATTGTGGAATTTGGAAAGGCAGAAGACGTGTACCTTCATCCGCTGCATCCATATACACAGTGCCTTCTGGCCTCTGTACTGCCCCTTGTTCCCAATGGAAGAAGCGGGAGGGGTATGGTGGTGCAAGGAGAAGCGGTTATGCCGTCAGAGGGCGGATGTCCTTTTTACAGCCGGTGTCCAAAGGCAATGGATATCTGCAAGCAGACAAGTCCGGATATGACTTGTGTTGAGGGACGTCAGGTCCGCTGTCATTTATATAATACTTAAAGGAGGGAGACGATCGAAATGTCACATCCATTATGTTTTTCTATTCATGAGATCAGAGAATGGCTTGCAGCGGGGCCTCCTTATCCGTTGGATCCAAGCCGGGACCTTGTTTATCCATCTGCTGGTTATGTGGATTCAGGGAATATTAAGACGACACGGGATCCTCTGGCACTGCCTGACTCGATGATGCTCCAGATATTTCCTGAAGCTTGCTCCAGACACGCTACCCTGGGTTCTATCCTGCGCGGATATAAAAACCGAACTTGGCTGTTAAAATTACAGGAAGCAGATCTGGTTACAGGCAAATATATTGATCAGGTTGAGCAGGCCGTTAAAGAGATGATACAGGAAAGACATCCAAAGATTATTTTTTTGTGCGGAACATGCATTGATCAGCTTTTGGGTACGGATTATGACTCTCTGGGAGCTAAGCTGGAAAAACGTTGGGGGGTGCGGTTTGGGACTGCATATATGGAACCGATGATGAAGGATAAAAAGCTGCCGTTTAAATCGAAGGACCTTAGAGCTTTGCATAGTGTGATCCGTGCAGATCCAGATGCGCCTAAAAAACGCTGGGTCAATCTGATCGGACGGCCTCTTCCGCCGGCAAAAGAGAGTGAACTTTATCAGGTGCTTAAGCAGGCAGGCATTGAACGGGTACTCCATTTTTCGGAGGCCGGGACAGTAGAGGAATTGGATGATATGGGGCGCGCATGCCTAAATATCGGCTTGGAAAAGCGGGCAAAAATGGCCTGTGAGCTGATGGAACGAAAGCACCATATTCCATATGTATTATTGGATAATTCGTTTCTGCCGGAAGAGATCCACGATAATTACATCCGTATAGGGCAGGCGCTCGGCTGTGAATTAAATGATCTTGAATATGGAGCAGAAGTTAAAAGGGAATTATCTGAGCTGCTTCCCAGACTCACAGGGATGAAAATTGCAGTCGGAGAGACAATACAGGCCCGTTCTCTGAAGGCGGCAGCGGAGCTTGCTGAACTGGGCTTCCAGATTGACAGTGTCTTTACCCTGACGATCCAGAAAGAGGACATACCTTTTGTTGAAATTTTATGTTCGCGTTGCCCACAGAGCCGGGTCTACTTTTCAGGCAGTCCGGAGATATTATCCTATTGTGCACAGCCGGAAACATTTGATCTGGTACTGGGATTAAGTGATCATTATTATGCAGGAAGTCCCATGGCGCTCAGCTTTTCGGCAAATTCCCAGTATTGCGATTATTATAGTGTTCTTTCGCTGACACATAGGATTCAGACCGAACTGGATCGTGGGAAGGAGAATGAAGTGCCGGGATATCCTACGGACCAGCATAACAGATACGATCAGAAGTACCTGCGGGAACGTTTACGCGCGGAGGCAGAGCAAAAGGCAAAGGATATTGGACAAAGTGGATGCCTGAAGCGCTGGGGCGTTTACAGATAGGAGAGAAGCATGAAAAATCTATTTAAGGTTACGCCCGGTTTTGCGCCGGACTATTCGGGTGTTTGTTCAGTTTTATACGAGTTGGGAGGTCTTTGTGTCATGATCGATCCCGGAGACTGCCTGGAGCATAGTATTTATGTAGATGATCCCAGATGGGATGAGGAACCGCGGTTGTTTTTTTCTCCGCGGTTAAGGGAGCTGGATGCTGTGGTTGGGGATGATGACAAATTGATCACCAAATTGCTGCGGGCAGTCAGGCTTTTAGAGCCGAAGTTCCTGGCACTGATCGGAAGCCCGGTTCCCACAGTGATCGGAACGGATCTGAAGGCGATCTGCCGTATTGTGGAAAAGAAAACAGGAATCCCATGCCTGAGCTTTCCCACAACGGGATTGAAAAATTATGTGGGTGGAGAAGAGATGGCATATCATTCTCTGGTAAAACGGTTTGTGGAGAATGATGATATCCAGAAAAGTACCTGTCAGATCAATCTGATTGGAGCGACCCCAATTGATATGTGGGAGCCTACCAGCGTTGACGAGATGATACGTATCTTAAAAGAAGCAGGAGCTGAAACGATTTCCTGTTGGGGAATCGGCGGAACACTGGAGGAGATCGCTGGTGCGGCATCCTCGTCTCTGAATATTGTTGTATCCTATGCAGGACTGAAAGCTGCCCGGCTGTTAAAGGAGAAGTATGGGACGCCGTATTTGGCGTGGTGGCCTTGCGGATCAAAAGAGGAGAAGTGTTTTATAGAAAATGTCAAGAGTGTACTAGACCATAAGGAATGGAAAGAGCAGCCGGTACAAAAGGAAGACGGACTTCGTGCATTGATCATTTCGGAGCAGATTTCTGGAAATGCAGTCCGGAAGTGCCTGCAGGAGGAGCACGGAGTTGGGGAAGCGGTAGTGGCCTCCTTCTTTGGGATGGACCCAGAGCTGATGCAGGAGTGCGACCAAAGCCTGGATGCAGAACAGGATCTGGTCGATTTGGTGGAAAAATCAAGGCCGTTTGATCTGGTGATCGCTGATGAGGAATACAGAGCCCTTCTTCCATACGAACCGAGACAGTATGTTGCTATCCCCCATATGGCGGTCAGCGGTGTTCTGCACTATAAAGAGGCCTTTGATCTTGTGGGAAGACATGCAGATGGTTACTGGAGTATGGTGCTTTCTTAAATTATGCTCCCGGAAAAACAGAGGGACTGAAAACTATGGTCAAAGGAATCTGTCCGTTTGATTTTTGTGAGGAAGGGATACATGATAAAAAAAGTTTTGCAAAGGGGATCATCCAATAAAGGATATGGTTTTTGGGGCGCATTACTGCTGCTGGTTATCTGGTGGACAGTATGTCGTTTAGGGATCTGGAGTACTTATTTACTTCCTTCCCCTAAGAAGATCCTGCATACATTTTTGGAGCTGTGCTCTGGAGGCGAACTTTTCAAAGCGATACTGGTGAGCCTGCAGAGAGTGGCTTGTGGAATCACATTCGCCTTTATTTCTGCAATGCTGCTAGGATTACTGAATGGTATAAATAGTGGTTTTGCAGCCTGGACCAGACCTATGATACATTTTTTACGAAATATTCCTCCTCTCAGTATTATCCCATTGCTGATTCTATGGTGCGGAATTGGGGAACTGTCAAAAGTGCTGCTTATTTTCTTATCGGCATTTTTCCCCATGTTCCTGAATATAGAAAAGGGAATATCCGGCTGCGAAAGGGCTTTGCTGGAGGTGGGAAAGACATTTTCTTTTTCAAAAAGAAAGATTTTTCGGTATATTGTTCTCCCGTATGCAGTGCCTGACATTTTAGTAGGCGTTCGGGTCGGAATGGGATATAGCTGGCGTGCAATCGTGGGGGCGGAAATGATCGCCTCCACCAGCGGCCTGGGCCATCTGATCCTGGATGCCCAATATATGGCAAGGCCGGACAGGGTCATTGTGGTTGTATTAACGATTGGTACCCTTGGGTATCTGTGTGATAAACTGTTTGCCCTGGCAATACGTCACCTGCCATGGAATGGAGAAGCTTATGTCGGGAATTGTGATACAACAGCTGCATAAAAGATATGTTCTCAATGGACAAAAATTAGAGGTGCTTGATGGGTTGAGCCTGTCCCTGGAAAAAGGGCAGGTGACGGTTTTACTGGGAAGAAGCGGATCTGGGAAAACGACATTGCTCAGGGTTCTTGGGGGACTGGAATCCGGTGATTCGGGAAATGTTTCAATTCCTTCTGGAGAAAAGATCTGTATGGTTTTTCAGGAACCCCGATTGATGCCGTGGCTGGATACAGAACAGAATATAGTATTTGCGGCAGATAAGGAGCAGATGACAGCAGAGCAGGTCAGCCATATTATATCTCTGGTCGGTTTAAAGGGATTTGAACGGGCATATCCGAGGCAGTTGTCTATGGGAATGCAGCAGCGGGTCTCCCTGGCGCGGGCATTGGCTTATCATGCGGACTGGATGCTGATGGATGAACCGTTTTCTGCATTGGATCCATTCACCCGGACGGATATGCAGCAGGAATTGCTCAGGATCCAGCAGCTGGAGAAAAAAAGTATATTGATAGTGACTCATAGTGTGGATGAGGCTCTTGTTTTGGCAGATCGTATTATGCTGCTGCAAAAGGGAAAGATCACTTCAAATTATGATTTATGCGGAGAAAAAAAACCGCGGGATCTTCTTTCACAGGAGATGATTATCTGGAAAAGACAGATTCTGCGGGATCTGGAGACGGACACATGAAAAAAAGAGTCATTGCAGGGGTGCTGGCAGCAATTTTAGTATTTGGAATAAGCGGCTGCAAGGCCCCTCAGGGGAAAAAGGAAACCTTAGTGGTAACGTATGTTGAGTCGCCGTTGAATGTCCCATCGATCGTGGAGAGAAAAGAAAAAATTTTTTCCAGAGCGTTTCAGGATATGGGCATCCACATTGAATATGCGGAAATTACGAATGGATCGGAGCAGGTACAGGCATTGCTTTCGGGAGATGTAGATATTTTGTTTGCCGTGGGAGCGCCGTCTGTGATACTGGCCGCCTCTAATGCCGCAGATATTAAGGTAATAGGCGCATATAGCAGGGCCCCTAAGGCATATCAGATCGTGACGAAAGATCCAGTGATTAATTGTGCAGATGAACTGAAGGGCAAAACGATCGCGGGACCAAAGGGAACGACTTTGAATGAACTTTTAACAGCCTATCTGAGTCAACATAATATTTCTATGGAAGAGGTGGAGTACCTTCCTATGTCGATCGGAAACGCCTGGGCGGCCCTGGAGGCAGGAGAGGTTGATGCAGCCTTATTGGCAGGTCCGACCGCATATGCAGCCCAGGAAGGCGGAGCCTCTGTATTAACGGACGGGAGTGGTCTGATAGATGGAACAGTGCTTGTCGCATCAACGGGAGTCTTTTGCGAGAGGTATCCAGAGCTGGTGAAAAAATTTCAGGAATCCCACCGGGAGGTTCTGGATTTTCTGGTGAGGAATCATGACAAGGCGATGGAAATAACTGCTGGGGGTACTGGGCTGGACAGGGAAGCGGTGGATGCAATGTATCCATATTATGATTTTCATGCAGATCTGACCCAGGAAGATATCCGATCCATAAATAAGACAATGACATTTATGACGGAGAGCGGTATGATCGATGGGAAGCTGGATGCAGAAGATATCATTTTCGATGGGAACAGGTAATTTGATTTTAAAATAATGGAGTGGACTATAATGAAAAAGATTGCTGTATATGGTAAAGGCGGTATCGGAAAATCGACAATTACAGGAGCTCTGTCTGCGGCATGTGCAGATATGGGCTTGCGGGTTATGCAGATCGGCTGCGATCCGAAAGCAGATTCCTGCATAAATTTACTGGGAGGACACGCGATTACTCCGGTCATGGAGCTTTTGCGTTCTGGCAAGCAGAATGTTAAATTAGATGACATCGTTAAGGAGGGATATAAAGGAGTTCTGTGTACAGAGGCAGGAGGACCGATGCCCGGATTAGGATGCGCAGGCCGGGGAATATTAACAACATTTGAATTATTGGAGGAGCTGGATGCCTTTGAGCATTACAAACCGGATGTGGTATTCTATGATGTATTGGGTGACGTGGTGTGCGGAGGATTTGCCGCTCCAATACGGGAAGGCTATGCGGAAGATGTGGTGATTGTTACTTCAGGAGAAAAGATGGCACTTTTTGCTGCAAATAATATCTGTTCTGCAGTGGGACAGTTTGCAGACCGGGAATACGCCAGGGTAAAGGGCGTGATCCTGAACCGGAGAAATGTTCGCAGAGAAGAGGAACTGGTGAAGGAATTTGCAGAAAAGTGGAAGATTCCGGTTTTAGGAGATATCCCCAGAGAAAATCTTTTCCAACAGTGTGAAGATGAATGCAAGACGATTATAGAAGGAGCTCCAGAATGTGAAGCGGCAAAACGGATACGGGAAGTTGCACGGATCTGTCTGAAGGGATAGAAAACGGAAAACCTCCGGGGCTGGCAGGCCCCGGAGGTTTTCAGGTATATATTGAGGAATAAACTTGCCCTTACTGGCAAATGGGCAGCAAAGTAAGGAAATTATCTCTGAACACGGCCGGATCCGTCGCCGCCGGCTAATTTTGTAACCTCGTCCACGGAAACCATATTCATGTCTCCCTCGATGGAGTGCTTTAAGCAGGATGCGGCAACTGCAAATTCGATGGTGCTCTGGGCATCATAGCCGTTTAAGCATGCATAGATCAGGCCGCCGCCAAAGCTGTCGCCGCCGCCTACGCGGTCAACGATGTGCATCTTGTATTTTTTGCTGAAGTAGTAATCGGTTCCGTCATATAACATGGCAGACCAGTTGTTGTCGTTGGCGGAAAGGGACTCACGGAGTGTGATGGCGACCTTTGTGAAGCCGAAGCGGTCGGCTAACTGCTTTGCCACGTCCTTGTAGCCCTCATGGTTTACAGTACCAGTGGTCACGTCAGTATTGGCAGCCTTGATGCCAAATACGTCGGAAGCATCCTCCTCGTTGGCGATGCAGACGTCCACATATTTGCACAGCTCGCCCATTACCTCGCCGGCTTTGGCCTTGGACCACAGCTTATTTCTGTAATTTAAGTCGCAGGAAACGGTAAGTCCCAGCTCCTTGGCTTTTTTGCAGGCCTCTAAGCAGATACCGGCAACGGTGTCGTTGAGGGCCGGGGTGATGCCTGTGAAGTGGAACCAGTCGGCGCCTTCAAAGATCTTTGCCCAGTCGAAGTCCTCCGGGGAAGCCTCGGAGATGGCGGAATGGGCACGGTCATAGATGACCTTGGACGGTCTCTGGGAAGCGCCCTTTTCCAGGAAGTAGATACCCACACGGTCGCCGCCGCGGGCGATGTCCTTTGTGTCTACGCCGTATTTTCTTAACTCGTTGACAGCGGCCTGGCCGATCTCATGCTTCGGAAGCTTTGTAACAAAAGCGGCGTCCATGCCATAGTTTGCCAGGGAAACAGCCACGTTGGCTTCACCGCCGCCGTAGGTGGCGCCAAAGCTGTTGGCCTGAACGAAACGGTAGTAGCCCTCGGGAGCGAGACGGAGCATGATCTCACCAAATGTAATAACTCTCTTTGCCATGATAAAATTCTCCTTTACTTCTGAACTAAATGTACTGCGAATCCGCCGATCTCATCCTCCAGATAAATGGCGGTCAGCTTGTCGCCTTTGAATTTTGCGGTTTCTTCTTTGAATTTATAGCCCATCATTTCCAGATAATTTTTCGCACGCGCAACGGAGTTGGTGGAAACTGCGATGTGGCCCTTTGCGCCAAGGCCCGGCACTTTCATACATTCTACGGCTGTTCCGGCAAATACGGAGCTGTTTCCGGACTTCTTTGTGAAGCCGAAGAGGCCGTCGAAGGCAGAGGCTGTCTGGTCTGCCTGCTCCTCGTTCTCGCAGTTGATGCCGATATGGGCCAATTCAAAGCCCAGCATGGTCTGGACGGCTTCCTTTGTCAGATCGCGGATCTTATCGAATTCTCCGGCTGCAACCAGATCTTTTTTCACCATCCAGCTTCCGCCGCAGGCCAGGATCTTATCGAAGGCCAGGTAGGAATTGATGTTCTTTGCGTTGATGCCGCCGGTGGGCATGAATTTCATCTGTGTATAGGGAGCGGCCATGGCCTTGATCATGTTGATGCCGCCGGCCTGTTCAGCCGGGAAGAACTTCACCACATCAAGACCGAGAGAGATGGCCATTTCCACATCGCTGGGATTGGAGGTGCCGGGTGTTACCGGGATCCCCTTATCGACACAGTATTTTACTACTGTGGGGTTCAGACCGGGGCTTACGATGAATTTTGCTCCGGCGTTCACTGCGCGGTCCACCTGCTCGGTGGTGAGGACTGTGCCTGCGCCCACTAACATGTCTGGGAATTCCTTCGCCATGATGCGGATGGACTCCTCAGCGGCGGCGGTGCGGAAGGTAACCTCTGCACAGGGCAGTCCGCCTTCGCAGAGAGCCTTAGCCAGGGGGGCGGCGTCCTTGGCGTCATCAAGGACCACCACCGGAACGATACCGATCTTCTGGATCTTTTCTAAAACTTCGTTCATATTTCGTTTCTCCTTTGCTTTATTTAATGGAAAGGGATATAAAAATTCGGGTCACAATTCTGTCATGCGGTACAAGGTTTCACAATATGAAACTCAGTTCCGTATTGCGATATTTACTAAAATAAATTATACTCGCCGGCCTTTAAAAGTCAATAGGAAAAAGTAATTTTGTTATCCTTCCCTTACACAGAAAAATGTGATAAAATGAACGCTGAGATAACCGGGAGGACGGGGTCGCCGCCGCGCCCGGAATATGCGGATGCCGGGGAAGGAGACCCGGCGCCGGGGATATATGGAGCTGCGGGCCGGACTGGCCGGACGCCTGAGGCCGCAGCTGTCATGAAAGGACGATTATGGATCTTAAATTTGAGAATTTCCGTGCGGAGCATGTGGAAACGCTGGCAGGATATTATGGAAAGCGCCATGACCGGACCTGCGACAGCACGATCATGGACAATTTTCTCTGGGGAGGCTATTACCACATCCGTTTCTGTGAACGGGATGGAAAAGCTGTCCTCTGGATCATGAACATCGACGGAAAGGACTACGCTGCCCTTCCGGTCTGCGGCCTGGAGGACCTGCCCCATTATTTTAAAGAGCTGGAGCAGTATTTTAATGAGGAGCTCCATCTGCCGCTGGAGATCTTTCTGGCGGATGAGGAGGCGGTGGAGTATTTAAGGCTCCCAGAAGACCGGTATTCGGTGGAAGAACTTCCGGATGCCAGGGATTATATTTATAGTGCGGAGTCACTGAAGGTTTTATCCGGGAAAAAGCTGGGGAAGAAGAAAAACCACATCAACTATTTAAAAAGAGAGTACGCCGGCCGGTATGAGTACAGGACCCTGTGCTGCTCCGACGGTCTGGATGTGTGGCAGTTCCTGGATAAATGGAGAGCCCAGAAGGGACAGGAGGTGGAGGGCCACCTGGACTATGAGGTGGAAGGGATCCACGATATATTAAGAAACTGCAGCGCGTTCCATGTACACATGGGCGGCATTTACATCGACGGCCGGCTGGAGGCCTTTGCCATCGGCAGCTACAACGAAAAAGAAAAAATGGCCATTATCCATATCGAAAAGGCGAATCCGGAGATCCGGGGGCTTTATCAGTTCATCAACCAGCAGTTCCTGATCCATGAATTTCCCGAGGCGGAGATCGTGAACCGGGAGGACGACATGGGGCTTCCGGCGCTGCGCCAGGCCAAGCTGTCCTATGAGCCCATGGAATTCGCCAGAAAATTCAGGATCCGGCAGCTGTGGCCGGAGGAGGGCCGGGGGAAGGAAGAAAACAGGTTATGATCCGATATCTGGAAGCAGAAGAAAAAGGAAGGACAAGAGCGCTCTGGAACGAGGCGTTTCCAGAGGATTCCGTATCCTTCGGAGACTATTATTATAAGGAAAAAACAAAGGACAACCGGATCCTGGTCTGTGAGGAGGAGGGGCGGATCGTGGCCATGCTCCAGAGGAATCCCTACGCGGTCTCCATGCGGGGGGATGTGAGGACCTGCGACTATATCGTAGGCGTGGCAACGGCGGTCAGCGAGCGTCACAAGGGCCATATGAGGAGCCTGCTGCTGACCATGCTGCGGGACATGCAGGAGGAGCGGATGCCCTTTGCATTTCTGATGCCTGCCCGGGAATCCTTGTATTATCCGTATGATTTCCGGTTTGTTTTCGACCAGCCCCGGTGGGTCCTGGGCTACAATAAGGACCTTCGGAGGACGCCTCTGGAGGGGAGCGCCCTGTATAAGGAGCTGGCCGACTGGCAGAATGCCTGGCTGAAGCGCCAGTATGAGGTGTTTGCCGTCCGGGATCCGGCTTACCTGGAACGGATGGAAAAGGAGCTGAAGAGTGAGAACGGCTTTGTGAACCTGATCTATGAGGACGACTGGTTCATCGGCATGGAAAGCGAATGGGGGCTTAAGGAACGGGAGCTGCGGTATCTGTATACAGGGGAGCGCTACCGGACCCTGGCGGGTACAAAGCCGGCCATCATGGCCCGGATCGTATGTATGCCGGAATTTGTAAAAAATATCCGCCTTTCAGAGGCATGTCCGGAGGATGAGGTGACCGTTGAGATCGGGATCCATGACCTGTTTATTCCCCAGAACCAGGGCGCATGGATCTGGAAGTTAAATAAGAGCGGCTCTGAGATCATCCAGGAATCCCGGTTCATTGCCAAGGGAAAAATGGAGGTGTTCACCATCGCAGAGCTGACCCAGTGGCTGTTCGGGTATGCCCTGCCTGAGCAGGTGGAAAACGTTCCTTACGGCCAGTATATCGAGCCGTTCCACGGAGTTTTTCTGGACGAGGTGGTTTAGGGGCCGTTCCGGGGCCGGGGGGATCCATTTCGGGTGTTCAGCCCGGGGAAAGGAGTGCCAGAGATGACAGAACGCGAAACTTTGAAGCAGTGGCTTTCTGAGAGTGAGAATATCGTATTTTTTGGCGGTGCAGGCGTGTCCACCGAGAGTAAGATCCCGGATTTCCGGAGTACTGACGGTCTGTATAACCAGCAGTATGCATACCCGCCGGAGACCATTCTGAGCCACACCTTCTATATGAGAAGACCCGAGGAATTTTACCGGTTTTACCGGAATAAGATGCTGTTCCCCGATGCGGAGCCCAACCGGGCCCATAAGGCCCTGGCAAAGCTGGAGCAGGAGGGAAGGCTCCGGGCAGTGATCACCCAGAATATCGACGGCCTCCATCAGAAGGCCGGGAGCCAGGAGGTGCTGGAGCTGCACGGCTCGGTGCTCAGGAATTACTGTACAAAATGCGGAAAATTTTATGGCCTGGAGGCGGTCCTGGAGTCAGAGGGCGTTCCCAGATGTACCTGCGGCGGCGTCATCAAGCCGGATGTGGTCCTCTATGAAGAGGGGCTGGACCAGCATACGCTCCAGAAGGCCGTTTATTATATTTCCAATGCCGATGTCCTGATCATCGGAGGAACCTCCTTAACGGTGTATCCGGCGGCCGGGCTCATCGACTACTATGGGGGAAAAAAGCTGGTGCTGATCAATAAATCCGTGACGCCCATGGACAGCCGGGCGGATCTGGTGATCAGCGGTCCCATTGGAGAGATCCTGGGAGACGCGGCCGGAGTTTAAGCTCCGGGACAGAAAGGAGTGACCGGGTATGTATCAGCCGTCAGAACGGCGTTATGAAGGAATGGAATATAAGCGCTGCGGAAGGAGCGGCCTTAAGCTCCCTGCCATGTCCCTGGGACTGTGGCAGAATTTCGGGACTGAAAAGACTCTTAAGGAGCAGGAGGAGATCCTGTGCCATGCGTTCGACCGGGGCATCACCCACTTTGATCTGGCCAACAATTACGGCCATCCGGCCAGGGGACTGGCAGAGGAGAACTTTGGCCGGGCCTTAAAGGATTGTCTGGGACCGTACCGGGACGAGCTGGCCGTCTCCACCAAGGCCGGGTACGATATGTGGCAGGGGCCCTATGGAAACTGGGGCTCCAGGAAATATCTCATGGCCAGCCTGGATCAGAGCTTAAGGCGCATGGGCCTGGATTACGTGGATATTTTTTACCATCACCGGCCAGATCCGGAAACGCCCCTGGAAGAGACCATGGAGGCCTTAAGCGATATGGTGCGCCAGGGAAAGGCTCTGTATGTGGGAATCTCCAATTATAATGCGGAGCAGACTGCTGCGGCAGTGAAGCTTTTAAGGGAGAACCATACGCCGTGCCTGATCCATCAGGTGCGCTACAACCTTCTGGAGCGCCAGGCGGAGGACGGCCTGTTTCCCGTCCTTTCAGAGAATGGCGTGGGCTGCATCTGCTTTTCGCCTCTGGCCCAGGGTGCGCTGACGGACAAATACCTCCGGGGGATCCCGGCCGGTTCCCGGGCGGCCCGGGAGGGGAGCACCGTGGCAGCCAGATATCTGGATGCGGAGACGCTGGGAAAAATAAAGAAGTTAAACGACATTGCCAGAGCGGGCGGCATGACCCTGGCCCAGATGGCCCTGGCCTGGATCTTACGGAGGCCGGAGGTGACTTCTGTTCTGGTCGGGGCCAGCAGTACGGCCCAGCTGGACAGCAGCCTGGCAGCTCTGAAGCTCCCGCCTCTGGGAGAAGATGTGCGGAAGGAGATCCGTGCAGCGCTCGGGCAGTAAAGGACGGGCAGGAAACATAGGGAGGGATCCGATGGAGTATGAAGTAGGAGATATCGTCAAATTAAAAAAGCCCCATCCCTGCGGAAGCCAGGAATGGGAGATCCTAAGGGTGGGCGCAGACTTCCGGCTGAAATGCCTGGGCTGCGGCCATATGGTCATGGTGACCAGGCGGCTGGTGGAGAAAAATACCAGGGGCCTGCGTAAGCCTGAGAAAAAGGAATAAAAAAGAGGGGCTGTTGTAAAAGCGCGGATTCGGCTTTACAACAGCCCCTTTTGCATCAGGCTTTTTTCTTCTTTTCCTTTGGAGTCATCTTAATGATCCCGGCCTTATAGAGCACAACGGCGCAGAGTACCGTGAGGACCATACAGATCAGCACCACAAAGCCCTCCATTCCTGCCAGAGGGAACACGGCGTTGACGCCGAACACCACTAAGAGCGGGAGGATCATGGTCAGCGGCTTTCCTTTGGCAACATAGTCGCCGCAGTCGTTGTTCACGAAGCTTAAAAAGATGCCGCCGAACAGAGCCGGGAGCAGATAGGTGGTGGCCGTCTGCACCGTGGGGCTGGTGAGGATGGGACGTAAGGGCACCAGGAGCAGCACGCCGCCGGCGATGATCAGGGTGGTGACGATGGAGGACACGGCTACACCGATGGTGGCCACTGCGTCTCCTTCTTCTGTACCGGAGGCTGTGTCGGACATGATCTGGGCATTTACCACAACGGGGACCTTCAGGTTCATGACATTGCCTGTCAGAAAGGTGATATACGCGGAGGAGCCCAGGATCGGGGTATAGCTGAATACCTCGGCGATACAGGTGGGAATGAACACGGCCAGCAGGCCGCTGCCTGCGGTGATGACCTGGGCCGCGCTTTCCGGCCATACGTCGTATACGCTGGAAATGACCGCCGGGATCCCCAGCATGAGTATGATCCCGATGATGATGCCGATCCGTCCGGTCCGGTGAATACTGTCTTCGTATTTTTTATCCATATTGTGTTCCTCCTAAATTAACCAAGTATCCTGATCCAGACCAGCGAGGACGCCATGCCCAGGAGCAGGGTGTTTGCCATGACAAAGTTCCTGAGCCACAGGCATTTGAACCGCTTGATGATCTGTAAATGGATCAGAACGATGATGCAGGATGTAAATACAACGGCCAGGTGTACCTTGCCCTTCATTAACTGCATGGGAAGGAAGGCCTCGATGATGGCCAGGGAAAGAACGCCGGTGATCAGGGCCCCCAGCTCTCCGTGCTTGTTCCTGGCTTTGGTAAGTCCCATCTGGATCTTTTTGCCGAATAAAAGAATGGCAATGAGGCCGCCCATGATGCAGATGCTCATAACGAACATAACGGTGCCGACCACAGAGGCGTCTCCGGCGGCGTTTAAGGCTGCCACGGACTCATAGCCGGTTCCGGTGGCCACCATGTCGGCTGCCATCAGCTCGTATGTGACAGAGCCCACCACGGAAAGGCGGAACCAGGACCAGGGCACGCCCAGGACCGACGCCAGGCTGAAAAGGCCGATGACGATGGAAATGGACGGGACGACAGAATAAATGGCGGAGGAGGTGATCACCAGTTTGAGCTTTTCTTTGGTGATCCCCAGCTCCAGGGCGTGTTTGTAGGCTTTTTTCAGCGTGATCAGACAAAACAGGATAATATAGGCGATTCCCAGCCCCACTAGTCCGTAGAGCAGGGGACTGTTCATGATTTCATTAAAGGTCATCTGTGTTCCTCCTTCATTACATGGCGTCCACATAGGTAAGGTCGTCGGGGATCGGGGATACGTAAACGCCGCCGGTCTCCTCCAGCAACTCCTTTTTGGCCTGGTCAGCCAGGGCCGGGTCGTCAAAGATCCTGGTGCAGGCCAGTCCAATGGCCTTTGCGGCTGCAAGACAGGCTTTTCCGCCGATGGAGGTGCCCACCTGAGCGGTGTACTGCCAGGTGTGGTGGCCGGTGCCCGGGATGGCTGCGGAGGCGGTGAGCTGGGCGGTGGGGACCAGGTAGCTTACATCGCCCACGTCGCTGGAGGCGGTCAGCACCTTCTGGCGCATCAGGGGGCTGTAAGGGATCACAACGGAATTTAAGGGCCGCTTTTCAAACTCCTCCGGCGTCATTTTGTGGAGGACAGCCATTTTCTGTACCATAGCCTTTTTGGCGTCCTCCGGCAGGATGGCCAGGAATTTTCTGGCAATGGCGTAATCCTCCTCGTCAAATTCGGGGCCTCCCATTTCCACATAGGCATCAGAAAGCACCTGGAAGGCGGTGGGGTTGGGGATCACGTCGCTTAAGCCACCCAGGACTCTGACCTTGACCTCAGTCTCAGTCATAAGAGCCGCTCCCTGGGCGATCTTTTTGATCCGGGCCAGGATCTCGCTGCTCTGGGCCAGCTTAGGAGCGCGCATAAAATACAGCAGGGAGGCATGGTCCTGGACCACATTGGGAGCTTCGCCGCCGTTGTCCAGATAGGCGTAATGGATCCTGGCATCGCTGATCACATGCTCTCTCATGTAATTGACGCCCACATTCATCAGCTCGCAGGCGTCCAGGGCGCTCCGGCCTTTTTCCGGGGCTGCGCCCGCATGGGCGGAAATGCCGGTGAAGTCAAAGCGGACCTTATAGTTGGCTACCATGCGGGTCCCCATGGGAACGTTCTGGTCTGCCGGATGCCAGGTGAACATCATGTCAACTCCGTCGAAGCAGCGGGCCTTGGCCATAAAGCCCTTTCCGAAGCCCTGCTCCTCTGCGGGACAGCCGAAGAATACCAGAGTGCCGGGCTTTTTGCTCTGCTCCAGATACGCCTTTGCGGCCATGGCGGCTCCCACAGCTCCGGCTCCCAGGGCGCAGTGGCCGCAGCCGTGGCCAGTGGTATGGCCCTCGTCCGGCACAGGCTCGGCGGTTCCGGCTTTCTGGCTCAGGCCAGGAAGGGCGTCATATTCGCCCAGGATGCCGACCACGGGAGAACCGCTTCCCCAGACGGCTTTAAACGCCGTAGGGATCCCGGCCAGCTCCTTAGTTACTGTAAAGCCGTCGTCCTCCAGGGCTTTTATGATGGCCGCCGCGCTTTTCGTTTCCTGGTAGCCCAGCTCGGCGTATTCCCATACGGCCCGGTTGAGCCCGGTGATAATCTGTGCCTTTTCACGGACGGCATCACGGATGATTTGTGCATTATCCATAAGAATAACCTCCTATTCCTGTAAAACATTGTATCATTTTGAAAATAAGTATACTGTCTGGATGGATAGATCACAAATATGTTTTATTTATAGGCGGCTATAAATTCCAGCGATGGACTTTAAAAAGAAAAACAGATATAATGGTGCTGGAACCAGGAAGAGATTGATACCGTACATAGAAGAAGCACAGCAGACAGAGGGAGGAGATGGATCATGACCATACAGCAGCTTCAATACGTTCTGGAGATCGCCCGGTGCGGCTCCGCGTCCAGGGCAGCAAAAAACCTGTTCCTGTCCCAGCCAAATCTGAGCAGCGCCATAAAAAATCTGGAGCAGGAGCTGGGCTTTCCCATCTTTGAAAGGACCTCTGCCGGGATGGAGCTGACGCCTGCCGGTTCCAGACTGGCAAAGGAGGCATCGGTGATCATGGAGCATTTAAAGGGGATCTCCGATGCGGGAAAAAATACAGAAAGAGCCTGCCGGTTCCGTCTGGTCTATCCCATGTATTACCCGGCCTTTGAGGCGTTCCGGGATCTTTGCAGGGATTACCAGGGATACGACAAGGTGAACCTGTCCTGCGCCTCCGGTACCGGGGTCAAAACGCTGGAGCTCCTTCACCAGGATCTCTGCGATCTGGTGGTCACCATCGACACCAAAGGCCATTATGCGGATTTCAATCGGTACTGCAATCTGTTTCACCTGGAGTACAGGGATGTGGCGGAGGCCTCTTTTTCCGTGCAGCTTTCCAGAAACCATCCGCTTTTAAGGGAAACACCCTTTGATTTTGCGAAGCTCAAGAATTATCCGTATGTGGCGTATACAGATGGGAATGGAGGAAATTTAAACTGGACGCCCTGGTCCAGCGTGGTCAATCCGGACAAGCTGATCCGGGTCCAGTCCATCGCCTCACGGCTTTCCCTGGTGGCCAGCACCAACGCTTTCAGCCTTGTATTTCCCCATTCCAGGGCATATAACGAGGCCAATGGCGTAGTGACGGTCCCCCTGCCCTTTGATCCTCTGATCTTAGGCTATATCTATTCCCGCGACCGGGGATTAGGAGAAACAGGCGAGGCGTATGTGCGGCATCTGAAGGAGCGGATACGGGAGCATTTTGGGGAGGAAAGTCCGTAAAAACACAGAAAAACACGAAGAAAACGCTTGCATTTTCCTCATATATTTGCTATGATGATTACCTGTGACATATTAATTCCTTGCTCTCGTTACTGAAAAGCGGGGGCCAGAGACCACAAGGAGGGAAAGAAACTATGAACAAATACGAATTAGCAGTTGTTCTGAGCGCAAAGCTTGAGGACGATGAGAGAACAGCCGCTCTGGAGAAGGTGAAAGGCTATATCACCCGTTTCGGCGGAACTGTTACAGATGTGGATGAATGGGGCAAGAAAAAGCTTGCTTATGAGATCCAGAAAATGAAAGAGGGATTCTACTACTTCATTCATTTTGAAGGTGATTCCAACTGCCCGAACGAGGTAGAGGCACATGTCCGCATCATGGAGTCTGTGATCCGTTACCTTTGCGTAAGACAGGACGCTTAATAAAGAAAGTGTGATTATATGAATAAAGTTATCCTTATGGGTAGATTGACCAGAGATCCCGAAGTGCGTTATTCCCAGGGCGAGCGTTCCATGGCCATTGCCAGATATACGCTGGCCGTTGACCGGAGAGGCAGAAGAAGCCAGGACGGAGACCAGGGTCAGACTGCGGATTTTATCAATATCGTAGCCTTTGACCGCGCCGGCGAATTTGCTGAAAAGTATTTCCGCCAGGGCATGCGCGTGCTGGTGTCCGGCAGGATCCAGACCGGCAGCTATGTAAATAAGGATGGCCAGAAGGTCTATACGACCGATGTGATCGTAGAGGACCAGGAGTTTGCCGACAGCAAGAACCAGGGCGGCGACAGTGGCTTTGGCGGCGGAAGCTATGGCGGAAACAATAACCGCAGCAGCTACCAGCAGGGGACAAGACCTGCTCCGTCCAGTGCCATCGGCGACGGATTTATGAATATTCCTGATGGAGTCGAGGACGAAGGACTTCCATTCAATTAATTCTGACAGGAGGTAATTAAAAATGGCATTTAATAAAGACGGCAAATCCGATTCTTCCAGAGTAAGAAGAGGCGGCATGCATAGAAGAAAAAAAGTCTGCGTATTCTGCGGCGATAAGAACGGCGAGATCGATTACAAGGACGTAAACAAGTTAAAGAGATACGTATCTGAGAGAGGCAAGATCCTTCCCAGAAGAATCACCGGCAACTGTGCAAAGCACCAGAGAGCTTTAACCGTTGCGATCAAGAGAGCAAGACATTTAGCTCTGATGCCCTATACATGTGAATAATATTTGACATGTGACAGCCTTGGAAGCCTGGTGTTTCCGGGGCTTTTTTGCGGTCAGTGGGCCTGCTCCGGACAGAGCGGAGCGGTTTCCGGGAGGATCCGGCGGCCATGCAGAATTTAGCAGCCCCTTTATATAAAATCCGCCTTGCCAAGTGAAACGAAAAGTATTATACTTTTTGTGTAGCAGTACAAAAGTATTAGAAGGAGGAACTGTTCATGCAGGTAACAAAGGAAACACTTATGGGAGAACTGCTCCGTGCAGATATCAATACCGCCAATATCCTGATGGCTGCTGGAATGCACTGTGTTGGCTGCCCGTCTTCCCAGATGGAATCTCTGGAAGAGGCTTGTGTTGTACACGGCATCAGCTGCGAGCAGCTTGTAAATGCCCTGAACGAGTACTTTGCGCAGAAAAACGCGTAGTTTTATGCCATAAAAAGGCTGCCGGTTCATATTCCGGCAGCCTTTTGCATAGGTTTTTTTATTTATACTCAGATCTTTGCCAAAGCTGCCAGGGTGTTCTGCTTCACGATCACCTCATAATGCTCGGCATAATAGGCCTCGGCCGCCGGGTCCTGGCGGAGCCGGGTCCCGTACTCGGAAAGAAGATTACAGGTACGGCTGAAGGAAAGCTCATCGGAGCTTTCTTTTTTTAATACCAGATAATACCTTCCGCTCTGCGGGTTTTTATAGAGGACGCTGGAACCGGAAAAAACGGATCCGGTTTCTCTGGCGGCGGCACAGACCTGGTCTAAGGAGTCAAACTGATAGAAGCGGATGTATCGGGCGGGATCCGGAAGCTCTCCGTCGGGAGCCTTGGCGGCCTTCTGGGCCTGTGCATTTTTATCAGATACAGCCGGGGCGGCTTTTGCTCCTTCACCCTGGCCGGGGTTCTGGCTTCCCAGGAGGCTTAAAAGGGCGTCCGCGCCGTCCAGGAGCTCTGCGGTCAGATTTCCCACAGAGGGATCGTCGTCCTCATCGGCTGCGGAAAATTTAGAGAAGCGGGTGTCCAGCTCCTCGGGATCCTCGATCTTTGTGATGATGAGCATGACGCTGTCGTTGGCCATGGGGATGGCCTCCACCATCAGCGGGATATCCTCTGCCTCAAAGCCCACCTCCCTGGAGGCGCGCTGGATCATTTCGCGGAACAGGTTTCTGGCCTTTTCACTTCCGTAAGCCAGCTCATTCAGATTGACGTTCCGCACGCTTAAGTCAAAATTGCTGAGGGTACAGCGGATCTGGTTTTCATTGATACGTTCTATTTTCATTGGATCACTTCCTGTCTGTATAGATATATGTGAATGGCGAAAAGATACACTTTTACGCTTATAATATACTATATCCTATTCCGATTTGGCAATGATATGTGGAAAAATTATTAAAATTTTAAGGAATAGAAGAATCCTGTTGTAAAAGGTCAGATCTTGTATTAAAATAAAGATCAGAGATTGTATTGCCGAAGGGAGGTGCAAAGATCGGAGAACACGTTCTGTTTGGTAAATACCGTCTGTGCAGGAAGCTGGGCGCTGGCCGCTCCGGGAATGTCTTTCTGGCCTGGCATACAGAGCTGGAGGAATACCGTGCGGTGAAGATCGTTCCAAAGACCATGGCCGACTATGAAACCTTCAGAAAGGAGGCCCTGTTCTTAAAAACGCTCCGCCATCCTGGGATCCCTCTTGTATACGACGTGGAAGAGGACCTGACAAACAGTTATCTTATCGAAGAATATCTGGAAGGCGAATCTTTATATGCCCTGGTGAAACGCCTGGGCAGTCTGTCAATGAAAACGGCGGCTGAAATCGGAATTCAGGTGTGCCGTTTGATCCAGTTCATGAATACAGCAGATAATCCCATTTTATATCTTGACCTTCAGCCAAAGAACCTTCTGGTCTGTAATGGAGCAGTGAGGCTTATTGATTTTGACCACGCGCAGTATGCAGAGGATGTGACCGCTTTCGGGGAACGTTATGGGACCATAGGGTTTGCAGCGCCGGAGCAGTACCGGGGAGAGCCCCTGGACTGCCGGACGGACGTTTACGCCATTGGTGCGCTCTTATATTATATGTGCCGGGGAGAACCGCCCGGGAACGGCTTTTGTCTCGGGGACAGAAGCGATACCTGGGAGCTGGACCGGATCATCCGCGGGTGTATGGCCGCAGAAAAGGATGGGCGCTACCAGAACGCAGGGAAAGTGGAGCAGGCGCTTTGTGAATTAAAGACCGTTCTATCAGAAAAACATGCAATAGAATCTCTGACCATCGTATTTGCCGGGGCCAGGCCTGGGATCGGAACGACCCATGCAGCCTTTGGCATATCAACTTTCTTGACCCGAAACGGGTATCCAGCATTGTATCAGGAAGAATACGATACGGATGCTGTCCGGCTGTTCATGAGAAATACAAAAGCAAGACCGGACGGCGCCGGCGTATTCCACATCGGATCCTTACATATCCGTCCATACTATGGCAGAACAGTAAAAATGCCATATCGTTATTTTCCAATTATCATTAAGGACATAGGAACGGCCTGGCAGGGACAGGAGACGCTGCCGGAGGCGGACTTTTTTGTACTGGTATGCGGAGGGAAGTGGTGGGAGACTGCCCGCACACTGGCTGCATCCAGATACTTTTTAAGCCGCGGAAGGTGTATCCTCCTGTTTAATCATATGTCGGAGGACCTCCGCATGAAGCTGCCGGACGACCTTAAGGGGGTTCCATGTTTTTATCTGCCGTTTTTTGCAAATCCACTGAAGGAAGATCGGGATGCTGCGGCCTGTTTTAGGGAGATCATGACCACTGGAACAGGAGGAATGAAAACATGGGAAAGAAAAAAGAGACGCAGGGGCTTCTGGACCAGAAGACCAGGCTCATAGGGATCGCGGCGGCAGGACACAGCGTGGGCTGTACGCATTTTTCCATTATGCTGCTCAATTATCTGGCCGGTTACAGGAGAAGACGGGCGGCTCTTATGGAGTGGAACAGCACAGGCGACCTGGAACGGCTGGAGAAGGTCTGCACGGGAATGGTGCGGGAGAGCTCTGCCTACCGGGTCCTGGAGGCAGATTATTTTAAGCATGCCGGTCCCAGGGAGCTTGCCATGGCCCTGGGAGCCGGGTACGACGATATTCTGATCGATTTCGGCGTGCTGGAGGAGGGAGATAACGCAGAGTTTCTGCGCTGCGAAAAACAGTTCGTGGTGGCCTCCTTCAGCGAATGGCAGCAGGAAAATCTCCGGGAGTTCGCCATGGAAAGGGAGCGGACGGAAAAAGAGAGCTGGCAGTATCTGGCCGTTTTTGGCAGCGATGAGACCAGAAAAGAGTTTTGGAGACGTTTTGGCATCCTTTCCAGACGGATTCCGTTTTCAGCGGACGCTTTTTCTGTTACAGAGGAATGCGGAATATTTTTTGAAAAGCTGGTCTGACCAGGAAGAATACGCCGGCGGCGGGGAATATGTCACAGAAGCCCTCCAAAGGGTCCGCCGGCGGGAAAAGGGGAAGGGAATATGGAAAAAGATGTACGCGAGCATACGGAGGAGAAGGCAGGCTGCCAGGGGGCAGGCGAAGGAACAGAGGACTGGAAAGAGAAAGAAAAGCAGCAGTATCTGGGCGGGCTGAGGCGGCTTTCAGAAAAAGGGATCGCCATTTATGTGGACGGCCGGGTCTCCGGTCCGCCGGAATGGGAAAAGCTGTTTGAAATACGCGACGATAATATGTTTTATATGGGAGATTATGTACAGGCAGAGTCCGGAGGGCTGAAGGAGGTACGGTTCGACAAGGTGTATCTCAGCCGGGAGGATCTGAAAAAGCCGGAGGAATAAAATAATTAAGGAAGGAAAAGGGGGAGATGGGAAGAAATGGGAGGAGCCTGCGCGGCCGGAAGATGCTGTTCTGCCGAATATGATGCTTTTGGATGCGCAGGCGGCGGGAGGGATCTGATACAAAATCGTTACAAAAAATTAATAAACAAAACCATACCCCTATGATATAATCGGGGATATCAGAAGAAAACCAACCCATGGAAGCCGCCGTACACGGCGCGGGTCATCGGAAAGGAAAGAGAGCGCAAATGAAAAAAATAATGCCAGTGATCGCGGCCCTGGGGCTGATCGCAGTGTGTGCACTGGGATTTTTCGGGTACAGGGCGGCCAGAAAGTATATCCCCATAAAGGAAATGGCAGATCTTAAGAGCCTTTATGGGGTGAGCGGGGAGGATACGGCGATCCTTTATAACCAGGAGCTCCAGGAGGCCAGGGGACTTTATATGAACGGCCAGACCTACCTGCCCATTTCCTGGGTCAACGAGCACATAAATAAGCGGTTCTACTGGGACGGTACGGAAAATATGCTGGTCTACGCCCTGCCGGACCAGATCGTTTATGCCGATGGGGAAACCCAGGGGGCCAATGGGAAACCGCTCCTTCTGGACAGGGAGGACGGCGTCTGGCTGGCCCTGGGGCTGGTCAATAATTATACGGACGTGGAGATCCTGGCCTTTGACAGCGGGGACGTGAAGCGGGTATTTGTCACAGACTGGGGAACCCGGAATATGGCCGCAGTGAAAAAGTCTGGAAAGGTCCGGGTCCGGGGAGGGGTAAAGAGTCCCATTGTGACAGAAGTGGAAAGAGATATGCAGGTCGCTGTCCTGGAATCCATGGAAAAGTGGTCAAAGGTGCAGACCCCCGACGGCCACCTGGGCTACATCCAGAATAAATGTCTGGATACGCCGGAGCCCCAGGCCTTTGAAGGGACGGCCGAGCTTCCGGAGTATTACGGCACGCCCATGGATGAAAAGGTAGTCATGGCCTGGCACCAGGTGACCAGCCGGGAGGGCAATGCCGGGCTAAACAAGCTCCTGGAAAAGACAAGGGGCGTCAATGTGGTGTCTCCCACCTGGTTTGCATTAACGGATAACGAAGGAAATTACAGCTCCCTGGCAGACCAGGATTATGTAAAGGCGGCCCATGATAAGGGGATCCAGGTCTGGGCGCTCCTGGACAATTTCAGTGATGATGTCCAGTCGGAGAAGCTCCTGGCCTCCACCTCCACCCGGAAAAAGCTCATTGACAGCCTGATGGCGGATGTGGAGAAATATGATCTGGACGGCCTCAATATGGATTTTGAGGGACTGAAGCAGGAGGCGGGCGTCCATTATGTGCAGTTTTTAAGGGAGCTTTCCATCCCCTGCCGTCAGAAGGGCATCGTGCTGTCGGTGGATAATACGGTCCCGGCAGAATTTAATAAGTTTTATGACCGTAAGGAACAGGGGATCGTGGCAGATTATGTGGTCATCATGGGCTATGACGAGCACTACAATGGCGGTGCCCCCGGCTCGGTGGCGTCCCTGGGATACGTGCGGGACGGGATTGAGAATACCTTAAAGCTGGTTCCCAGGGAAAAGGTGATCCTTGGAGTTCCCTTCTATACAAGGGTATGGACGGAAACGGATGAAGGCGTAAAATCCTCGGCCCTGGGGATCGAAGAGGCAAAAGCATGGATCGAGGCCAATCATGTGGACCTTTACTGGCAGAAGGAGCTGGGGCAGTATTACGGAGAGCTTCCTCTGGAAAACGGGATCAAGATGGTCTGGATGGAGGATGAGGAATCCTTAAAGCTGAAAATGAACCTGGCCCGGGAGAATGACCTGGCCGGTGTTGCCTGCTGGAAGCTGGGCCTGGAGGACGAAGAGGCCTGGACCGCCATTGGCTGGGATTGATCCCCGGCCCTGAAAAACAGTTCTTTTTTCGTCTCCCTGCGGATATACTATTAAAAAACGCATTTGGGGACAGGTGGAATGAAGAGACTGGCCATGGAGGAGCTCTGCGGGCTCATCCTTCTGCTCATGGTATTTCTGGCGGCAAAATATGGGAGCGTCCAGGTGGTCTCCGCCCAGGCGCAGAAAAAGGAACAGCCGGTGGTCGTGGTGGACGTGGGCCATGGCGGCAGGGACCCCGGAAAGGTGGGGATCGACGGAAGTCTGGAAAAGGACGTGAACCTGGCTATCGCTCTGAGGTTAAAAACATATCTGGAGCAGTCGGATGTAAAGGTGGTCATGACCCGGGAAACGGACACGGCTCTTTATGGGAAAGAGGACTCCAGAAAGAAGATGGCGGATATGAAGGCGCGGTGCCGGATCATCGAGGAAAGCGGCGCGGATCTGGTGGTCAGCATCCACCAGAACAGCTATCACCAGGAGGAGGTTTCCGGCGGCCAGGTCTTTTACTATAAGTCGTCGGAGAAGGGAAAACGGCTGGCAGAGATCATCCAGAAACGGTTTGACTATGTACTTGGGGAGCAGAACCGCCGCCTGGCCAGGGCCAACGGCAATTATTATCTTCTGCTTCATGTGAAATGCCCCATTGTGATCGTGGAGTGCGGCTTTTTAAGCAACCGGAAGGAGGCGGCCCTGCTGCAGGATCCGGAATACCAGGACCGGATGGCCTGGACGGTCCACATGGGGATCATGGAATATCTGGGAGGAAGTGCGTAATGGCGCAGATGGAACTTGCGGTTTTAGATTTTATCCAGGAGCTTTTCCGGAATCCGTTCATGGATTCCCTGATGCCGGCGGTCACCAGCCTGGGAGATGCCGGCTTTCTCTGGATCCTTCTGGGACTGGCTCTTTTATGCAGCAGGAAATACAGGAGGACCGGGGCGGCAGTACTGCTGTCCCTGGCGGCGGATCTGGTGATCTGCAATCTGCTTCTTAAAAATATGGTGGCCAGGGTCCGGCCCTGCGACTTAAACCCGGCAGTCCAGCTGCTGATCGCCCGGCCGTCGGACTTTTCTTTCCCGTCGGGCCATACGGCGGCAGCCTTTACGTCGGTCTTTTCCCTTTACCGGGAAAACAACCGGCTGTGGAAGCCGGTCCTGGTCCTGGCGGCGGTCATTGCGTTCTCCAGAATGTATCTGTACGTCCATTTCCCCACGGATGTCCTGGGAGGCGTGGCCGTGGGCTGGGTATGCGCCCTGGCGGGACAGGCTGTATCCAGGCGTCTGTTCCCTCAGGCATGACCAGGAAATAGTCCTTGCTTTTTTATTTCCCCTGCACTATAATAGCTTTGTAATTAAATATGTTCTTCGGGGCGGGGTGAGATTCCCCACCGGCGGTGACAGTCCGCGACCTGCCAAATGCAGCTGATCTGGTGAAATTCCAGAACCGACAGTATAGTCTGGATGAGAGAAGAAATTGTGTGACTTGGAGTTTATGGCCCCGGACTTATTTTATTGGTCCGGGACTTTTTTATTTACGCGGTCAGCGAGCCGGAGGCAGCCAGTCCCCGGTCCTGCCGGAAAACTCCATATGTTGCAGCAATTCCTCTGTACACAGGCGGGCCTTTACAGTCCGGCCTGGCAGCTGAAAGAAGGACAAAAACAGTACAAGGAGGAACTACATTTATGAACCAGAAAAAGAGATTATCTGTAAAAACTGTGGTGCTGATCGGCATGTTCGGCGCCCTGGCGGCCGTTCTGGAGACCTTCCAGATCCCGGTGCCCTTTGCGCCGCCGTTTTATAAGCTGGATTTTGCCGAGACTCCGATCATGATCGGCGCCTTTGCCCTGGGACCGGTCCCTGCTATCCTCATGGAGCTGGTGAAGAACCTGCTGAAGATCCTGATCAACGGTACGACGACCATGTACGTGGGAGACCTGGGGAACTTCATCGGCGGCTGCGCCTTTGTGCTTCCGGCGTCCATCCTGTACCAGAAGCACCGCACCAGGAAGATGGCCATGGCAGGCCTGGGACTTTCCGTTCTTACTGGCGTTCTTACGGCCATTGTGGTGAACTGCTTCTTAACGCTTCCGCTGTACGCCAACCTGATGTTCGGCGGGATCGAAAATATCATCTCCATGGGAACGGCCATTAACCCGGCCATCACCAACCTGCCCACCTTCGCCGTGTTTGCCATCATTCCCTTTAACCTGTTAAAGCTGGGAATGAACGCAGGGATCACGGCCCTGGTGTATAAAAAGGTCAGCGTGATCCTCCATGTGGGCGCGCCTGTACGGGAACCGCGGACATCCGTGGAGAAGGGATGATCCTATGGTACGGTATTACAGAGAGCTGACGCGGCTTGAAATGGAAGCTGTGGATAAAGAGGAGACCGTGGTACTGATCCCCATCGGGGCCCTGGAGCAGCATGGAAACCAGTGTCCCCTGGGTACTGACGAGATCATTTCCGAGGCCGTGGCCAGGCGGATCAGGGAGACCCTGGACCGGGAGATCCCCGACTATCCCATGCTGATCTTCCCTCCGGTTCCCGTGGGCCTCAGCACAGAGCATGTGAATTTCTGCGGCTCCATCACTTTAAAGCCGGATACCTTTTACCATGTGCTGGAGGATATCTGCCAGGGGCTTTTCCGCCACGGCTTTAAAAAGATCGCCATGCTGAACTGCCACGGCGGAAATACTCCCATCATCCAGGTGCTGAGCCGGGAGCTGCGGAGCGAGCTGGGGCTGGCGGTCTTTATGATCAACTGCGGCGTGTTTTTCGGGAACCAGGCGGTGAAGGACACGGTGACGCCTGGAAACGTGTGGGACTTCCATGGAGGCGAGATGGAAACGTCCATGATCTTAGCGGAGCGGCCGGAGCTGGTGAAAATGGAGACGGCCCAGGCGGGGATCCCGAGAAAATTCATGGGAAATAGAAGCCTTACGGTCTACGGCCCCATTACCCTGGGCTGGGTATCCGAGGAGTGGGAGACAGAGGACGGAACGCCCATCGGCATCGGCGGGGACCCCAGAGGGGCCACGGCAGAAAAGGGCGAGCAGATATACCAGAGCTTTGTGGGATCCATCGTGGACGGATTAAAGGAGATCCGGCGGTGGAAGGACCAGTAGGCACAGGCCGGAGAGGTTTTCTCTCTCCGGTCTCTTTTTATTTCATGGGAAATGTGATAAAATGCCCATAGCGGAGAGACAGGAGGAAGAAAACGATGGACGACGAGAAAGCATTATGGAAAAAATGTGTCGAGTTCCACGGCCATGAGTGCGGCGGGCTGACCATTGGCTATAAAGCGGCCCTGTACGCAAAGGAGCTGCTGGATCTGGATTTTTCTGAGGACGAGCAGGTGGTGTGTATTTCGGAAAACGACGCCTGCGGGGTGGACGCCATCCAGGTGATCCTGGGGTGCAGTGTGGGAAAAGGGAATCTTTTGTTCCATATCTGTGGAAAACAGGCGTTTTCCTTTTATGACCGGGGATCCGGAAGGTCCGTGCGGCTGGTATTAAAAGAAAAGCCCAGAGAGATGACAAAGGCCGAGTCCTTTGCCTATTACCAGGCCTGTGAGCCCAGGGAGATGTTCGATGTGAAGGAGACCTTCCTTGCGCTGCCCCGGAAGGCGGAGATCTTCGGATCCGCCCGGTGCGGCTGCTGCGGGGAGATGACCGGGGAAAAATGGCTCCGGGAGGCAGGCGGGAAAAAGCTGTGTCCGGACTGTCTGGCACGTCTTTCCGGGAAATAAGTATAAGAAAAACATCCGGACACAGTCCGGCTGATCTTGGGAGCAGAAAATGAAAACAAAGGTGATTAAAATAAAAGATAAAACAAGACCGGAGGACGGGGAGCTTCTGGAGGCAGCAGAGATATTGAGAAGCGGCGGCCTGGTGGCCTTCCCCACCGAGACGGTCTACGGCCTGGGAGCCAACGCCCTGGACGAGGCGGCGGCAAAAAAGATCTATGCGGCCAAGGGGCGTCCGTCGGATAATCCGCTGATCGCCCATATCTCGTCCATGGAGGAGCTTCCGGCCCTGGTACGGGAGATCCCGGAGGCGGGAAGGAAACTGGCGGAAAAATACTGGCCGGGCCCGCTGACCATGATCTTTCCGAAAAAGGATGTGGTGCCCTATGGGACCACAGGCGGGCTGGATACGGTGGCGGTCCGGATGCCGTCGGATCCGGTGGCGAACCGGCTCATAAAGCTGGCTGGTATTCCGGTGGCAGCGCCCAGCGCCAATACCTCCGGGCGGCCGAGTCCCACCCGGGCGGAGCATGTGATCGAGGACATGGACGGGAAGATCGAGATGATCCTGGACGGCGGCCAGGTGGGCATCGGCGTGGAATCCACCATTGTGGACGTGTCCGGCCCGGTTCCCACTCTTTTAAGGCCGGGAGCCGTCACTCTGGAGATGCTCCGGGAGACCCTGGGCCAGGTGGAGGTGGATCCGGCGATCCTGGGGCCGGTGAAGGGCGATGTGAAGCCCAAAGCACCGGGGATGAAATACCGGCACTATGCGCCGAAAGCGGATATGGTCCTGGTGGAGGGAGCCATGGAGGACGTGGTGGATTACATCAACCGGGAGGCGGCGAAAGCCATGGGAGCCGGAAAGAGAGTGGGGATCATCTGTACCAGGGAGAGCAGGGACCTGTATCCCCAGGGACTTCTGGAGGTCATCGGCAGCAGGAGCCAGGAGGAGACGGTGGCCCACAACCTGTTCGCGGTGCTGCGGGATTTCGATGACCGCCAGGTGGACTGTATTTTTTCCGAGAGCTTTTCCGAGGACCAGCTGGGCCAGGCCATCATGAACCGGCTCTGCAAGGCAGCGGGATATCATATTGTGAAATGCGGCGGGCCGTCGGAGGAATAGGCGGCATACCGGTAAAAATGGAGGGCATCATGTCAGAAAAGAGAAAAGGCTATATTACGTGGGACGAATATTTCATGGGCGTCGCAAAGCTGTCGGCCATGCGTTCCAAGGATCCCAGCACCCAGGTGGGGGCCTGTATCGTCAGCGAGGACAATAAGATCCTGTCCATGGGCTACAACGGCTTTCCCAAGGGCTGCTCCGACGATGAATTTCCCTGGGGAAAGGGCGACCCGGACGATTACAACGATAAATATTTATATGTGACCCACAGCGAGCTGAACGCCATTTTAAATTACCGGGGCGGGAGCCTGGAGGGGAGCAAGCTGTACGTGACCCTGTTCCCCTGCAACGAGTGCGCCAAGGCCATCATCCAGGCCGGGATCCGTACCATTATCTACGAAAGCGACAAGTATGCCGATACCCCCGCTACCCGGGCGTCCAAGCGGATGTTAAATGCGGCGGGAGTCCGGTATTACCAGTACAGCCCCACGGGAAGAAAGATCGAGTATTATGTGTAAAAAATTTCTGCTGGCGGCAGTGAACGCCAGATATATCCACTCCAATCCGGGCGTTTACAGCCTGCGGGCCTTTGCAAAGGAACGGCTTCCGGAGGCGGAGATCCAGATCGCGGAGTATACCATCAACCATCAGATGGATCGGATCTTACAGGACATTTACAGGAAAAAGCCGGATTTTGTCGGCTTTTCCTGTTATATATGGAACATTTCCCAGGTGTATGAGCTGGTCAGGGACTTAAAACAGGTATTGCCGGAAACGGAGATCTGGTTAGGCGGGCCGGAGGTGTCCTATGACAGCGGCAGGATCCTTTCCCAGGAGCCGGAGATCCGTGGGATCATGCGCGGAGAGGGGGAGCTGACCTTCTCCCAGGTGGCGGAAGCGTACCTGGCAGCGGAGGACCGTCTGGTGGCAGAGGATCCAGAGGACAGGCTCCTGGCCCGCCTGGAGGGGATCCTGGGGATCACCTACCGGGACGGCTCCGGAGAGATCCGTGAAAACGGTCCCCAGCGCCTCCTTTCTATGGATGAGATCCCATTTTATTATAAGGATATGGCAGGCTTTGAAAACAGGATCGTTTATTATGAGAGCAGCCGCGGCTGTCCCTTTTCCTGCAGCTACTGCCTGTCCTCCATCGACAAGTCGGTGCGGTTCAGGAGCCTTTCTCTGGTGAAAAAGGAGCTGGATTTCTTTCTGGAAAGGAAGGTCCCCCAGGTAAAATTCGTGGACCGGACCTTTAACTGCCGGAGGGAGCATACCCTGGGGATCTGGAAGCATATCCTGGATCATGACAACGGTGTCACCAACTTTCATTTTGAGGTGTCGGCGGATCTGTTCGACCAGGAGGAGCTGGAAATGATCGGCCGGATGCGGCCCGGACTCATTCAGCTGGAGATCGGCGTCCAGTCCACCAATCCGGATACCATCCGGGAGATCCGGAGGAAAATGGACCTTACGAAGCTTGAGGCCGCTGTGGACAGGGTCCATGAATACCGGAATACCCACCAGCATCTGGATCTGATCGCCGGACTGCCCTGGGAGGGGCTGGATTCCTTTTTACAATCCTTTGACGACGTGTACCGTATGGAGCCGGACCAGCTCCAGCTGGGCTTTTTAAAGGTGCTGAAGGGCTCTTATATGGCATCCCAGGCCGGGGCCTACGGCCTCCGTTACCGGATGACGCCGCCCTATGAGGTATTGTCCACCCGCTGGCTCTCCTATGAGGATGTGATCCGGTTAAAGGCCATGGAGGAAATGGTGGAGGTTTATTATAACAGCGGCCAGTTTTCCAATACCTTAAAGCTTCTGGAGCAGGAATATCCCTCTCCGTCGGAACTGTTCCTGGATCTGGCCGCGTATTATGAGGACCATGGCTTTGCCGGCCTGAGCCACAGCCGAATGGCCAGATATGAGATCCTTTATGGGTTTATAAAGGAGAGGGAGGAAAGGAAAACGGGCCATGGACAGACCGGGGAGGCCGCTTCGGACACATGCCTTTCAGCCTTTCGGGACCGGCTCATGGAGGATCTGTATTTAAGAGAAAATGCCAAAAGCCGTCCGTCCTTTGCCATGGACCAGGGGCCCTTTAAGGACAGGATCCGGGAGTTTTTCCAGACCGAGGAGCAGGAAAGAAGGTGGCTTCCGGCTTATAAGGATCATGACAGCCGCCAGATGGCGAACATGGCCCATTTAGAGGCCATGGAGGACGGGAGCTTCCTCCTGTTTGATTACAAGGAACGGGATCCCCTGTGGAAAAATGCCCGGACCTTGCGGTTCACATATGAAGAAACATGTGCAGGCACAGAAAGAGGAGAGTATGAGAGAATCAAAGAAGGCCAGAGCAGAACGGGTGGACGCCATCCTGGCGCGGCTGGACGCGGAGTATGGCACCGAGTACCACTGCTATCTGGATCATGAAATGCCCTGGCAGCTCCTGATCGCCGTGATATTAAGCGCCCAGTGTACCGACGCCCGGGTCAACATCGTCACAAAGGAACTGTTTAAAAAATACAGGAGCCTGGAGGATTTTGCGGCGGCAGAGCTTTCGGAACTGGAGCAGGACATCCACTCCACGGGCTTTTATCACATGAAGGCAAAAAATATCATTTCCTGCTGTAAGGATCTGGTGGAAAAGCACGGAGGCACCGTTCCCAGGGAGCTTTCGGAGCTGACGGCCCTGGCGGGAGTGGGAAGAAAGACGGCCAACGTGATCCGGGGCAATGTATACGACGATCCAAGCATCGTGGTGGATACCCATGTGAAGCGGATCTCAAAAAAGCTGGGGCTCACAAAGGCTGATGATCCGGAGAAGGTGGAATATGAGCTGATGGAGGTGCTGCCAAAGGATCACTGGATCCTATGGAATATCCATATCATCACCCTGGGCCGTACCATCTGTACTGCCAGAAATCCCAAATGCAGCCAGTGCTTCTTACGGGAGCTGTGTCCGTCGGCAGGAGGTATGAAGGGATGATGGCAGAACGGGAGAGGAATATAGTGAATGCGGCAGACTCCTATGTGGCCATTGATCTGGAGACCACAGGGATCGGGGCAAAGCGGGAGAGGATCACGGAGATCGGCATGGTAAAGGTGGAAAATGGGGCAGTGACAGATACGTACCATACCCTGGTGAACCCGGGCCGTCCCATACCGGAGCACATTACGGAGCTGACCGGGATCGATGACGATATGGTAAAGGACGCTCCCATGATCCAGGATGTGATCGGGGAGGTCATCGCCTTCTGCGGAACGCTTCCGGTCCTGGGCCACCAGATCATGTTTGACTATGGCTTTCTGGTCCAGGCGGCGGTCAATGGGAAGCTGCGGTTTGAGCGGTCCGGCATCGACACCTTAAAGCTCTGCCGGAAATTCATGCCGCCGGAGGAAAAGAAGAACCTGGCGGCGGCCTGCGCCTATTTCCATGCGGCCCAGGACACGGCCCATCGGGCCCTTTCAGACGCCATGGCGGCCCACGAGCTGTACCAGGCCATGAAGCGGCTGCATCTGTCCGGCAATGAGGATGCTTTTGCGCCCAAGGTCCTCCAGTACAAGGCAAAAAAGGAAAGGCAGGCTACCCAGAGGCAAAAACAACACTTGCATGATCTGCTAAAATATCATAAAATAAAGCTGACTGTCCCCATAGATTCCATGTCGGGAAATGAGATCTCCAGAGTGACCGACCGAATCATCTTTACCCATGGAAGGATTCCGGAAAATGAGAGGGGCAGGGATAAGAAGCCGGAATAAAGATAAAATGAAATAAAAGAGGTGAAAGTCATGATAAATATGAATAATAAGAAAACAAAGAAGATCATCTCCACCATCGTTGTGGTCCTGGTGGTTGCGGCTATGGTGATCCCCATGATCCTGGGCTCCTTAATGTCTATGATGTAAAAGGAGAGGGATATGAGAAAATATGTATGGAGTACAGGTACGGCTGCGATGATGGCGGCCGGCCTGTTTTTTGCAGAGCCATTTCCTGCCCAGGCTGCGGAACCCATGCCGGCGGGAGTCTCCGTAGACGGCGAGAGCCTGGAGGGGCTCACTGAGGCCGAGGCGGAGGAGCAGGTGCAGAGCCGGGTGGATGAGAAGCTGGCCCGGGAGGTCGCGCTGACCATCGGGGAAATGTCCTTTGCGGCCAGCTCCGGCGATCTGGGCATCGCCTGGAAAAATGAGGACCAGGTGAGGCAGGCCTTAAAGGACGCAGAGGTCAAAGGCAATCTGATCCAGAGATATATGAAGAAAAAGGATCTGGAAGCGGAGCCGGTGGATCTGGAGCTGGAATTTTCCGCAGATCCGGAGAAGATCTCAGCGTTTGTGGATGCGGAATGTAAGGACGCGGTCCGGGAGGCCTCTGATGCCTCCATTACCAGGGAAAACGGTGAATTTGTACTTACCCCGTCAGTGGTGGGGACCACCGTGGATCCGGAGGCCACAGGGGCAGCCATCGGAGAGGCTGTGAGCCAGGCGGACGGCGCTTCGGGAACGGTCTCTGCTGCTGCAGTGGTGACAGAAAAGCAGCCGGAGATCACCACAGAGGAGCTGTCCTCTATTAAGGACGTGCTGGGGACCTTTTCCACCAGCTTTAAGACCAGCGGCGCTTCCCGTTCCACCAATCTCCAGGTGGGAGCGGCCAAGATCAACGGCCGGGTGCTGATGCCGGGGGAGGTGCTGTCGGGATATGAGTGCATGCAGCCCTTTACGGTCGCCAATGGCTACCGGGCGGCCACGGCCTACGAGAACGGGCGGTCTGTGGACAGCATCGGCGGCGGCGTATGCCAGATATCCACGACCCTTTATAACGCTTCTCTGCTGGCGGAACTGGAGATCGTCCAGAGGCAGAACCATTCCATGACCGTGGGATATGTGAAGCCGTCCATGGACGCGGCCATTGCTGGAACGTATAAGGATATCAAGATCCGGAATCCATACGATACGCCCATTTATGTGGAAGGGGTCACCTCCGGAAAGACGCTGACCTTTACCATTTATGGAAAAGAAACAAGACCGGCAAACCGGACCCTGAAATTTGAGTCTGTGACGCTCCAGGTCATGGGAGCCGGAGCGCCCATTGAGCAGGTGGACAATTCCCTGGCCCCGGGAGCCAGGGTCAAGGTGGACTCCGGCCATACGGGTCTTAAGTCGGAGCTTTATAAGTGCGTATATGTGGACGGAGAGCTGAAGGAGCGGACCCTTTTAAATAAGGATACGTATAACGCCTCCAGGCCCATTTACCGGGTGGGACCGGCGGCTCCGGCAGTAACGGATCCAGGTGCAGCGGTGCCTGGAGCGGATCCGGCGGCTCCGTCCGGCGGGACTTCAGAAACGCCTGCGGGAACCACACCTCCGGCAGTGCCGGAGACCCCGGCGGCGGAAAATACGTCTCCGGCGGAGGTCCCGCAGGGGCCGGGCTATACGCCTGGTCCAGGGATGCCCGGAGACCCGGCTGGAAACAGCAGTCCGGGAGGAAATGAAGGCCCCGGCCAGAATGCGGGTCCTGGAGGTCCTGGAGCAGAGAACGGCGGCGGGGCGCCTGGCCCCGGCGGTGAGCCGGGACCTGGGAACCCAGCCGGACCGGGAGCATAGGAGAGTCGGAATGAGAAAGATCGAGCGGGAACCCCATGGCAGGGGACGCTTTGTGCCGGGCCAGGATCTGGTGGTGGCCGGATGCATCGGCAAGGCGGGAGCTCTGGCTGCCATGGAAAAGAAAAAAGAAGCGCTGGAGGCCAGATTCCATGGCGTATTTCTGGACCGTCTTAAAACGGCGGCGGAGAGCTCTCTGGATCTGCCCCAGGAATTTTTTGAGGATCCTGGCGTAACTGAATGGGAATATGTGGAGGAGGGCGGCATTCTGGCCGCCCTCTGGAATATATCGGGGGCCTATGAGCAGGGGATCTCATTCTCCCTTCTGAAGATCCCGGTGAGCCAGGAGATCATAGAGGTATGCGAACTATTTGATTTAAATCCCTACCGTCTCCGTTCGGGCCATTGTATGCTGATGGTCTCAGACCATGGATGGGATCTGGCGGAACGGCTCAGGGAAATGGGAGCCGAGGCGGCGGTCATCGGAAAGGTGGAGCGGGGGATCGCCAGAAAAATGACGGGTCTTGGCAGCACCGGATTTCTGGATCGGCCTCAGCCGGACGAGGTATTAAAACTGGGATAAAAAAGCTGTCCGGAGGAAGATACGGGGAAGGCCTTCGGAAAATATGTGATGGATCGGGGACGGGGAAACCTGAGAACATAAGGAGGCGCGTTATGCGTGAAAAGATTCTGACCATTATGGAAAAAAACAGCCGGATCGATCTGGCGGACCTGGCCGCTCTCCTGGGAGAGAGCGAGATCGCGGTGGCCAATGAGATCGCCGATATGGAGAAGGAAAATATCATCTGCGGCTACCATACGATGATCAACTGGGACAAGACCGGGGAGGAGCTGGTGACTGCCCTGATCGAGGTAAAGGTGACGCCCCAGAGGAATATGGGATTTGAAAAGATCGCGGAGCGGATCTACCAGTACAGTGAGGTGAATTCCGTTTATCTCATGTCCGGAGCGTATGATTTTACGGTGATCGTAGAGGGAAAGACCATGCGCCAGATCGCCCAGTTCGTTTCGGAAAAGCTGTCCACCATGAATTCTGTCTTGAGCACAGCAACCCATTTCATCCTGAAAAAATATAAGGACCATGGAACCGTCATGTGCGAAAGACCGGAAGATGAAAGGATGATGATCACCCCGTGAGAAACCCGTTATCAGAAACCATCACAGCCATCCCCCCGTCGGGGATCCGTAAATTTTTTGACATCGTAAGCGAGATGAAGGACGCCATATCCCTGGGCGTAGGTGAACCGGATTTTGACACGCCCTGGCACATCCGGGATGAAGGGATCTATTCCCTGGAGAAGGGGCGGACCTTTTATACGTCCAACGCAGGACTGAAGGAGCTGAAGCTGGAGATCAGCCGGTATTTAGAGCGGCGGTTTGACGTGGGCTATGACCCGGACCGTGAGATCATGGTCACTGTGGGAGGAAGCGAGGCCATCGATATTGCTCTCCGGGCCATGCTGGATCCGGGAGACGAGGTGCTGATCCCTCAGCCAAGCTACGTTTCCTATGTGCCGTGTACCATTCTGGCCGGAGGCGTTCCGGTGACGGTTGAGCTGGAAGAAAAGGACCGGTTCCGCCTCACAAAGGAAAAGGTGCTGGAAAAGCTCACACCTAAAACAAAGATCCTGGTGCTTCCATTTCCCAACAATCCCACCGGCTCTATCCTGGAGAAGGAGGATCTGGAGGCGATCGCCGACGTGGTCCGCGAGAAGGACCTGTTCGTGATCTCAGATGAGATCTATTCGGAGCTGACCTATGGGAGACATCACTGTACCATCGCGGCTCTTCCTGGGATGAAAGAGAGGACTGTACTGATCAATGGCTTTTCCAAATCCTATGCCATGACTGGCTGGCGGCTGGGCTACGCCTGCGCGCCGGAGGCGATCCTGAGGCAGATGCTGAAGATCCACCAGTATGCCATCATGTGCGCGCCCACCACCAGCCAGTATGCGGCGGTGGAGGCCTTAAGAAACGGAGACCGGGATGTGGAGGAGATGCGGGAGGCCTATGACCAGAGACGGAGGTTCCTGGTCAAGGCTCTGAGAGACATGGGCCTTGACTGCTATGAGCCCCAGGGGGCTTTTTACGTATTCCCCTGCATTAAAAAGTTTGGTATGAGCTCCGATACGTTTGCTTTGCGGCTTTTGGAGCAGGAGAAGGTGGCTGTGGTGCCTGGGACTGCCTTTGGAGACTGCGGAGAGGGATATCTGAGGATCTCTTACGCGTATTCGCTCCAGGACCTTAAGCGGGCACTGGAGCGCATGGGCCGGTTTGTGGCCAGCCTGGAGGAAATGTAGAATGAATATTGTATTATACGAGCCGGAGATGCCGGCCAACACGGGAAACATTGGGAGGACCTGCGTGGCGACCAACACCAGGCTCCATCTGATCGAGCCCCTGGGCTTTAAGCTGAGTGAAAAGCATCTGGTACGGGCCGGTCTGGATTACTGGGACAAGCTGGATGTGACAGTATACAGTGATTTTGCGGATTTTTTAAAGAGAAATCCCGGTGCAAAGCTTTATATGGCCACCACCAAAGCGCCGGCGGTCTATACAGATGTGGAGTATGAGCCGGACTGTTATCTGATGTTCGGCCCGGAAAGCCGCGGCATTCCGGAGGAGATCCTGGTGGAGTATCAGGAAACGTGCGTCCGGATCCCCATGTGGGGGGACATCCGGTCCTTGAACCTGTCCAATTCTGTGGCTGTCCTCCTTTACGAGGCACTGCGGCAGAACGGGTTTGAGAAGATGACCATGGAGGGCCATCTCCACCGGCTGGAATGGAAGGAATAGGATTCTATATTTTAGGGGAGGTGCCGTATGCGTTACAGAAGACTGGGAAAGACGGAGCTGATGGTCAGCGAGATCGGCCTGGGAGCCGAATGGCTGGAGCGTCACAACGCGGAGGAATGCCGGGCGGTCATTGACCGGTGCGGGGAGCAGGGGATCAATATCCTGGACTGCTGGATGCCGGAGCCCAACGTGCGGAGCAACATCGGGGCAGCCATCCGGGGAAAGAGGGAGCGCTGGTTCATCCAGGGCCACCTGGGCTCCACCTGGCAGAACGGCCAGTATGTGCGGACCCGGGACATGGAGAAGGTGAAGGAGGCTTTTGCGGATCTCCTGGAGCGTCTGGGAACGGACTACATCGACCTGGGCATGATCCACTACGTGGACCGGGAGGACGAGCTGGATTCTATCGTAAACGGCCCGTTTTACGCTTACGCAAAGGAATTGAAGGAAAAGGGCGTGATCCGTCATATCGGTCTCAGTACCCATAACCCCAGGGTGGCGAAAAAGGCGGTGGAGCTGGGGATCGTGGAAATGATGCTGTTCAGCATCAATCCGGCCTTTGATCTGCTTCCGGCGTCTGAGGATATGAATACATACTTTGCCGAGGAGTACGATCAGGCCCTGGGCGGCATTGATAAAGAGCGGGCAGAGTTTTACCGGCTCTGTGAGAAGAACGATGTGGGCCTTACGGTCATGAAGGGCTTTGCGGGAGGCCGGCTGTTTGATGCAAAGCGTTCGCCCTTTGGCGTAGCGCTGACTCCGGTCCAGTGTATCCATTACGCCCTTACAAGGCCGGCAGTGGCCTCCATTCTGGCGGGATATGATACGCCGGAGCATGTGGATGAGGCTGTTTCTTATGAAACAGCCACGGAGGCGGAAAAGGATTATGCCAGCGTTCTGGCCTCTGCCCCCCGCCACGCCTACGACGGCCAGTGTACCTACTGCGGCCACTGTAAGCCGTGTCCTGCGGGCATCGATATCGCCATGGTCAATAAGCTCTATGATCTGGCCTCCATGCAGCCGGAGGTCCCGGCTTCGGTCCGCGCCCATTATGAGGCGCTGGAACGGACGGCTTCTGACTGTATCGGCTGCCGCGGCTGCGAGACCCGCTGCCCCTTCCATGTTCCTGTGGCGGAGTGGATGGAGAAGGCGAGGGCGCTGTTTGCGGAAGGGGAATAAAGCGGTATCCCTTTTAGACACAAAAGAAAGCTCCGGAGATGGGAAGTCCGGGGCTTTCTTTTTGTGCAGCTATGATATTAAAATTTCATGCCAGCCTGCTTTTCTTTGATCCAATGCAAGCCTCATCAGTCCCTCTGTCTGATCGGCCATAAATAGAGGGATGTTCAGTACATCACCGTCCAGCTATTGCAGGGCATCCCCGCTGTCAATCAGGAATTCTGGGAACGCCATTGGACCGTTCTGCATGAAACTGACGACCTTAGGACATACTCATGCAACTATTTTTGTCCTTTATTGACGGGCATTTGTCCTGAATTTCCGATATACTCCCATATTTTTTGCATTATAAACATAAAAAATCATCACAAACAGGCTGAAAGGATGGTCAAACATAGTTTTGGTGTCAAATTCATGTAAGCAGATAGACTCTAACTAAAATCATGAAAATAGATTTATAAGAGCAAAATATTTGTTAGCATGAATATCAAAATAGCAGAACAAGGACAACGCGGTGCGGACCGGACAGTGTACATCGCCTTAACGCGGTCCGTGCGCTGGAAAAACATTCCAAAATAATGGCTCATCAGCAATGACCATTTGCGGATTGGGCGTCAGGAAAATGGAAATCTTTCCTTTTTGATGGAGACCACTAGTGATTTGATGATGAAAAAAGAATGTGGCAGAATAAAGACGATTATTTCATACTATTATTAATAATTCGTTATAATAAATCATATTAAGTTTTTTAAAACATATAAAACATCATACACACAAACAAAGATAAATATTTGGCGATTTTGTTGAAAAATACCAGCCATATATGATAGTATATGTACATATTTAGGAAAAGTAAGGAGGCAAAACCATATGGACAAAGCAAAACAGCAGATCGTGGAAACTGTCGACGCGGCCCGGGAGGACCTGCTTGCCCTGTCAAAAAACATCCATGACAACCCGGAGCTGGGCTTCCAGGAGTTTAAGGCCATGGGCTTTATCAGCGATACACTGGAAAAGCATGGATTTACGGTTCAGAGAGGCTACGGCGGCCTGGAAACATCCTTCCGCGCAGATCTTTGCGGAAGCGGCGAGGGGCCGACGGTGGCGTTCCTGGCGGAGTATGATGCCTTAAACGGAATTGGCCACGGGTGCGGCCATAACCTGATCGCCACCTGTTCCGTAGGCGCATTTCTGGGACTGGCGCCTTTGATGAAGGAGCTGCCGGGGCGGATCTCCATCATCGGTACACCGGCGGAAGAGGGCGGAGCCGGAAAGGTGAAGCTCCTGGCCAACGGAGCCTTTGACGATGTGGATTTTGCTTTGATGATGCATCCCTCGGGCGGTGGCTCCAACCTGGTAGGCCGGGGAGGCCGGGCGGCATGTACCGTAAGAGTGGACTTTACGGGAAAAGGAGCCCACTCCTCCGCTCCGCAGAACGGGATCAATGCGCTTAGCGCGGTGATCAGTGTGTTTAACCAGATCGACATGATGCGCCCCACATTTGATCCCCAGGATAATATCAATGGGATCGTTACCAACGGCGGTGCGGCGGCCAATATTATCCCGGCCAGCGCTGGCTGCGCTTTCTGTCTCCGGGCAGATACCATGAAGAGGATTGAGGTTCTGATCGACCTGATCAAAACGTGTGTAGCCAACGCGGAAAAGCTGACGGGAGCCAAAGGACAGGTGGCCTGGGACGATATTTCTGCTGAACGGTATCCCAGCCGGCCCATGTGCCAGGCGTTTAAGGACAATATGCATGAGCTGGGGATCGAAATGACCTGGCCGGATCCGAAAAAACAGTACGGCTCTTCGGATATTGGAAATGTGTCCATTAAGATCCCGGCGATCCATGATTATCTGTCCATCACGGATGATAAGACCATTCAGGCCCATACGGTGGAGTATACGGCTGCATCTGGTACGCCGGAGGCCAACGAGGTATGTCTGAAGGGTGCTAAGGGACTGGCTATGACCGGATACGATATTTTATCAGATCCGGATTTCCAGAAGGAGATTAAGGAATATCACGATAAACAGATCCCGGATTTTTATAAACATTAAAAAAAGGTAATGCAGACCAGGGGCGGAACAGGGTTTCTGCCTCTGGTCTTTGAGAAAGAGAGGGGCAGGGTATGGAGCTTTACCAGCTGAGATATTTTGCGAGGGCGGCAGCTTATGAGAACATTTCCATGGCGGCCCAGGATCTTCATGTGACC
>ENA-ORMO01000296-ORMO01000296.1-human-gut-metagenome-genome-assembly--contig:-NODE-296-length-75147-cov-7.637871_pt1 | contig 75147 bp, 63 predicted proteins | sample MGYA00242106_ERZ509001 | MGnify/ENA primary metagenome ERZ509001 (study PRJEB26280, sample SAMEA2338736) | human gut metagenome | biome: human gut; feature: human-associated habitat; material: faeces...
ACTTTGTACTGTTTACCACCTGTTGCAATAATTGCGTACATCTGTGGCACCTCCTATAATCTTTACTCGCCAGATATGGTGACCTTTCGGTGCTTGTACCTCTCTGTGCGGCATCTCATTTATAATAGCGGACAAAATTCGATTTGTCAATAAGTTTTTTTATTTTTTGTGAATTTCTTTGGGATTTTTTTTGCTTTTATTTTACAGGTACAATTTCAATCCGGTATCCGTCAGGATATACAAACTGCAGAGCAGTTATTCAGTTACAGATAAATAGCGTAGAGGATTACTATAGTTCACATAACTATATTATGGTAAACTGCAATTCTCTGATTTCCTCAATCACCGGTTTTCGTACTTTCTTTCTGGTAAGTTCCAGGATATGCAGTGGAGTGATGTCCACTGCCTTTGCCTTCACCGGATCTTTGCGCAAATATTTCTGCAGGACATGGAACAGTTCATCCTGATGATCCGGATTTTCCATATTAATAAAGTCAATCAGAATAATTCCGGACAGATTTCTGAGACGTAACTGTCTGGCAATCTCTTTGGCTGCTTCCAGATTGATTTTTCGGTAAGTTTCCTGCATTTTCTTTTTGCCTGTAAACTTTCCGCTGTTTACATCAATGGATACGAAGGCTTCTGTCTGCTGGATCACCAGAAATCCGCCACTGTTCAGCCAGACTTTCTCATGCTGTATCTCTTCTAAGACAGTTTCCAGGCGATGAAGTTTGTAAAGAGGGAGAAGTTTATCATCATAAAACCGCAGCTTCTCTTTTTCCTCCGGGCTGTTACTGTTAAGGTAGTCAGAAATCTGCCAGGAAATCTCCGGAATATCTGTTATGATTTCTTCCAGGTTCCGACTGTTGGTGTCGCGTACTGCGGAGATATAAAAAGGTTCTGTTCTGTATACGCAGCTGAAACAGGTACGGGATCTTCCGTCTACAGCAGCCTTATGATACAGGCCCTTCAGATATTCCAGTTCTTTCAGTATTTCTTCTTTTGATGCATCTGCTGCATTTGTACGAACGATGATACCAAACTCTTTATCCGGACGGTTAACTTCTGCTTCCATCCACTTACTGATACGGCTTCTGTCATCATTGGAAAGTTTGGAAGACAGACCAAATTTCTTATCGCCGGTTGTAAGAACCAGATATTTGCCTGTAAAATTTAGATTCGTGGTTACAGCCGGTAGTTTTCCCTTCATTGCTTCCCGGCTGATCTGCACAAGGATTTCATCTCCTGCCTTTAATGGGCGGTCACCTTTTTTTACAGAAGCATAAATCGCATTTGGAGCATCGGAAAGCTGCAGGTAGCATTTCTCTCCAGCAGAAATCTGTACGAATGCAGCACCGATATTGGCAGCGATATTCTCTATCTGTCCAACATAAATGTTTCCAAGAGAAGATTTCTCCCCAACAGGTTCGAAGCGCAGTTCCATTACTTTACCGTCTTCTTCATACGCACATACATAGCATGGAATCTGCCGGATATTCATTTGGGTAATAATCAGCTTACTCAACTTCTTCACCCAGTGCTTCCAGAGTTACAAATTTATGTTCTTCCTCTGTTCCTTTATCTGCGTATACTTCCAGACGTTTGATGGAATAAGCAAATTCCGGAAGTTCTATGCCAAGCCATGAGAAGAATGTATCTGTTACCAGTTCCGGTTTTGTGTAATTGGCACTTGCGGAAGCAAGCATCATAAAGATCTTGTCTCCCTGAAATTCCATTTTATAGATAAACGGGCGAATATCTATTTCCTTTTCGCTTCGTTTGGTCTTTTTCATTACCTTAATCTCCGGCTGCGCCAGGAAATCACTGATTTTGTCTTTCCAGGAAATTTCAGGCTCTTTTCCCGGACGGAATTCTACATAATAATCGGCTGCTGCCACCAGTGACATTGCCTTACCCGCCTTTCCGTCCTCAACCTGACGGGTACTGAGTACATGTACCCCTTCTACCATCACTGCATCCAGACGTCTTGTGATCTCTGAAGTAGGAACTGTCTCTGCCAGTTCCAGATCGAAGTACTCTCCCAGACTTTCCGTACCAACTCCTAATGGTGCGGCAAAGGACATGATCATATGCGGACTGTATCCACCGGAAAAAGCAACCGGAAGATTGGCTCTACGGATGGCCTTCTGGAAATAACGCATGGTATCCAGATGTCCCACAAATTTAACCGGACCCTCTTTGCTGAATTTAATTCTTACCTTCATAACATACACCTCCGCCATAACGCATAGCACCACAGCCGGAACATTTCTGACGGCAGTTTGGTGTTACAGTTTCTTTCTTTGCCTGTTCCCATTCATGGATCAGGAACTTCTTGGTCACTCCTGCATCAATGAAATCCCATGGAAGGATCTCATCTGTGGAACGTTCTCTGAGAGTATAGAAATCAATATCTGTGTTGGTTTCTGCAAAAGATTCTTTCCATATATTATAGTCAAAACTCTCTGACCAGGCATCGTAGATTGTACCTTTTTCATATGCTCTGAGGATAACTTTTGAACAGCGGCGGTCACCTCTTGCAAGGAAACCTTCAAGAATCGTTACATCCGGCTCATGCCAGCTGTAGCGGATACTTCTCTGGTTTAACTGTGCGCGGATCTCGCTTTTTACGACCTTTGCTTTCTCCACGAAATCTTCCTCTCTGTACATACCTGCCCACTGGAATGGAGTAAATGGTTTCGGTACAAAGAAAGAGGTACTTACATTGACCTGAACCTTGCCATTACGTTTTTCTTTCGGCACTTCTTCATAATAAGTTTCTGCAATTTTCTGAGCAAGATGAGCAATACCTTTCATATCATCTTCTGTTTCAGTTGGAAGTCCGAGCATGAAGTAAAGCTTTACCTGATTCCATCCACCTTTGAATGCTTCACCTGCACCATGAAGAATATTCTCTTCAGTCAGACCTTTGTTGATAACATTACGCAGACGCTGGGAGCCTGCTTCCGGTGCGAAAGTAAGACTGCTCTTCTTTACATCCTGTACCTTGCTCATAACATCCAGGGCAAAAGCATCGATACGCAGGGATGGCAGAGATATATTGACAGCATTGCCATGAAATTCTTCGATCAGGAAGTTTACCAGTTCCTTCAGCTCAGAATAATCACTGGAGCTTAGAGAACTTAAGGAAATCTCCTCATGTCCTGTATTCTGAAGCATTTCTCTGGCACTTGCCTTTAAATCCTCCACATTGCGCTCTCTGGTAGGACGGTAGATCATACCTGCCTGACAGAAACGACATCCGCGGATACAGCCACGCTGGATTTCCAGAGTAACACGATCCTGAGTAGCTTTAATAAATGGAACTACAGGAGCTTTGATCGCGCGGTAGTCTTTAGTGACATCGGTGATCAGCTGTTTACAGACTTTCTCAGGTACGCCCTCTTTTGCAGGTGTAAAGGAAGCAATGGTGCCGTCTTCTTTGTAGGTTACATTGTATAAAGAGGGAACATAAATTCCGGGAATCTGGGAAGCTGAAAACAGGAAGTCTGCTCTGGAGCCGCCTGCTGCCTTGTTTGCCTTATATGCATCAAACAAAGCATCATAGACAGTCTCACCCTCGCCAATATAAAACATATCAAAAAATTCCGCGATCGGTTCCGGATTATATGCACATGCACCGCCGCCGATGACGATAGGGTCATCTTCCTTACGATCCTTTGCCAGAAGTGAAACATGGCTCAGGTCAAGTACCTGAAGCACATTGGTATAGCACATCTCATATCCAAGGGTAATACCAAGGAAATCAAACTCCTTTACAGGCTCCTGGGATTCCAGGGCAAACAGTGGAATGTGCTCTTCACGCATGACCTTATCCAGATCCATCCACGGAGAAAAGACACGCTCACACCAGACATCCTCACGTTCATTGAACATGTTATAGAGGATCATCATGCCCAGATTGGACATACCGATTTCATAAACATCCGGGAAGCACATGGCAAAGCGGATATCTACGTCATTCTTATCTTTCATTACAGAGTTGACTTCACCACCGATGTAACGGGCAGCCTTGTCAACTTTCATTAAAATTTCATCGCTTAAAGCTAGAGTTCTCATAGTATTCCTTTCAGAGGTTATTGTATCAACATTGTGTTAAGCAGGGAAAATTCCCCACAATATTCCTATTATATACGGAATGGTGGGGGATTTCAAGGGAGAGTCGGATAGTTTGCAGTTTTTATCTGACAGTATCAGGCTGTAAAAGCGTGAGTAATGTTTCGTATACATATGCATTTTCTCTGACGATTATAGAAAGTTCCTCTTTGGCCTGATTTAGCTGGTGAAATAAATTACGGACATCAGATCTGCCTTCTTTGAAATGTTTTGAACGCAGATATCTGTTCTGATCATAGTAATATCGTTCGTCCAATATGATAACAAAACGTTTTATGTCTCTCTCAACAGTAATCTCATATTCATAGCCCTGATGTATATAATCTTCCAGTAAGGCAGCAGTCTCCTCTTCATTATTTGCATATACAACAGAAACATGCGGATAGGGTTTTGAGGTTTTTCTGTCTGTAAGGTGTATCATATTCTGGATAAATGAGGAAAGTTCCGCGTTGGTACGGATGCGGTTGGTTAAGTGAAACATCTGGATTTCCGGCAGGTTTTCTATAAGTTTTAATGTATTTACACCTAATTCTTCGGGACATATGGCATCTTCGGAATCACTGGAAAATATTACAGGAAACTTCCCCTCCGATTGCATTAACAAAATCTGCAGTTTTTCCGGAGAAAGCAAATGTGCTTCGTCTACCAGAACTGCACTGTAATGTTTCAGCTCTGTATTTTCGGTTAGCTGATTGTCCGAAAGAAAAGCAATACGCTGTAAACGTTTATGCAGTATTTTCCATTCTTTTCCTGCATTGCCGCAGTGAATCATGCATATCTGCTGACGCCTGGACAGTTTCATGGCGATATCATAGAGAAGCAATGTTTTTCCTGTTCCTGGAAGTCCGGTAAAACAGAAATATTCGAACCGGCTGATACGGAGTTTCTTTAAGATCTGGCGCTGGATATCCCGCTGCTGGGAGGTCAGGAAGTATTCTTTTTTCAGGAAACGAGCCGGTTCTGTAATTGGGGAAATCAGATATAGTTCAGCCTGAAACAGATCATCAATATTCCCCTGATAATCACTGCTCTCCTTTTGCAGCAATCTGCACAGCTCTGTCCAGTCGGCTTCTGCAATATGATCATGGTTGGTAAGCCTGACAAGGCGATTCTGACTGCTGATATACGTATAAGACTGTATGGAGCGTCCGAGAACGGAAAGGTAATAACGGTTCTGCATAAGCTGTTTACGAATTGCCTCCTCAGATACAGCTCCGCTTTTCAGTTCAATATTTATGATCTGGTCGTCTTTGATCTGGAGAAGATCAAATTCTTTCCCGAGTTTTGGAATCTGGTAGGAATAGAAAAAGCGCAGGGAACAGACTTTAGTCATATGTGATTCTAACTGGCGTACCAGTGCTTTCATACTCTGAAGTTCCCATTCACGTATTTTGAGGAAATATTCCCGACCGGATAACTGACGTTCCAGTTTTGGCAGAGAATCTGTATTCTGATTTCTCGTAAGTGCATATATGGATATTGATCTCATAACTTTTACCTTTCATTTTGCCAGAATTCTTTTATACCATTATAGCAAATATCAGTAATCACAGGTAGCCTGAAAACAAAAAAACAGCCAGGTAGATTTTTCCCTGGCTGTTTCCCCAATCTGAATCAGATTCAGAAATTGTTTTGGAATATTTATTTTATATTGTGGTTTGGCTGAATTACTCAGCTACAGCGATAGCTTCCACTTCGCAGAGTACGTTCTTCGGAAGCTGTTTTACAGCAACACAGGAACGAGCTGGTTTGCTTGTGAAGTATTTCTCATACACAGCGTTGAATGCTGCGAAATCTGCCATATCAGCAAGGAAGCATGTAGTCTTGATAACATTGTCAAATGTAAGTCCGGCTTCTTCAAGAATTGCTCCTACGTTCTTGCAGGACTGTTCTGCCTGTGTTTCGATTTTATCGCCTGCAACTTCACCTGTAGCCGGGTCTACCGGAATCTGACCGGATGCAAATAAGAAGTTTCCTGTCATTTTTGCCTGAGAATATGGTCCAATTGCTGCTGGTGCTTTTTTAGTTTCAAGTGTTTTCATGAGTGAATTCCTCCCGTACGATTTAGTGTGATTGATTGTCTGTATCTGTATCCATATCTTACCACCAAAAAAATATTTAGTCAACGGCAAAAAAATTGTCACATGGAGATTTCCTCTTTTATTACTGAAAGAAAAGAGGAAAAATACTGACGATAATCTGATCAGTGGAAGCTCTTGAGCCAGTTTACCAGAGAATCATGCCAGATATTATCATATACTGTTTTCTTCATCTGGTCTGTGACAGGACCATTGCCTGCCATTTTGGCAAGGATTGCCTGCTGTAATTCATCTACAGTCATGTCTTCCGGGGATTTATTCAGGTCTACAATCACTGTCTTTGCTGGTTCAGCAACGACCTCCGTATTTTCCGGAAAACTGCTTTCTGCTGATGTGGCTGAAATATCGGCAGTTTTTTCAGGCTGAATATCTTCTGCTTTTGCTGCTGCGGTTTCTTCTGCTGCGGTTATTGTTTTCTGTGCAGGAGACTCAGTTTGTGGGGAAATTGTTTCTTCTGTATCTTCCTGTACTTTTTTGACATCTGCAGTTTCTGCTTTTACTGGTATATATTCTGGCATTTCACCTGCTGGAACCCAGATTTCACCGCTGTTTGCGGCTACTGTTACATTGATATGTCCACCCTGAACAGGTACTTTACGACCTGTGAGGGTTCCGATATATTCTGCACAGTTTCCTGCCGGAAGGCTCATGTCTGCTGCATTATCATCGTTATTTACGGTAACGATTACACGGATTTTGTCAAGGTCACGGGCAAATGCAAACTGGCGGTTGGTAAGCTGAAGCTCTGCGTAGCTTCCATAGCTTAATGCAGGTGTATGCTGTCGTACCTTTCCAAGAGCTGCGATCAGGGCTGTACATGGATTCTTCTGTACTGCATCCGCATAGTCTTTGATATCCAGAGCCGGTCTGAGGCTGTCATCGGAGAATTTCTCTTTCTTTCCTTCAATACCGAACTCAGAACCGTAATAGATACTTGGTACACCCGGAAGTGTATAAAGTAAGACATGAACAGGTGCAAAATGTGCTTTATTTGAAAGCTTGGTGTAAATACGTTCTACATCATGGTTGTCCACAAAGTTGTAGAGATCAAGATTTCCCATATTCTGAAGATACTTTACAGTATGTGCGATCTCGAAATAGTTATGATCGTTATGTCCGCTGTAGAGTGCTTTATGCAGAGCATAGTTTGTTACACTGTGGAGCGTTTCTCCATTTACCCATCTACTGTAATCGCCATGGATCACTTCACCCATAAGCCAGAAATCTTCTTTTACTTCTGCTGCTGTACGGCGGAGAGCACGCATGAAGTCAAAATCAAGAACATCTGCCGCATCCAGACGGATTCCATCTACATCAAATTCTGATACCCAGAAACGGATTACATCACAGATGTAATTTTGTACTTCCGGATTTCTCTGGTTTAATTTTACCAGAAGGTTGTATCCACCCCAGTTTTCGTAGGAGAAGCCGTCGTTGTATTCCGTGTTCCCTCCGAAATTCACATTGCAGTACCAGTTAAGATATCTGGAATGTTCGCGGTTTTGCTGAATATCTTTAAATGCAAAGAAATCACGGCCTGTATGATTGAATACACCATCGAAAATAACTTTAATCTCTTTTTCATGACAAGCTGCCACGAAGTTCTTAAGGTCTTCGTTCGTCCCGAGACGGGAATCCAGCTTTTTGTAATCTGTGGTTTCATAGCCATGTCCTACACTCTCGAATAAAGGTCCGATGTATAATGCTGTACATCCGATTTCTCTGATGTGGTCGATCCATGGAAGTAATGTGTTCAGACGGGAAACAGGAGCACTGTAGTCATTGTGCTTCGGCGCACCGGTTAAACCCAGTGGATAGATGTGATAGAAAATTGCCTCGTTATACCAGCTCATAAATGACACCTCTGTTTTTAAATTTATAATTTCAATTATATAGGGATTTTGGGCTACGTTACTGCGAACGGAGTGAACAGTAACGATTTTTGCACCCTGATATCATACAGGAAAGAAAATAATTAGATAAACTGTATTAAAGTTGAAATTATATTCATACAATGCTTATAATAACAGATTTTTCAGACAGAATCCAGTTTTTTTCTATTTTAATGAAATAAGGCAAGTCCTCAGTTACTGCATCAACTGCGGGTGGTTAAAATTTACTCTACAAAAAAATCTACTTAAGGTATATAATATTGCTGTAAATAATCTGGATATGTATAGAAATAGAAAGAAACAAGCATAGATAAGCAAGGAGAACACAGACTATGAGACATATAGATGAAATTCAGATTGCCGGAACTGCAATCCTGCTTTGTGGCGCGATGTTTGCGGTTTCTGCTGTGGCACCAACCGGTAATACAGTGTCAAAAGCTGTTACAAACTTTACGGAAGCTCCGGAAACTGCTGCTGAGGCTCAGGCACAGGCAGAAGCGCAGGCACAGGAGGATGGATTTACCATTTATACCCAGGAAAATAACTATGATTCTGATTATGACAACAGTTATAATGACTCTTCTTACGATGACTCTTCTTACAATAATGATACGACTCAGGATGATACAGGTCAGGGAAATGATAATACAGATACGGGAGATGAATCTTCTGATGATGAAAGTAGCGATCAGATTCCGCCTGATGATACGCCTGATGATACAGGAGGTGATTCTTCCGATCAGATTGATTATCCCAGTGACGACAATTCCGGCGACGAGACAGATGGTTCTCTGGATAACTCTGACACATGGGAAGACAACGGAGAGGAAGCTCAGCAGATAGAATACTAATTACTATATCGAAAAAGAAACATATGAGGTGTATTTAAGTTATGTCCGAATTCTCCGATTTACTGAGTTCCTATATTGATGAAAAGAAAATCAAAGTTTATGCTCTTCTGGAATACTGTAATCTTGACCGTTCTACCATGTATAAGATCATAAACGGAAAACGAAATCCCAGTTCAGAAGCTGTATTTCAAAAAATCACAGAGTTTCTGCATCTGACCCCGGTTGAGTACCGTAGATTCAAGGAAGCATACCTTATTTCAAAACTTGGAAAAGATCTCTATTACAGAAGAAAGTATACAGAGAAATATCTGGTAGATTTTCCGAAAAATTTCTCAGAAGAACCAGTTCTGTTCCTGGATGATCTGCGAAAAATGAAAGATGATAATTACAGTGCAGATATGGCGCTGCGGGTATCCGGTAATACTTCCGGATGTATAGTAGTTTCTACTCATCTGGAATTAAATCATCTGCTGTATTATATGATTTCTGCAGAGACGCAGAAGCTGTCCGGTAAAATTGTACTTTTATTACAGCCGGATTATGAATTTCTGCTGAATATGCTTTCCAGTCTGAAGCCGACCGGAAATCTGAAGATTGAGCATACATTCTGTGTCAGTAAGACAAATCAGATGACAGAGGACCACGAAATTTATAATCTGATGTATCTGAATAAGATTCTTCCGTTGTATTTTTCAAATCTGGATTATCATCCGTATTATTTTTATGAGGATATCTTTTCGCATTATTACAGTATGAATGGACTTTCCTGTATGATACTGACCTCAGAGTTTGCAATTACCTGCAATTCAGAGTATACAATGGGAATTTTTTATAAAGATCCGGCTGTTGTTTCCATGCTCTGGAATCTGTATGATTCCTATCAGGATAAATGCCGGCCGCTGTTTTACGCAACAGATTATCTGTCCATGGATGGAAATGATTTTGACAGTCCGATTTATAGGGAAACACCAAGTTATGTGCTTCAGCCGGAAGCCTGCATGGTGCCATTTATTGACAGGCAGATTCTTGACGCAGCAATCGTACCGGAGTTTCCGAACAGAGAAGCTTCTATCAGGCAGATAGAGGCTTTGTCGCATGTGAATCAGGCAAAAATGGAAAAAGGTGTTTCCAATGTCTATTTTACGAAGCGGGGACTTGCAGATTTTGCAGCAAAGGGATTGATAAAAGAGATTCCTGACCATTTTTACAGACCGCTTACTGTTAAGGAAAGAATCCGTCTGCTGAAGCGTATTCTTCCGTGCTGTCGCAATGGAAATTACAGGCTTCTAAAAAAACCGCTGAATCAGCTTTCGGATAATCTGCATCTGTGCGTAAACAGCACCTTTGGATATTTGCTGTTTAACAATATCCATAATCGTACCATCTGCCTGGTCATCAATGAATCCAGTATTCTTACTACTTTTATGGATTATCTGTCCAGTCTGGATGACAATGGACTTTACAATGCCGAAGAGACTGCTGAGTTTGTACAGGCATTAATTGATGAATTGACGACATAATCAGGAGACTTTTATGAAAAGACAAAACAAGTTAATATCACTATTGTTATCGCTGTTTCTTCTGCTGTTTACGTTGATTCCGCAGTCGGCACTGACAGTAAAGGCTGAAGACAACCGTGAGATGGCAGTTCATTTTATTGACGTTGGACAGGGAAATGCCATCTTAGTACAGTCCGGAGGACAAAATCTTTTGTACGATGGCGGGGATCAGAGCCATGCTGATCTGATCATCTCCTACTTACAGGAACAGAATGTGGAAAACATTGACTATATGATCGCTTCTCACTATGATGAAGATCATATCGGAGGTCTTGTTCCATGTATAGATAATTTCTCTGTAAGTAATATATTCGGACCGGACTATGTACATACTTCTAATTTATTCAATAATTTTATGAATACTGCCACTGCAAATGCAATCATCGTACAGTATCCTTCTGTAGGTGAAACATTTGATTTTGGCACCGGAAGTTTCACTGTTCTTGCACCGAATGGTATCAGCCAGAACAGTAATGATAACTCTCTTGTAATCAAACTTGAAAATGATTCAAATAGCTTTATTTTTACCGGAGATGCAGAGGAAACCAGTGAACAGGATATGATCAGTACAGGTATGAACCTTGACTGCGATGTTCTTTCTGTTGGTCATCATGGGTCTGCAAGTTCAACTACCTGGGATTTCCTCGAGGCAACTTCTCCATCTTACGCAGTCATAAGCTGCGGAATCAATAATCAGTATAATCATCCGTCAGCAGATACAATGGGACGTTTGTCGGATATGGGAATCCCTGTATTCCGAACAGATAAACAGGGTACGATCATTGCAGTCTCCGATGGAACAACTATTTCCTGGTCACAGGAGCCATGCAATGATTATTCTTCCGGAGGCTCCTCTGCAAATGCTTCCACAGATGTCGCCGGAGGAAACTCTGGTCAGGAAGAAACTACCGCTTCTGATCCGGTAACTAAACAGGAAGAATCCAACAATACAGATGTAGGAACAATGGTATGGATCCCTGCAACCGGCGAAAAATATCACAGCATTCCCAACTGTGGAAGAATGAACCCGGCTACAGCCAGACAGGTATCCAGATCAGAAGCCGAAGCTATGGGATACGGGCCTTGCAGTAAATGTTACTGATTAAAAAAAACAGCCGCATTTGCGGCTGTTTTGTTAAAATCCTTCCTGTCTGCGGATTTTCCAGAGTTTTGCACGTTTCTGTGCAGCTTCATTCTCTATCTGCTGAGTAACTCCCTCAATGATAAGTCCCGGTACTTCCACAGGATGCTGATGTTCGTCTGTTCCAACCATAATGAAATATGCACGGTTGATCATAGTTCTGGTTCCATCAAGGGCTTCACAGTAAGTATCAATACGGACTTCCATGGAAGAACGTCCCACATGTGTAAGCCGTCCGATGAGAACGATGGTATCGTTCACTCTAGCTCCGGCTTTGAAATACATATTGTCTACTGCAACAGTTACCACATTCATTTCCGCATGACGCTTGGCAACAATACCTGCTGTTTCATCAATCCATGCAAGCAGCTGTCCGCCAAACAGATAACCTGCGGCATTCAGACACTTTGGCATTAATAAATGAGACTGCTCTGTTAAGGAGTCCTCAACTCGTTTCATTTTTCTTTCTGACATTTCTTTTCTCACTTCCCCTTTATCATGCTTTCTGTTGGCTATTATAGCACGTTCCATGATTTTGTGTTATATTTTTCATAATTTTCCTTCTGTATAATTTTAAAGCGTTATCACTTTAATATGAATGTATGAAAAAAAATACAATCTTTGTCTTGCCTTTCCCATCACTTTACTGTACAATGTTTAAATAGGTACAAATACAAATGTTCGCCATAGCAAAACACTGATCGCAAGGATGCATCTGCAATTCACTGTATCAGTGTTTTTTAATAAAATTCACTATAACATGCATTATTTACGAGTATTGCTATAAGTGAATTTGCGAATATTGCTGTAGATAAATAACGGGGAAATGAGGAATGATATTATGGAAAAACATGAAATGATGAGTCTGGAAGATTCCGGACAGCTTCGTGACAAAATAAGATTCTTTGAACAGGAACTGCTCAAGAATCATCATATCGATCCAAATCTGTATGTAGAATATAATGTAAAAAGAGGTCTTCGTGACTCCGCAGGTAAAGGTGTCCTGACAGGTCTTACAGAGATTTCTGATGTTAATGGTTATAATCTGATCAACGGCAGACAGATTCCGGCTGATGGACGTTTATACTATCAGGGAATCAATGTACAGGATATCATCAGTGGTCTGAACGGAAGACGTTTTGGATTTGAAGAAACAATTTATCTTCTGATCTTCGGTAAGCTCCCTGATAAGGAAGAACTTTCCAGATTTCTGGATATGATGTCTGATATGGAGGAGCTTGGCGGTCGTTTTGTCCGCGATGTTGTTATGAAGGGAACCAATGCCAATATTATGAATGCCATGCAGCGTTGTGTTCTGGCTCTCTATACATATGATGACAATCCGGAAGATATTTCTCCTGAAAATGTACTTCGTCAGTCTCTGGAACTGATTGCAAAGCTTCCTGAAATTGCCGTATATTCTTACCATGCATATCGCCATTTCAGAAAGGATGATACCTTATTTATCCGTAATCCGCAGAAGGGGCTTTCTCTTGCCGAGAACATTCTTCTTATGCTTCGCCCGGATGGAAAATACACAGAACTGGAAGCAAAAGTTCTGGATATTGCACTGATCCTGCATGCTGAGCATGGTGGCGGTAATAACTCCACTTTCACCACTCATGTGGTAACTTCTTCAGGGACAGATACCTACTCTTCTACTGCTGCATCCATCGGATCTCTGAAGGGACCTCGCCATGGTGGAGCAAACCTGAAAGTTCAGAATATGTTTGCTGATCTGAAGTCTCATGTAGATCAAGATCACTGGGATAACGAAGATGAAATCATAACTTACCTCAAGAAGGTTCTGAATAAAGAAGCATTTGACCATGCAGGGCTAATCTATGGTATGGGGCATGCAGTTTATACACTTTCCGATCCTCGAGAAGTGATCCTGAAACGCTTTGCCCAGGCACTTGCTGAGGAAAAGGGAATGACAGAGGAATTCGAGCTTTATAACAGAGTAGAAAATATTGCCGGCAAACTGATTATGGAACATAGAAAACTGTTTAAGAATGTCTGCGCAAACGTGGACTTCTATAGTGGATTTGTATACAGCATGCTTGGGATTCCGGAAGAATTATTTACTCCTATTTTTGCTATTGCGCGTATGCCAGGCTGGAGTGCTCACCGTCTGGAAGAGCTGATTAATGCAAATAAGATCATCCGTCCTGCTTACAAGTATGTAGGACATCATACGGATTTTGTTGCTTTTGACGAAAGGTAAACAGATGAAACTTATTACTGGCTGCGGTTCATTCCGCAGCCGTTTTATTATATCACTAATGCAATCCGCCACAGGAAGAGAATCCTACGCTACTGTTCACTGGAAATATCCTTTCTTGTAAAAATATAATTTGCATTTGTTGTATGAGGTCTGTATAATCAAAACAAATCCGAAAAAGGAGGTATTTTTATGGCAAAAGAACAGATTGCAGTTGCAGAACTGGTTTTAAATATGATCCTTGGAAAGACAGGCGGTACACGGGTAGATTATTTCCCACAGAAACCGGATTTTCCGTTTAATGCAGTTTATGAGCAGGCATTTGTGCGTGCCACACCGGAGAGTCAGGGAATCTCCTCTGATTTGTTTGCTGCCCTTCTTCGGGAACTGGATGCTTCCAAAGATACGGACATGCATCATTTTATGGCACTGCGTCATGGCAAGGTAATCTGTGAATGTAATTTTGCACCATACCCTAAAGGAATGTGGCATATTACACATTCCATGTGCAAGAGCATCACAGGTATGGCAATCGGTATGTTGATCGAAGAGGAAAAATTAAAGCTCGATGAAAATATTTATGACATTTTTCCGGATCATATAAATGCCTTTTCAAAGATTTTCCGCCCTGTGATCACAGTAGAGAATCTGCTGACCATGACAAGCGGTGTAACTTTTAATGAATCAGGTATCGTGTCCGGAAATGACTGGCTTGGAAGCTTTCTGAATGCATCTGTCAATGGAAAACCCGGAACGGAGTTTCAATATAACAGTCTGAATACTTATGTTCTTTCTGCAATCGTGACGAAACGTACAGGAGAAACCCTGACCGAATATCTGACTCCGAGACTGTTTGGTCCTCTTGGTATCACGAAATATTACTGGGAAACCTGTCCGAAAGGAATTACAAAAGGCGGCTGGGGACTGTTTCTCTGTGCAGAAGACATGGCAAAACTTGGCCAGCTGTATCTTCAGAGGGGAAAATGGAATGGTCAGCAGCTGGTGTCTGAATATTGGATAGAAATATCTACGGCACGACATCTGAAAACTCAGAATGACACTTATGGATATGGATATCAGCTATGGATGGAACAGCGCCCGGGAAGCTTTGAATATAACGGAATGTTGGGACAGAATGTTATTATTTATCCGGATATGGATATGGTTCTTGTCACAAATGCTGGAAATAAAGAAATGTTTCAGGACTGTATCATGCTGAATATCATTCGGAAATATTTCCCTGTTAATTATCATCCCGCCGATGTTCTACCTGAGAATCCGCTCTCCTATAGTCTTCTGAAACGGTTGTGCGGAGAACTGGAAAATGGAGAAAATAATAACAGAAGTACTTCTCAGCGCGGGAGATGGAAAAGAAATGTAGTTTCCAGAAGGAAGCATTCAGATAAAAAGTACAGCTACCGTATTTCAGCAGCCGTTGATCGCCCATCTGATCATCACGGTTTTATGCGGGCTGTAAGCGGCAGAACTTATGTTATGGAACAGCAGAATATTGGAATTGCGCCGTTGTTTGTGCAGGTATTCCACAATAATATGACAGATGGTATTTCTGAAATTTCTTTTACTTATGATGCGGGAAAATTTTACGTTTCTTTTACCGAAGGTGAGGTAATCCATAAACTTCCTGTTGGATTTGGAAGGGCTGCGGATGGATGTGTTGATCTTCATGGAGAACATTACCTTGTAGCTACACTGGGAGAATTTGCAAGAGATGAAAACGACATCCCTGTATTAAAACTGGAGATTACTTTTATCGAAGAATGTGTGAAACGAACGGCGCACATTTTCTTTCATGAAGATGATGAAATTGAGATCAGATGGAATGAAACACCCGGTAAAAAAATGATCCTGTCAGGACTGAGTTCTATTACTGAAGAACTGTCAGGAAACTTCCTGTATAATTCGCTTCTGGGAGATCATAATATTACGACAGAACTGCTGCACCGGTTTATGGAACAGACGATTGAGCCTGTTGTAAGGGGATATCTGAAGAGACCGGAAAAAACAGACAGTATTGATACAGATGAGTGAATATAATAAAGTCTCATATACAAAAATGCATTTCTCACTAAACGATTAAGATGAGAAATGCATTTTTGGCATTTTACAGGTTTATTTATGGTATGCGTTATTTACGAAGATTGCTATAGTTTTGTTTAGTCCTGTTTTACATTGAAGGCTTTCATTCCTGGATATACTGCGCTTGCACCGAGTTCTTCTTCGATGCGGAGAAGCTGATTGTATTTTGCAACACGTTCAGATCTGCTTGGAGCGCCGGTCTTAATCTGGCAGGTATTCAGTGCTACTGCAAGATCTGCAATTGTTGTATCTGCTGTCTCGCCGGAACGATGAGAAGAAATTGCAGTGTAGCCTGCTTTGTGGGCCATCTTGATTGCTTCCAGTGTTTCGGATACGGAACCGATCTGGTTTAATTTGATCAGGATCGCATTACCTGCGCCAAGACTGATACCTTTTGCAAGCCTTTCTGTATTTGTAACAAACAGATCGTCACCAACAAGCTGTACTTTGTCACCAAGTCTGGCTGTAAGTTTCTGCCATCCTTCCCAGTCTTCTTCATCCAGACCGTCTTCGATAGAGATGATCGGATATTTCTCACATAATTTAGCCCAGTGTTCGATGAGTTCTTCAGATGTATATTCTGTGCCTGCTTTTGGAAGTTTGTAGTATCCTTTTCCTTTTTCACTCTTCCATTCGGAGGAAGCAGCATCCATGGCAATCCTGAAGTCTTTGCCTGGTTCATATCCGGCTTTCTTCACTGCCTCGAGGATTGTCTCGATTGCTTCTTCATCGGATTTCAGTGCAGGTGCGAAACCACCTTCGTCACCTACTGATGTGGCAAGTCCGCGTTCTTTCAGGATAGAAGCAAGTGCATGGAATACTTCTGCACACCATCTTAAGCATTCTTTAAAGGAAGGTGCCCCAACTGGCATGATCATAAATTCCTGTACATCCAGACCAGATGATAATGCATGGCATCCGCCGTTTACGATGTTCATCATTGGTACAGGGAGACGATTTCCGGATACTCCGCCAAGGAAACGATACAGCGGAATTTCAAGAGAAGCTGCCGCTGCTCTGCAGCATGCGATAGATACTGCAAGGATTGCATTTGCTCCAAGTTTGGATTTGTCTTTTGTTCCGTCTGCTGCGATCATTGCTGCATCTACTGCATAAATGTCACTTGCATCGAGACCTTCGATTGCTTCGTTGATTGTTGTGTTGATGTTCTCTACTGCTTTCTGCACACCTTTTCCAAGGTAACGAGCTTTATCTCCATCTCTTAATTCCAGAGCTTCGAATTCACCTGTAGATGCACCGCTTGGAGCTGTTCCTCTTGCTACAGTGCCGTCCATCAGATATACTTCTGCTTCTACTGTCGGATTTCCTCTGGAATCCAGAATTTCTCTTCCAATTACTTTCTCAATTTCTAAGTACATGATAAATCCCCTTTCTGGTTTTGCATTTGGACTCCTGGTACACCGCAACTGGGATGTACCGGGTGGATCATATCTGAGGTACGGCCTTCAGCATAGCCGTGAGTTCAGCAAGCACAGATGCGATCCATTGTTCCGAAGGTTTCAGCAGGTCTTCGGATGGAGTTCAAATGATTGATTCGCGCTAGAGTTTGTGATTCCTAACTCTATGGTTAGTATATTCTAACTTTCATAAAAATGCAAGAGGGTAATTAGGGGGATATTGAGAAAGTATTTCAGAAATTGTTTTCTTCAAAGTCAATCGGATATTCGCAATCTGCTTCACTTTACTACTTGCTCATTATTGAATAACTGCTCTGCAGTTTATCAAAAAGAGCTTGCATTTCCCCTGATACAAGCAAGTCCCCATCCACTGCTTATTGCTTTTCTCAATTGAAGCAGCGGGTGAGGACTTGCTTGATTTTGTTATAATTTATAAATGGAATTTTAATATTATTTGTTATCGCATTAATGATTATGAGGGCATTTCGCATAAGAATGTGTTGCATAATATTTTTTATTTGCTAAATAACCACATTTTTCACACTTTTTACAAGTATATACTTTTACAGTACATCCACCTGATGAATTTTTTGCATGAGTAAAAAAAGTTCCGTCTACCATACTGTGTGTACATAACGCATAAGGCTCTATTGATGTGGTATAATTCTCCTGATTTCCATTCAAATCCACAAATATATAGTCACTTTTTGTAAAATCAAGCGTATCAACTATATCATATCCAATACAATTAGAACCAAAAGCATCTAAAGAATCATCAACAATAACATCACTAAAACTTCCATCTGACGATGGCATCGGCTGATAAGCCAACACTGTTCCAGCACTGGCCACAATCGTCAATGCGGATACAGCCATCATAATTCCTCTCTGTAATAACCCTTTTTTCTTTTCCTTCATCATGTAGTTAATCCTCCTCTTTAAGATTTTTACTTCTTTTCCGTCTTTCTTTTTGTGGACGGAAAGGTTATTTTTCCATACAACCGGACGTACATCCGAAGTTGAGGCTTGTAATACCAACAGAGTTGCATAATCTTTGCGCTTTTGTTCTGTACAACCATCTACGGCTATGCTGTCACTGACTATTTCTGCTGTATCTATGTAAAGGGAAAGTAAAAGATATGCCACAGGGTTCATCCAGTGCAGGCACAGGACGAAAAGGCATAATAGTTTTACTAAATTGTCATGATTTTTCAAATGCGTATGTTCGTGTTTATACACCATATCAAAATCCGGATAAAGCGGAAAACTTTCCGGAAACAGGATTTTCTGGCAAAAGAAACCGATTGTACATGGACCACAGATTTCGTCCGGAATCAGATAATAAACCTGTTCCCTATCCGGATCTTCTACTTTTTCGAATATAAAATTCTGAAGCGAATGAACCCCTTTCCAGTATCTGATAATTTCATAAATGGAAAAGAAAATAATTCCTGCCATCCACAATTTTGATACGATATCAAACCACTGCGGCATCCATATATACTCACCCTGTCTTTCACTCCAGAAAGATAAAGAACCTGATAAATATAACTGAGACTCATTTGTAAGCAGCTTAGACTCTGGAAAAGCATTTGGGGGTATCAGATATTTAATCAACTGCACAGGCACAAGATAAAAGAATACGCCTGTCAGTAGTAATCTTCTTCCAAGAATGTAATTATAATTTTCACGCTGAATCACATATAAAAGCAAGCAGATTACAACAGGAATACTTCCTGAAATGGACATACAGACTAACAGTTCCATTTAAAACATCACATCATTTCTTCTTAATGTATTCTAATAAAAATTCTTTCTCTTCCTCTGTAAGTTTCTTATCAGAGATTAGAGTACTGACAAGGGTTTTCATATCAGGGACTGTATATCCTGATATTGATGTTTTGGAAATCTGTGTAGATTTGACAGTTTCCGTCTCGCTCTTTTCTTCAGCAAGTTTGTTTAATTTATCATACAGATAACTGTTTCTCAGTCCAAGGATAAACATGGTTCCCGGATAAAGTAAAGATACTGTTGCAGCACCAATCATATATAAGGTAAATCTATGTGTATCATCTACAGGCGGTTTGCTCATAAAATTGATAAAGAAGCAAATACCGGAACATACAGTAAATAAAATCCAGCAGACAAGTTCTATTTTTCTTCTCATTCTTTCATCTCCTGATTAATCAGGCAGATAGAGTCATTTGTCTCACCTGATTCGGTTAAGTAATTGTAAATTTCTGTCACTTCTTAACTACAAATAGTCTACCATGTTTTGTACAAATTAAGCAACTGATTTTTTGGAATTTTTCAGACTTTTTAACGCCATTATTCGAGATTTGTCGAGAAATCAACTTGTTGGCACAGAGAAAGCCAGACAAAAACTGCAGTATAATCTGCAAAGTTTCTGCCTGGTTTTTTAATAGGTTTATGATTTAATGATATTTACTGAACATGTTCATTATTTATGAAAAAATGAAAACAAACCTTTCTTTTTTTCATAAGGTTGTGAACTGATACCTTTTACTTCATATCCTGTTGCGCTGATGGCTGTTTTTAGCTTTGCTTCGTCTACAGGTTTCTCTGAAATGATCACAGTTTCCCCTTTGCTGTGGGAAGAAGTAACTTTATCTACCTGAAAGACTTTTCTCACCGCATCGTTTACGTGAGATTCGCACATTCCGCACATCATACCGTCTACTTTTACAGTTGTTTTAATCATATTGTTGTCCTCCATTTTTACGTTATAAGTTAGAAATAGCCAGAGCATATGATTTTTTCTCTTACAATAATTTTATGCCAATGCCTGGGCAAGAGCTTTCTGAATTGCTCCAAGGATTCCTTCTGAGGAATAAGTGGCACCGCTTGCAGCATCAATTCCGTCTGCTGACTGATTTCCCATAATCTGAGGATAAATAGTTTCCCATGCATAATCAAAGTACTCAGGTGAATCACTGTTACTCTGTTCAATAGATGCAATCTGACCGCCCTGAATCGTTACGGTTACATTTACTCTTCCACTGTATCCGTAGCTTGAGCCTGTATAAGTTCCGTCAATATATGGTCCTGTAGGTTCCGGCGTAGGCTCCGGAGTCTCTTCCGGTGTTGGTGTGGGAGCTGGTGTTTCCTCTGGCGTTGGAGTAACTTCCGGAGTCGGAGTTTCTTCCGGTGTCGGGGTTGGGGTTGCCTCAGGAATTGGCGTAACTGTTACTTCTGGTGTTGGAGTTGGTGTCACTTTTGTGGTGCCTTTTTCTGCCTGTTTCAGAATATCTTTCATTGCGTTTATGATACCCTTTGAAGAGTAGGTTGCACCGCTGACAGTGTCAATGCCATCGACAGACTGATTCTGAATGATCTCATTTTCCAGAATATCCCATGCTTTCTTAAAAAACATAGGGGTATCTGTATGCTCTGCTTTCAGAGACTTGATTACACCTTTTTTAATCTTAGCTGTCAATGTAATTGTTCCACTGTATCCTTTTCCGGTTCCTGTATAGGTTCCGTCTTTGTAAATCTGTTCGTCTCCCGGCTTCGGTATTGGAGAAGGTTTCTTTGTCGGTTTCGGTGATGGAGTGGGAGTTGGCGTAACAACTGCCTGATTTCCTGATGGAATTGCCTGTGACAATGCATTCTGAACTGCAGTAATAATTCCGTTTGAAGAATAAGTGGCACCACTGACTGCATCTACGTTCGGAGACTGGCTTGCAAGAATTTTGCTGATCACACCCTGTGCATTTGCAAAATAGGAGGCTGTTTCACTTGATGCATCTACAATATTGATAGCTGCAATTTTATGGTCAGTGACAGTTACCTGAACAGTGATCGTTCCTCCGAAACCGGTTCCGGAGCCTGTATAGGTACCGTCTGCATATCCACCGGCAGGAACTTCTGTAGTTGGTGTGACTGTGCTTCCTGCACCACCCCCTGCTGTACCTCCATTTGCAGTGGCACCTGTAGATGAATTTTTCTTTGTTCCTGTTTTAATCTTACTTGTTTTTTTTGTCTTTTTTGATGTTTTTGAAATTGAGGTTCCATTGGTTTCAGAAGAGTCTTCTGAATCAAAATCCTTACCTGCAGTTCCTTGTGAAATCAATTCTTTAATCTCATCAGTAGACATAACATTATTATTGGAAACTAATGTAGCCTCCACAGGACTTTTATCTGCCTGATAACAGGTTACACAGACTGCTGCAAAAACTGCTGCCGCAGGAATAAGCTTTAACCATGGACGGAAACTGTCCTGTTTGGGTTTCATTTCCGGAGTCTTATTATTTTTCTGCTCATTATTTTTGTCCATAAATTTCTCCTCCTTCAATAGTTCCAGGAAATCATATTCAAATGATTTCTTTTCAACTGTATAAAGTTTTACAGTTGAAAAGAAATCCTGCCCTTTCTGTGGGATACAGGATTTCTTTTCTCAGCTCAGATTATTTTACAGTTACTTTAACTGTTTTGGTTACGCCATTGCATGTTACTGTGATCTTGGCAGTACCTTTTTTAATACCTTTAATTGTACCATTGGATGATACTGTAGCAATTTTCTTGTTGCCGGATTTGTATGTAACTTTTCCTGACGGAGCTGCTTTTGCTGTGATCTTAGTTGTTTTGCCGACTTTTACAGATGCAGATGTTTTGTTCAGTGTAAGAGTTGGATTTTTAACTGTTACTTTGCAGGTTACCTTTACATCTCCGCATTTAGCTGTGATGACTGCACTACCTTTTGCTTTTGCAGTAACTTTACCGGTTGTTTTGTTTACGGCTGCAACTTTTGGGTTACTGGAAGTAAATGTAACTTTTGGTGCATCTGCTCCTGTTACAGTTGCCTTCAGTGTAGTTGTTTTTCCTTTGTAAACAGTGGCTGTTTTCTTGTTGAGAGTTACTGTTACCTTCGTATCTGCTTTAACAAGAGCCTCTACTGCTGCGTTCAGATGAGTTGTAGCTTCATCAACCTCTGCCTGAGTTGGTTTCTCTTTTGCAAGAAGATCCTTTGCTTCCTGAAGCTCTAACTGCATTGCCTTCCAGGAATCTGCTGTGTAATCTGCTTCTTTTAAGGCTTCTGCTTTTTCTACTGCTGCTTTTAATGCTGTTGTATCTGCTTCTCCTGCTTCCGGTTTTACGATGTTTGCATCTGTTGCATTAACTTCAAATACAGTATCTGCATATCCCATTGCATATACGGTGATTTTCCATTTGCCGGTTCCATCTGTTCCTTTTGGAAGCTGGCAGCGGTAGGAATCTGTCAGACCAAGCTGGATTCCCATTGCCTTGTGCATCCAGTTATCTGCTGCAAATTTTGTTCCGTAAGATGCCAGAACTTTATCACTATTTCCGTAGTAATCCCATTTTACAGCATACATTTTAGCACCAAGAGCACCATATCCGTCACCGGTAATATCTACTCTTAAGAATTCACCGTAGCTTCCGCTGGCTTCTTTTACTGTTGCGGTAACATTGGATGCTGTCTGGAGTGCCTGATCTTTAAGTCCGGAACCTGTACCGTTTGTTCTGGCCTTGAATGTGAATGTTCCATCGGAACCTTTTACAGCTTCTTTTAAGCCGTTTGTTTCAGCGGTAACATCCGCAACTGCACTATAGGACTGCAAATTGTTTTCTCCAAATCCTCCGGCAACTGTGCTTCCATCTTCCACAACCTTGAACTGGGATTTGAAGGCTTCATAATCTTCTGCTTTTACTGCGACAGGCACATATTTCAGACCTACTACGCTGTAATGATCGAATTCAGCAACACTTCCGTCAGCTTTTGTGATCTGTCCTCGCTCAGGCTGATTCAGTTTTACAGTTGTTCCGTCCGTAAGAACTGCATCATTAGCTGAGGTCCAGTAGGAAATCTCATAAGAACCGCCGTTTTTGTCATACATGATTGCTTCACACTGGTAGCTTCCTCTGTGCAGGCCATGGTTTACAGTAGCTCTGGTTACTGTGTCGAAACCGCCTTTGTCAAGTTCATCATGGCTGTCTTTTGTTCCATTGGAAGCTGTGTTTGCAGCATTATAAACTCCCTCAGATGCCCAGTACTGTGCCCATGTCAGACCTGCATAGACATATTTGTAGCCTGTTTCTGCTGTTGCAGCGAATTCATCTTCTGCTGCTGCCTGATCGTCAACAAAAGGTGTTTCCTCATCGCCTGCAAAAGCATCAGCGGTGTCATCTGCTGCATCAAACTCATCTATCTGTGCCTCAGTCTCCACAGCAGTATCAGATGTAAAATCCGCAGCCATAACCGGTAATCCTGAAACCATCATTGCTGCACTTAAAATTGCAGGAGCTGCCATTTTGATTAAATTTCCCTTGCGCATACCTTTAAATCCTCCTGAATATGAGTTAATAAATATATTTCCAAACTGTCCGGAAAACTGAAATTTTTGACAGTTCAGAGATCTTTATATAAGATAAACCTATTCACCGATGGAATAAGTATCTTTCAGTAATTGAACTCTTTCTTTCATGCCTTCCGTCATCCAGACATGATCAGAATCATCTACGAACAGACCATCTGCATTGTATTTCTTCAAAAGTTCTTCTGCCTTTTCTTTTCCCAGTACAAAGCATGCAGTGGAAAGTCCGTCTGCGTTCAGGCCGTCATCACACACAACCGTCACAGATGTGAGACCGCTTCTTGCAGGATATCCTGTAGCAGGATCCAGTATATGATGATATCGAACACCATCTTCTATAAAGTATTTTTCGTAATCTCCGGAAGTAGATAAAAATTCAGTACCATTCAGAGTAACTACTCCAAGATAATCACCTTCTGTGTCCCGCGGATCAGTGACAGCTACCTGCCAGGCAGAGCCGTCGGGTTTGCTTCCATAGCTCATAACACTGCTGCCGCCCAGATTCAGGATCATGCCTGATACATTCTTATCTGTATCAAGAACTTTCTTTGCTGCATCACAGCCAATTCCCTTACCTGCAGCCCCCAGATCAAGAGTTACTCCCTTTGGCATGGTAACTTTATTTCCATCCAGAGTCACCTTGTCATATCCTACATTTTCAAGCAGGGAATTCAAGTCATCATCTGAAGGAATATGCGGATCTTCTCCGTCAATATCCCACAGGCGGATCACTCTTCCCATGGTAGGATCCATGGCTCCGTCAGAAGCTTTCGACAAATCCAGTACCTGTTTTAAACAGGTGGCAGTTTCATCAGATACCGTTGTTGTATTTCCGGCATTTTGATTGATCTGGTATATCTGAGAGCTTTCTTTTGTCCAGGAAATCCAGTTTTCTTCCACATCTTTTAATGCAGAGATTACGTCTGCTGTGATATCTTCACCTGTTGTGTAAAGAGTCTCTGATACTACAGTGTCCATAGCAAAGTCTGTTTTGGTGTATGTGTTTATTTCAGAGTTTCCCCATACAGTCCGGGATGTGCATAAAAGAGAGGCTGTAATAAAAAGTCCCAGTACAAAAGAGCGTCTGTTTGTCATATATTTTCTGATTCCTTATCCTCTTATTGTTGTTGCGAACTAACTCTATAGACTATATCACTGTACGGAGTGTATGTCTACCAATATAGTTAGTTCTTACTAATCAAATTTTCTCAATAAGTTAGCAGTTGCTAATTTTTATCAACAACTGTATGAATATTATTCCTTGGGCAGACAGCAGTGCAGGCGTGACAGCAGATGCATTCCCCTGAATGTGCAGTATCGCCGTCAATATCCAGATGTGCCGGACATCTCTTTTTACAGAGAGTGCACTTTGGTGCACAGTTTTGACGGTTTCGTTTGAAAAGTGCTCCCGGAATAACCGGCATGATTGCAAATACTGCTCCCATAGGACAGAGGAACTGGCAGAAGAAACGCTCCTGTGTACACATTCCGACCATAATCAGGATCAGCAGAACTGTTCCCACAATGTAGGTAGATTTCGGCAGTCTGCCTGTTGTAAGCATGGAGAATACATCCCATGGACTCATTCCCTGTAATTTAGAATAGAATCCTGTCATGCAGGAAAGAAGCAGGAACGCAAGGAGTACATATTTTACTTTCTGCAATCTGTGTACCCATTCCTCCGGATATCCATGTTTTTTCTTTTTTCCAAAGCATTTCGTACGGATAAATGCGGTAAGCTCATACAGAGCATCTCCCAGCGAGCCAAACGCACAGGCATAACCGCAGAAATGGCGTCCGAACAGAATGGTAATGATCAACAGTAATGCCGTGATATCCAGAAAAGAGTTCCAGGTTACACTCTGCTGTCCTCCGATTGCAAGAAAGATGGATTTGATTCCTGCAAATGCCGTAGAAAAAAGGGAGGGCGCTGCTATAAAAAATATAAGCTGTATGGCGGTACGGATCAGCCGTACCTTTCGTTGTTTCTTTTTCATGCGTTTTCCGCCTTTGATAATGCGTCATTTACTGCTTCTAAGATACCGGTAGAACTGAAAGTTGCTCCGGAAATGGTGTCAACATCTGTGCTCTGCTCGCTGATGATGCTGTTTATGACATTCTCGCCCTGTGACAGATAAGCACTGTCCTCACCCGGCGCACTGACTACACTGACTGCTGTAATAGTATCGTCTTCCAGTGTTACCTGGACTGTGATGGTTCCACCGTATCCGGTTCCGGAACCTTCGAAAGTGCCATTTTTATATACATTGTCAGAATCATCAGCTTCTTCAGAATCTGCCTGCTCTGTATTTTCTTTATCCTCTGTGGAATCTTTTTCGGATTTATTATCAGCTTCTGAAGATACATCAGAAGAAGCATTACTTTCTGCTGCTGTTTTCTGTTCCTCATAAGTTTCCTTTAATGCTGTAAGGATCTGGTCCTGCTGTTTCTCCAGGCCCTCTGTTTTTGCAGTCAGGTCTGCAATATCCTGAGCCTGTTCCTTATCTTTTACTGTTCCGTTATAGAAAAATACCGCCATGATGATCAGCAAAAGTGCGATCAGACGCAGATAAAAGTTTTGATTATTCACGTTGTCTCCTCTCCTTCATTTTTTTATTTTGCCGGATATGATATCTGTTTTTGGATGAAGCAAAACTTAACCATAACTAACTTTAAAAGTGTATCATTTTCGTATATAAAAATCTATATATAGCAGTTTCTGCTAATGCTGTTTTTTTCTCATTAAGATGACCCCGGAACAAAATCCGAGGTCATTTATTGTGTGAATTATTTACCTGTTATCGTTTATTTTACTTTTACTGTAAATACTTTCTTAACACCATTGCAGGTTACTGTGATTTTGGCAGTACCTTTTTTCTTTCCTTTTACAACTCCTTTGGAGCTTACTGTTGCAATCTTGCTGTTGCTTGACTTGTAAGTAACCTTTCCTGATGGAGTTGCCTTTGCAGAAATTTTTGTTGTTTTTCCAACTTTTACAGTTGCTGAAGATTTGCTAAGTTTCAGGGATGGATTTTTAACTGTTATCTTGCAGGTTACTTTATATTCTCCACAGGATGCTGTGATCACTGCTGTTCCTTTTGCTTTAGCAGTTACAACACCTTTGCTGTTTACTGTAGCCACTTTTTTGTTGCTGGATTTCCATGTGATTTTATCGGTAAGGTTTGTTGTAACTTTGAGAGTGGTTTTTGTGCTGCCTTTTGTATAAAGAGTCTTGGAAGAAGTATTTAATTCAAATGTATTTTCTGCTTCTTTGTAAGTAAAAGTAAGATTATTCTTATATCCTACAGCAGTTATTTCGAAAACAGTTGTGTCTGTTACCTGAAGATCTGTGAGATCAAGAGTTCCATCTTCTTTTACAATGACCTTGCTTCCTCTTCCTGTTGCGGCATATTCTGTATCATCAACTTTTACTTTGCTGATGCTCTTAATGTATGTAGAGAATTCTTCTGCTGTAATGCCTTTTGCTGCAACCAGTTTTGTCTCGTTACTGTCATAAGAAGCCGGCATTTTGTCTGTATTTACTGTAAATTCAGTTACAATGGATGCATATTTTCCGCTGGCATCTGCAATTTCAACCTTATGTGTTCCCAATGCAAGAGCTCCAACTGCAAGTTTTCCGTCTGTGCAGGAAACCGCTGTTCCGTCTACTGTATACTGTGCCTTGAAGTCTGCCGGCAGAGCCTGGTCAAAGGTAACTGCTGCAGATGAGTCTGTATTCATAATATCTGCTACTGTTGCCTTAATTCCTGTAGTTGTCTGCGCCTTTACATCAGGGACATCAAAAATGATCATACCCTTATCTGTGTAATAAGTAACGCTGTCAATTGTTTTTCCCATGATTGATTTATAATGTGCAGAAGAAACAGGGCATCCGTGAACTTCTGTTGTATATCCGGTTCCCCAGGAAAGCATACTTCCACGCCAGATATTCTCCAGATGACGCAGGCCATAGTTGGTTCCGTCTGTAGTATTTACGGTTACACCATAGATTTTATCTGTATTTGTATCAATTACTGCTGCAAAAGCCTCATTGTTAAGATCAAGCTCATAATCACCGTAATTTGTTTCTGTTTTTAATGTAGCATCAATAGTAACGTTCTTTGTCTGGGCACCTTTCATTGCTGAGAAAGAATAGCTACCATCTGCATTTACAGTAAGTTCTTTGTAATAAGACGGTGTTTCACTTAAAATGTAATAAGAGTAAGAGGCATTTTCAATCAGGGAATCTTTTCCTGTATAGGTGTTGCTGCTTGTCTGTCCTCTGTTTGTCACTGTGATCGTTACAGAGTCGGAATCTGTGACCTGCTTCTGGTCTTTCAGAAGGGAAAGATCACTGACCTTTACAGGGAAAGTAACACCTGTTACATCGGTTCCATTGGGGTCTACGTGATAAGCGGAATTTCCGTTCATCATACCTGCGGTTCTTGATTTATTAAGAGTTGCAGATGTAAAGGCATCAACTTTTACATCATTATTTTTCAGTTCTGCCTTGTAGAAATCATCGTATGGAATATTCATAAGCACATAAGCTTCGCCCTGCTGTGCTTCTGCAGCAAAAGCATCCTGGACATCTTCGGTGGTAAATTCTTCCTGCGCATCCTCAGCGGCAAACTCTTCGGAAACAGAGAAATCTGTGCTGTCTGTAATTACCTCACTGTCTGTAAAATCAGATGCCAGAACTGCATATGGCATGCTGGTCATAGCAACTGCGGCACTCATTACAACAGGTGCTATTTTTTTCATAAGCTTTTTGTTTGTCATGGTTTTCTCCTCTTCTAAAATTTTTCTTTTTGCGGAATCACTCTTACCAGAGGGTTAATCAACTTATTAACCAAAGGGATTTTACTTTTACCAAAAGGGAGTGACTTCTGCCAAAGATATTCATATAGGATTGCTATAGGTATGCTGTCAGCAGTAATTATATAAATTAGTTACTACTAACTTATGAAATAGTAACATGTCTGTCTGAAAAAATCCACACTTTTTTGCCTGGGATATTCGTCATTTTTTCTCAATAAATGCTTTCAGTAAAAATCAGTATTAGTTACATCTAACTTATGGTTGCGGGAATATTTTTTCTATGTTAAAATGTCTGAGAAATTCTGAGAATTCCATTTTGGATTTTTTTGAGAGGAGAAAATAGATTTATGAAGCAAAAAACAGCCTGCCTTGGACTTTTTTCAGCTGTGGCAATCATTCTGGGATATGTGGAATCACTGGTGCCGGTTTTTGCGGGGATTCCGGGGATTAAACTTGGACTTGCCAATCTGGGAGTACTTTTTATTTTGAAGAAATATTCATTTAGGGAGGCTGCCCTGGTTTCTGTTGTCCGCATTCTGGTGATCGGATTTATGTTCGGAAATCTGTTCAGTATCCTGTACAGTCTGGCAGGGGCCGCGCTTAGTATGACAGTTATGACACTTATGCTGAAAAAAACCTCCTTCAGTCTGATCGGTGTCAGCGTTGCAGGAGGTGTTTCCCATAATATCGGTCAGTTGATCATTGCCATGCTGATCGTACAAAATGCAAGTGTGTTTATATACGCACCGGCACTTCTGGTGGCAGGTGTTGCTGCCGGGGTGGTAATCGGCGGACTTACTAACGAGATTTTGAAAAGAGTTCATCTATAAAAAAGCATCAGTTATCTGAATTTATAATCTTTCAGATAACTGATGCTTTTTTCAATCTTCTTCTATATGTTCCCGTCCCTGGTTGATAATCGTGCGGACATGATCATCTGCCAGAGAATAGAAAATAGATTTTCCCTCTCTGCGGCTCTTTACCAGTTTATTCTGTTTCAGAATACGAAGCTGATGAGAAATCGCAGACTGAGTCATATTCAATGCTTTAGCGAGATCGCAGACGCATACCTCTGCCTCAAACAAAACAAACAAAATGCGTATTCTGGTAGAGTCTCCGAAAACCTTGAATAATTCGGCCAGATCATAAAGCTCTGTTTCTTCCGGCAGGGTTTCATCTACAATTTTAAGCAGATCTTCATGTATTTCATTACTCTCACATAATTCTTCTTTGCATACTTCCATTTTCTTACCTGTTACCTTTCCGGCTTATCACAAAAGGTTTCTGCTGATTTGCCTGTTTCTTATAAATTCTTTACAAATAATGTACGGATCGCGTTTAATACTGCCAGGATCATAACACCTACATCTGCAAAAATGGCCACCCACATGTTTGCAATACCTAAAGCTCCAAGGATCAGGCAGAGAATTTTAATGCCGATTGCAAAATAAATATTTTCATATACAATACGGATACATTTACGTGCAATTTTGATCGCTTTGGAAATCTTCAGAGGATCATCATCCATCAGAACGATATCTGCTGCTTCGATTGCTGCATCTGAACCAAGCGCTCCCATCGCAATACCAATATCGGCTCTGGATAATACAGGGGCATCATTGATACCGTCACCTACAAACGCAAGTTTAGCCTTTTCAGACTTCTGATTAAGAAGTTCTTCTACCCTGGAAACTTTGTCAGCAGGTAAAAGTTCGCTGTATACTTCCTGAATTCCCAGTTCCCCGGCAACCTGATCTGCAACACGTTTTGAGTCGCCTGTCAGCATAACGGTCTTGCTGATTCCGGCTTTCTTCAGTTCAGCGATTGCCTCTTTTGCATGAGGTTTGATGATATCGGATATCAGGATATGCCCTGCATATTTGCCGTCAATGGCCATATGCACAACAGTTCCTACATGATGGCAATCCTGATAAGCAATGCCAAGTCTGTTCATTAATTTGGTATTACCGGCAGCTACAGATACACCGTCAACTTTGGCAATCACACCATTACCACTGATTTCTTCAATATCAGTAACACGATTTCTGTCGATTGGTTTTCCGTATGCTTTCTGCAGGCTCTTGCTGATCGGATGGGAGGAAGAACACTCGGCAAGTGCTGCATATTCTAACAATTTCTCATCAGGCATTTTATTGTGATGAATACCACTTACTTCGAAGACACCCTGAGTCATAGTACCTGTTTTGTCAAATACAACATATTTTGTCTGAGCCAGTGTTTCCAGATAGTTGGAACCCTTGACCAAAATGCCCTGATTGCTGGCTCCGCCGATTCCTGCGAAGAAACTTAACGGGATGCTGATGACCAGCGCACATGGACAGCTGATTACAAGGAAGGTAAGAGCTCTGTAGATCCAGTCTCCCCACATGGCAGATTTTCCCATAATAAGAAGTACGATCGGCGGGATAAATGCAAGAGCAAGGGCTCCGTAACATACTGCAGGTGTATAGTATTTCGCAAATTTGGAAATAAAGTTTTCAGATTTTGACTTTCTGGAGCTGGAATTCTCTACCAGTTCAAGGATCTTGGATACTGTAGATTCACCGAATTCTTTAGTTGTACGGATCTTCAGCAGACCTGTCATATTGATACAGCCACTGATCACTTCATCGCCTGCTTTTGCATCACGCGGAAGACTCTCACCTGTCAGTGCACTTGTATTTAATGTAGAAGTTCCCTCGGTGATCACTCCATCGATCGGTACTTTTTCACCCGGCTGAACAACAATAATGGTTCCGATCTCAACTTCATCAGGATCAACCTGTTCCAGTGTTCCGTCTTTCTCTATGTTCGCATAATCAGGACGGATATCCATCAGTTCACTGATGTTTCGTCTGCTCTTTCCCACTGCATAGCTCTGGAAAAGTTCTCCAATCTGGTAGAAAAGCATAACTGCAACACCCTCGGAATAATCGCCAAGGAGAATTGCACCTACTGTGGCTACAGCCATCAGAAAGTTCTCGTCAAACACCTGTTTATTTAAAATACCCTTAAATGCTTTCTTCAGGATATCATAGCCGATAACCAGATATGGGATCATAAAAAGAACAAATCTCAGGTAGCCCTCTGCCGGCAGTAAGGAAAAGACCACGATCAGCACTGCTGCTATGATAATTCTGATCAGCATTTTCTTCTGCTTCTTGTTCATATCAATACCTCTCTCTTCTTATAAAAGCAGGACCGCTGCAAAAAAACTTTCCGGCGAAAAGCTCAGTGCCGGGATACGTTTTATGCAACAGTCCATTCTCCGGATAACTCAAAATTAAAGATAGATCTCACAGTCGTCTTCTACCTTCTTGCAGTTCTTTAATACGTCTTTCATAACTGCTTTTGGATCCTGTCCGTCTTCGAATTCAACGATCATCTTCAGCATCATGAAATTAACTGTTGCATCTTTAACACCGGCTGTATTCCTGGCAGCTTCCTCCATTTTATTAGCACAATTTGCACAGTCTACATCGATTTTATAAGTTTTCTTCATAATATTTTCCCTTTCCGCTCATCTCTTTTATATTAACATATGAGCACTTGTTCATTTGTTTGATTTTATTATAACCTTATTTTCTCTTCTGTCAATAGTTTTGAGGAGATTTCTTTACGGAAATAAAAAGTTATGTTATAATCCATGTTATTATAGTTTAACGTGTTGCTTTAATGTTTTAAAAAACAGGATATTATTATCCGGCAGGTATCAAAATCATAAAAAGAAATATGATACTCTTTGACAGAACATAACTGCCTGTACTTTTGCGTACAGCAGTTCACAGCAGCAATATCGGAAAGAAAAAAGGAGGGAGTATCAATATGGCGATACATGAATCAGGAGAAGATTATCTCGAAGCGATCCTTATGATCAAAAAAAGAAACGGTAATGTCCGCTCTATCGACATTGCGCATGAACTGTCTTTTTCAAAACCGAGTGTCAGTGTTGCAATGAAGAATTTGAAAGCCAGTAATTACATTACGATTGATGAGAACGGATTTATCAATCTGACGGAAACCGGGCAGGAAATTGCAGATAAGATTTATGAAAGACATACCTTTCTGACAGGATGGCTGACTTCTATCGGAGTTGACCCGAAGGTTGCAGCCGAGGATGCCTGTAAGATGGAGCATGCGATCAGCGCAGAGAGTTTTGCTGCCATTAAGAAGTCTATTGCAGGCACGCTTGAAAATTAAATAAAAACATAATAAAAACCATATCCCGGATTTTCAGAGACTAAGCATCTGTTGCTTTATCATGAAATCCCGGATATGGTTTTTTATGGTTATCTTTATGCTTCCTCTTCTTTTGGAAGAAGATTTCTCATACTTCTTAAACTGATAGTCAGTGTTGACATGTTATGAAGCAGTGCGGATGTTGTAGGCATAATGATACCTGTAACTCCAAGTGCGATCAGACCGCCGTTTATACCGATAATAGTTCTGTAATTATTATGGATACGCTTCATCAGCGCTGTACTCAGTCTCTTTAACGTAACAATCTCATGGAGATTATCTGCAGAAATTGTAACATCTGCGATCTCACGTGCAATAGCTGCGCCATCACTGATAGCAATTCCCACACTTGCAGAAGAAAGTGCCAGAGAATCATTGATCCCATCACCGATCATAATAACTTTATGACCCAGTTCTTTTTCTTTCTCTACAAAAGATGCCTTATCTTCCGGCAGAACTTCGGAGTAATATTCATCTACGCCTACACGTTTCGCAATAGCTGCTGCTGTACGTTCACTGTCACCGGTCATCATTACGACTTTTGTAATGCCGGCTTCTTTTAATTCACGTACTGCATCTGCAGCCTCTTCACGAAGCGGATCCTCTACACAGATAACTGCTGCAAGTTTTCCTTCGATTGCAAGATACAGGTGAGAACATTCTAATGGCAGGTGTTCAAATCTGTCTTCCATTCCTTCCGGAATTACACACTTTTCATCTTCCATTACGAAATGCCAGCTTCCGATCACTGCCTTTTTGCCTTCAATAGTTGTAGAAATACCATGAGCTACGATATATTCTACTTTTGAATGCATTTCCTCATGAACAAGATGTTTCTCTTTGGCTGCATTGACAACTGCTCTTGCCATGGAATGAGGGAAATGTTCCTCCATACATGCTGCAATACGCAGAAGCTCATCTGAACTCAGCTCTTCACTGAAAGATACCACATCTGAAACTACAGGCTTTGCTTTTGTAAGTGTACCTGTCTTGTCAAATACAATAGTCGTGGCATCAGCCATTGCTTCCATATATTTACCGCCCTTTACAGTAATACTGTGAGTACTTGCCTCACGTATAGCGGATAATACGGAAACAGGCATGGCAAGCTTCAGTGCGCAGGAGAAATCTACCATAAGTACCGCAAGGGTTTTCGTCATGTTTCTGGTAAGCAGATAAGTTATCCCTGTACCTGCAAGAGTGTATGGCACAAGTCTGTCTGCAAGATGTTCTGCATTACTTTCCACAGAGGATTTCAGCTTCTCAGAATCCTCGATCATGTTGACGATCTTCTCATAGCGGCTGGAGCCTGCTGCTTCTTTAACCTTAACAGTGAGTTCGCCCTCTTCCAGAACAGTTCCTGCATAGGCAAAGCTGCCTTCTGCTTTACGTACAGGCGCAGATTCACCTGTCAGAGAAGTCTGGTTGACCATTGCTTCTCCTGCTGCAACATTTCCGTCAAACGGAATCACATTACCCATATGTACGCGTATCAGATCACCTGCTTTAACAGAAGAAGCAGATATAAGAACCTCCTGTCCGTCTTCGTTTACAAACCATACTTTCTCTGCATTGATAGACATGCTTCTTGCAAGGTCATTGACGGATTTCTTATGTGTCCATTCCTCAAGAATCTCACCGATTCCAAGCAGGAACATGGTGGAACCTGCAGTATTGAAGTCACCGCGGAGCATAGATACACCGATTGCTGTTGCATCCAGTACAGGTACCTCCAGTTTTCCCTTCATCAAAGTACGTACACCTTGATAAATGTATTTCACTGATTTCACTGTAGTGATCGCTACACGTACCGGGTATGGCAAAAACATTTTATTTAATGTACGCATTACTACAGAGTTGATCAGTTTTTCTTTATAGGTTTCGTTTAATTCACGTCCGGAATTCTCAAGTGCTGATTCAGATACCTGAGCAGTTTCATAGGAAAATCTGCTCAGTAAACGAATCAGCCCATCTCTGCTGCCGGTATAGACAACAGCGACATCCTGAGTTCTTACATAAACCGATGCCTTGCTGATATTTGCCTCTTTCTCCAGATAACACTGCAGAATATCCGCCTGTCTGTAGGTCATGTGTTTCTGCGCAAGGTGGATACGAATTCGTCCTTTTATTTCATGCTTAATAGCAAATTTCATTATTCCTCGCTGCCTTCTTCTGTTTCTTCTGTCTCTTCTTTGAAATCTGTTGTCTCTTCTGTTTCTTCTGCTGCTTCGTCAGCTGTATCTTCTACCACTTCCTCAGCTGCTGCTCTGTCTTCGTTGATCTGCTGTGCTTCTGCATAAATATCCTCAGCATTCTCCTGAATTGCGGAAGCTGTTTTCATTACACATGCCTTTGCACGTAAAACGGCTGCTGTGCAGTTTGTGTATAATTTCTTTGCATCTTTACTTGTAAGAATCTTGATACCTGCTGTACCGAAAGCTACTCCTGCTGCAAAGATTCCTGTTTTTTTACCGTCAAATTTAATCATTGATGTATCCTCCTGTTGTGATTTTTAATTTATTGTAACCACTCAGCATCCTTTCGGTGCTGAACAGTTATGAACTGTTTTCAGATAAATATGATGGGCAAACGCATTATTGCGACATCAGCTTATTTATATTTCATGTATTATACAGCCAAAATTCTCATATTTCTACTTTTTTCTTCTTGTTGAGAAATGTTCTCATTTCAGATATATGATATATATCAAGAAGGTTGCCGGAAATTGTATTGCAAAAAGAGGATAAAAACCTGAAGAAATATAAGAAAGCCACCGGAAATTATACTCTTCAGTATTTCCCGGCGGTCATCAGTTCGTTCTCTATTTAAATTTTTACTTGTTTTCAATGTTTAAAATCACAGGAATTTACGAACATCCGCTCGATTTCCTGTTTATCAATGTATCCACAGGCCTTCAGTCCTGTCAGGACTACATTATTAAAACTGTCTTTTGATAATTTCTGGACTGTATTATCATCCAGCTCGATGGTGCATACACTTTCATCTTTACAATCCGGATTTCTCACGATTTTATACATATTTCTTCTGCTGATCGCACCAATTTCTTCCAAAAGGTTTACCATACGGTACACCGTAGCTGATCCGATGCCCGGATCCAGGCGGGATGCGTTGTAATAGATTTCTTTACAGCAGGAACACTCATTTTCAAGAATGACTTCCAACAGCATTCTTCTCTGTTTGGTAATCCTGCATCCTCGCTTCTTTAATTCCTGGATTACAACATCTTTCTGCATTCGGGTTCTCTGGTAATTGGGCTCTTTACAATTTTCCTGTCTCTGTAATGCTGCTGCTCCCAAAATCACATCATCCTTCCGCTTGTTAATTTCTGTTTCCTGACATATGGCTGCTGTTTGGCATCAGGTTTCAGTAATATGCCTGATTCTCAATGGCACCCTCTGCAGTGGCTGCAGTCTCCGCCACATGATGACTTGCCGCTTTTTTTGTCTCTGACGATTCCTCTTATGATCAGTCCGACAATTAAAATCAAAATTGCTCCTACAATCAATGTTCCCATAAATGACACCTCCTGCTTTATATCATTATCATACACATATAATCACTATACTGCAATCTGATAATCAGCAGTCCACTAACTGTGAAGATACGTTACTGTTCACTTCGTTCTCAGTAACACGCTCCGCGATGAAAAAGGTATGAAACAGTTGCAATTCTGTTTATCAGAACCCGCACCACCAGATGGGACGCAGGCTCTGATCTTATTACTGTTTTATCTGGCTTTTGCCATACCCTTTACCTTTACATTAAGGCTGCCGCTTTCCTTATAAGGTCTGAACAGCAGATATAAAAATCCGATGATAATTGCGAATGCAACCACTGTCCAGATACCGAAACCGCCGCCTGTAACCAGTGTACCGATCTGATAGATACACAGAGACACAAGATATGCAAGTCCACACTGATATCCGATTGCAAATAAAAACCATTTTGTATTGTTCATCTCTCTCTTGATCGCACCCATAGCTGCGAAGCAAGGAGCACAAAGAAGGTTGAATACCAGGAAGCCATAAGCTGCGATCGGTGTCATGGCTGCTGCAAGGTTACCCCAGATCTCAGCACCGTCTTCTGCAACTTCTGCGAATCCATAAAGCATACCAAATGTAGCTACTACATTCTCTTTTGCGATCAGACCTGTAACAGCTGCAACTGCCATCTTCCATCCTTCGCCGGCTTTTGTCCAGCCAAGAGGTGCAAAGATCCATGCGATTGCTGTACCGATCTTAGAAAGGATACTCTCGTTAAGCTCTTCAACCATACCGAAGCTTCCGCCTTCCCATCCGAAGCTCATTAAGAACCACAGAATGATTGTTGAAAGAAGGATGATTGTTCCGGCTTTCTTAATGAAGGACCAGCCTCTTTCCCACATACTTCTTAAGATGTTGCTGACTGTTGGCCAGTGGTATGCAGGAAGCTCCATAACGAACGGAGCCGGATCACCGGCAAACATTTTTGTTTTCTTTAAGATGATACCGGAGCAGATAATTGCTGCGATACCGACAAAGTAACAACTTGTTGCAACCCATCCGCTGTTTCCGAAGAATGCACCTGCGATCATGGCAATGATCGGAAGTTTAGCTCCGCAGGGAACGAATGTAGTTGTCATGATTGTCATCTTTCTGTCACGGTCATTCTCGATCGTACGGGAAGCCATAACACCTGGAACACCGCATCCACTGCCGATAAGCATTGGAATGAAGGATTTACCTGAAAGACCGAATTTACGGAAAATTCTGTCCATGATGAATGCTACACGAGCCATGTAACCACAGGACTCAAGGAATGCAAGGAATGCAAACAGTACAAGCATCTGAGGTACGAAACCGAGAACAGCTCCCACACCGGCTACAATACCGTCAAGGATCAGTCCCTGTAACCATGCTGCACAGCCAATCGCATTCAGCCCTGATTCAATTGCCGGAGGAATGATCTCACCAAACAGAACATCGTTTGTCCAGTCAGTTACGAAAGCACCAACTGTAGTTACAGATACATAATATACGATAAACATTACAACTGCAAAGATCGGCAGTGCCAGCCATCTGTTGGTAACAATACGGTCGATCTTATCAGATGTGGAAAGCTTATCTTTTCTTGCCTTAGTCACACACTGACCAATGATAGAAGAAATATAAACATATCTCTCATTTGTGATAATACTTTCTGTATCGTCGTCAAACTCATCTTCCATTTCTTTGATCTCGGCAGATACATTTACGGATGTATTCATCTGCTCAATGATCTTGTCATCTCTTTCAAGAAGCTTGATTGCGAAGAATCTCTTCTGTTCTTCCGGTACCACACCGGTCAGTTTATTCTCAACTGCTCCGATGATTTCTTCTGCTTTATCACAGAATTCATGGACAGGTGTTATTTTCTTATGGCTCTGGGCAATGGAAACTGCCTTATTTGCAGCTTCTGTGATTCCAGTTCCTTTCAGCGCAGAAATAGTAACAACTTCACAGCCAAGTTTCTTTTTCAGTTTATCAATATGTATTGTATCGCCGTTTTTCTCAACGATATCCATCATGTTGACTGCCATGATGACCGGAATCCCAAGTTCCAGAATCTGTGTTGTAAGATACAGGTTACGTTCAATATTGGTACCATCAACGATATTGATGATCGCATCCGGTTTTTCCTGAAGAATGTAATTTCTTGCAACTACTTCTTCAAGTGTATATGGTGATAAAGAATAAATACCGGGTAAGTCAGTGAGAACAACATCTTTGTGTCCTTTCAGCTTACCCTCTTTTTTCTCGACAGTTACACCTGGCCAGTTACCTACAAACTGATTTGAGCCGGTCAGTGCATTGAACAATGTCGTTTTACCACAGTTCGGATTACCTGCGAGTGCAATTTTTACTGACATAATCTCTCTCCTCTGATTTCTTGATCGCTTTTATTTTGATCGCTTTATCCAATCTTTCTGCTGTTGATATCACATTCAACAGTTATTAGTCATCACTAATACTTAGTTTTTATTAACTATTAGATGGCACTAATTGTTAGAAAGACCTAACATGATGTCAAAAAATTATTCCACAACAATCATTTCGGCATCTGCTTTACGTAAGGATAATTCATATCCTCTTACAGTTACTTCTACAGGATCTCCCAGAGGTGCAACTTTTCTTACATAAATTTCCACGCCTTTAGTGATTCCCATATCCATGATTCTTCTCTTGACTGGACCTTCACCGGTAAGTTTCTGGACTTTAACGGTCTCTCCAACATGAACTTCTTTTAATGTCTTCAAGTTTCTTTCCCTTCTTTCCCCGGAGCGTGTCTGAAAAATCATTTCCACAATCTGCACGCTCTAGAATTTTATTTTTCTTTCAGGAAGAAATTATGGTTCAGACCATAATCTTGCTTGCCATATCTTTTCCAATGGCAACCCTGGATTCTTTAACATTAACGATCAGGCTTCCGTTAATCTCAGAAACAACTGTGACAACTCCTCCTACTACGAAGCCGAGCTCCTCAAGATGTCTCTTCACTTCTTCTTTGCCTCCAATCCTTTTGATTGTAAAAGGTTCACCGGCATTTACCATTGATAACGGCATTTCTTCATCCCTTCCTTTGCATTTAATAAGTGATAAACATTATCTTTATCATGTGGTTAGTGTATTCTAATTTTGGTTAGATGTCAATAACTTTATTGAAATTTTTAATGATAAAGTTTTTCAGTTTAAAACATTAATAATTTTTTTCATTAATTTATCACTATATTATGCAATATATACAAGAAAAGTATTTATCAGCAACGTGCTTCGAGAATACCGTTGAGTGCATTTCCGCTGCTGGTATGGCAGCGCACAATATCTGTAGAAGCGCCAACCTCGTCCAGTGCGCATTTTACCATCTTATGGGATACAGTATTTGTAAAAAGTACCAGAAGATCCGGACATCCTATCTTTTTGCCGAAGTCTGCCTCCATCTGTGTAAATACTTTACATTTACATTTATAAGATTTGCAGATTTTTTTGTACTGTCCTACCATTCTGTCATGTCCACCTACGATTACAATACTCATGTATTATCCTCCTTTTGTTTTCTCATCTTTTATGGATTGCTATAGGGTAATAATTAAGCATTTTCTGTGCTTTGTTTATAGTTATCTTTTGCTAACTATAAGTTAGTATAAACTAACATATAGGGTTTGTCAATATCTTTTCACAATTTTGCAGAAGTATAATCATTCGCAGAGTAAAAAAAGACTGCCATACAGTATTTATAACTGTACCGCAGTCTCTATATATGTTATTTTAGAGGATTGCTATACAATCATCATTCCGGCAATGCCACATATCCAGTATTCCGGTAAGATGTACGATGGTTATTCCTTAATTGGTCACAGGAACAATAATTAATATTCTTCGTAGGAAACGCTTCCGTCAGAATATGTAATCTCATAATAGCCGTGTCCGCTTCCATCGCAGTCATCATACTGCTGACGGCTTACTTCGTATGGCGCTGACGGCTGAGCTGCCGGTTCGGAGTAAGAAGGTTCCTGATAAGAATAATCGCTGGAATTATCATAGGATGAAGCCTGAGAAGCAGCGGCAGCCTGTGCAGCTTCTGCTGCAGCTTTTTCTTTTGCCTCTTTCGCTTCTTTTTCAGCTTTTACTTTAGCATCAGCAGCTTCTTTATTCTCAGTGATATAAGAATGATAAATATATCCTGTCACCTCATCTGTTTCAATTTTGATCCATTCCGGAACAATTGAGACAGCCTTTACCTCTGTGCCTGTTGAAAGAACTTTCAGAGATTTGCTTTCTTTATCTGCCTGCTCACGTACATTTACATTAGATAACAGATACATGGTAAGAGGGGAATCCCATTCTTTTTCGTCAGCAGTCTCAGCAATCTCCTGCTCCTTTTTATCCGCATCCTGATATTTAATATAAAGGAATCCATATTCATCGTAGATAACCGGGTCTGTCCAGGAATCAGGATCTACATTTTCAAAAACATGATCTGTTTCATCTTTGCCTGTTACTGTGAGTGTTTTTCCAACAGCATCTTCTTTTTTGTCAGCATCCTTATCAGCATCTTTGGCGTCTTTCAGATCTTTGGCAGTAAGTGCGTATCCTGTCTGATTCTTAACAGTTACTTCCTGTGTATCTGTTTTGACAGTTAAATCTTCTGCTGTTTCTTCTGCCTTATCAGCATCTTCAGTTTTCTCATCGGTGCTCTCTGTCTTGGCAGTCTGTGCAGCATCATCTGAAGCTGCAAACGCTGCTACGGGTGCAAATGCCATTGTTCCTGCTACAGAAAGGCTTAAAAGTGTTGTGATTATTTTTCTTTTCATTGTATGATGTCCTCCTCAATGATGTTTTTATAAATATTTAAATATTTATCACCTTTTGTTATCAGCACTTCCAGATCATTTCCATCGGCCAGTGCCAGCTCAGCAGGCATATAAAGACAGAAGCCATTGTCATCCAGTCTGTCTCCGTCTGCAATATCCATAGGAAATGCTTCATATACGGTTCCGTTTATCCTGAGATAAATCCGGGAATCTGTATCCAGATATCCCTCTTTGATGCGGCCGGAAACCTGAACCACGGTTCCCTGTGGTTTCATTTTTACATCCCAGGCTGCATCTGTCGCAGTACTTTCCTCCTCACCTGTCAACGAAACTTCTTTTGCAGTAAGAACAGGCGGAAACTGTGACATTTCCGGAAGAAAACGCTCTGCTCGCTCTATCACTACCGTATCAGCGTTCATTGTATCTACATCACTTAGCTGATACGGAATTCCTCTGGAAAAATATGCATTTGCATAAGCATCAGCCATATATGGAAGCAGCGCATTTCCAAATGAATCTCTGTACATGACAAGACTGCCTTCCTTAACCGGATTTACTGTTGTGATACGCGGATCAAAATTGCTGTTGATCTTGCCAGCTACTGCATAAGTAGTTTCTTTGTTATAATATACTTCATCATCTGCAGTTGTTGCAAGAGGATACAGCATTGTATCCAGATCTCCGGTATAATCTTTACGTACTTCATAAGGCTCATCTGTATAAGAATCGTGTTCTTTATTCAGGGCCGTCATCAAAACATCTGCTGCCAGTGCAGCACCTTTATTATTCCAGTGGGAGTCTCTTGCGTGATAAAGTACTTCATCCTGATCTGTAAATGCCTGATACAAATCTGCGTAAGAAACGTTCTCCTGTTCCAAAACTTTTGTCAGCCTTTCACGGTTTGTTTCATCTGTTATCTTCAGGCTGTCATAGTATGGCATGTTCTCACCGTACAGAGAGTTCTTATTCGGAGCGATTGTAAACAGAAACTTCACATCTTTTTCGTTCAGAGCTTCCTGAGTCATGGACAGCATATGTGCAATATTATACAGACTTCTGTCTGAAAGCAGATTCTGCCCCAGATAATCATCCAGAGAATCTTTATAATAAAGCCATCCGTTTTTCCCCTGGATCACACCGTCTGCAGTAGATGTTTCCAGAAGCTTTCCATGCAGCAGGGCATTTCCGGTAACAAGTTCATTTCTGAAAGCAAAATGTTCCTGAAAATAATCTCCGGCCTGAGAAAGCCATTCTACATTCCATTTTCCCTCTTCTGTTTTGAGAGTGGGAAATTCTGAAAGCTGGCGATTCTCAGAAGAAGTCTCCGGTTTGGCGATCAGCATCCCCACTGACGGGCACAGGCAGACGGCAAAAAATAAAACACTGTAGATTAATTTACCTTTTTTCATGTCTGTCCTCCCTTAAAATCTGAAATAGATAAATGGATTATAGGTTCCGCTTGCAAGACTGAGCATGCAGACAACCAGTCCAAGCAGACTGCATACATATGCAAAAGGAGCGTACCATTTCTTATTATTTACAGTTTTGATAACAGGACAGCATGCAATCAGGGCACCTGCCAGGGTAACAAGAAATACAGGGGTGATCTGCTGCACTGCAAAACTCATGGCAGCGGCATTCCATGTAAATCCTGTAAACATCTCTTTTATCCAGAATAATCCCTGAGACATGGTATCTGCCCGGAAGAACACAAAACCAATGCACACTACCAGAAGTGCGTAGATATGCTGAAATACAGCTTTTAGCTTAGAACCTTTTCTTCCAATCCACGGAACATATTCCTCAAGCATAAGGAAACATCCATGATAGATTCCCCAGAACAGGAAATTTACTGCTGCTCCATGCCAGATACCGGTACACAGGAATACGATCATCTTATTTACAACTGTGCGGAATTTTCCTTTTCTGTTTCCGCCAAGGGGAATATAAAGATATTCCAGAAACCATCCGGACAGAGAAATATGCCATCTTCTCCAGAACTCCCGGATACTTCCGCTGATATAGGGATAGTTGAAGTTTTCTTTGAAATGAAAACCAAACATCCAGCCCAGTCCGATCGCCATGTCGCTATATCCGCTGAAATCGAAATAAATCTGCAGCATATAGGAAATGGCACCCAGCCATGCTCCGGCAGCGTTGATATTTCCTGCAGAAGCACCAAAGAGCTGGTCTGCAACAAGTCCCATAGTATTGGAAATCAGGACTTTCTTACAGAGTCCGGCTGAAAATCTGCGGATTCCCAGCGAAACTCCCTCCAGAGACTGGGTACGGTTGTCAATTTCCTGTGCTATATCATGGTACTTGACAATCGGTCCTGCGATCAGCTGTGGGAAGAAGGAAATATACAGCAAAACTTTTGCGTAATTCTTCTGCGCCTTTGTTGTTCCCCGATATACATCGATCACATAAGACATAGCCTGGAATGTGAAGAATGAGATTCCGATTGGCATGCGGATCTGTGGCAGCGGCAGATGCAGTCCTGTCAGAGTGTTGACTGTTCCCAGGATAAAATCCGTATACTTAAATACAATAAGGATTCCCAGGTTACAGATAACAGCAAGTGTCAGAATTACTTTCTTGTATTTGCTGCTTTCAATCAGACAGGCACAAAAATAGTTTAATAATGTAGAAACAAATAATAAAATGATATATACAGGTTCGCCATATGCGTAAAAAAGTACACTTGCCAGCAACAGCAACGCATTCTTCAGTCGTATTCCCGGAAGAATACAGTGCAGGATAAACACCACCGGCAGAAATATACACATGAAAACCATTGAACTAAAAACCATAATAACTCTCTTCCATCATTTTTTATTGCAGTTTTAATAAGGCAGAACACCGAAAATGACCTCTACTCCTTTTGAAGTTTCACCGGTACTCAGTACAAAATTCTGATAATACAGCATATATTCTTTTCCGTTTCCGTAGCAGCCGGTAAGTTTCTCCGTTTTCTTAGGCTTTCCGAGAAGTTTTTTTAATGTTGCTGCTTTCTTTTCATATCCATATGCTTTTCTCAGTTTTGAACTCTTTACACTGTCGTATACTCCGGTTTTGGAATTGAATACATAGAATTTGTCATTGATAACATAAATCCCTTTCAGCATTCTTGCGTTTGTATCAAATCCATAATATTTTTTGCCGATTTTTTTGACTGCAGGTGTTTTAACACCAAGCTTTACAGAGCCTGAATATGCTGCTCCGTTTTTTCCAAAATAATATCTGTATGAATAAATCTTTCCTTTTTTGGTAACCTTTACAGTTTTCCATTTATTTGTTACCTTTTCAGATTGACCGTTTTTATTGATAACATAATAATAGTACTTTCCCTTTTCTTTTACCAGACCTGTCTTTGCATCGCCTGTATTGGCAGCTTCTGTGCTGACCGGAGTCAGCCAGAATACTGCTGATGCAGAAGCAAACAGAAGGCAGAAGATCATCAGGAACATTTTTATTTGTTTTTTTATCATAAATGCTTTTCTCCTGTTTCACTTAAAATTTTCATAATCCCGGAAGGTAAAAATCTGTCAGAAATTTACATTATATGTTTTCTGGGTTTTGTAAACCTTTCCTTTCATTGCATTACGTTTCTGCATAAACCATTTTCCCTTTCTCAAAGAAGAAAATCTGTTGGCATTGGTATCAAAGGTGTACCATTTGTTTCCAACTTTGATTTCTACCCATCCATGGTTCTGCCATCTTGTCTTGTTAAACGCATTACTTGTTCCCACACAGATTCTTACAGGAAGTCCGGTTGCACGTCTTGCAAGGTAGGCAAATGCAGCAGCGTCATGATAGCAGCTTCCAGCTTTTGTTTTAAGCATTTCCTGTGCAAATTTACTGTCCCAGCCAGATGCTGACGGAATTCCACCCATGTATCTCTTATATCCGAAAGCTTTTTTTGTATAGTTAAACAGTTTCTGTAATTTTTGTTTATCTGTTGTTTTTGCAGTAAATTTCTGAGTTTTGATTACCTTGTCAAGAGCCTTTGCAAAACTCTTTGTAAGAACTTTAGCAGAGCTTTTAGCAGTTGCTGCTTCGGCCTGAACAGTTTCGGTTACTGCAGGTACTGTCGCAGGAGCAGAGCTGCATGCTAAGGTAGCTGCTGTGCAAAGTACTGTCAGTTTTTTCATAAATTTGTTCTTCATCTTTTCTTTTTCTCCTTTTTTTAAACTTTTTATCCAAATTTAACAGAGCCTGAAGTCCAGTGGTAAACACCATACCCATAGGTTCCGTAAATTCCGCTTGCCCATCCGGCGTAAGTTGCTTCCGGATCGTAGCTGAGTCCGGATATCTGAACCCAGCAATGACGCGTCATTCCGTCAGATCTGCCATCACGTGAACCTGGAACATATCCATAAATTATGTACGGTTCATATCCGATTTCCTTTGCCAGTGCCGCAAATGCACAGGCAAAACCATAACAGTTTCCACCCCTGTTTTGCAGAGTATAAAGTGCCATGGAACGCTGCCAGTTTTTCTGACCCAGATTTGGGTAATGTGACCAGTATCTGATATTTCCACCTACAACATATCTCCAGCAGGCGTATAATTTTTGGCTTTTTGTCATTTTTGAATTAGTAATAGAAGACACGATCTGCATACTGCGGATTTTTAACAACGCATCTGTAGTTTCTTTCGCTGCTCCTGATGAAGTGAAATAATACTTCTTCTTCTCACGGTAACGTTTTTTGTAAATCCTTCCTTTGGAATTGGCGTAGTAAAGGTGGTTTTTTCTGATAAAATATCCAGTTGCAGCTTTTCCGTCCTTTGTTGTCAGACAATAAGAATATTTGCCTATTGTGACAATTTTGCCAGCCCGGTTCTCAAGTCTTTTGTGATCTTTACCAAACACATAAACTACATTATTTTTGAAAATCACTCCGCCGGTCACAGCATATCCATTTGAATCAAAGTAGTAATGATCTCCATCAATTACTTTCCATTTATTTTTAATCTTATTTCCTTTGAAATAATAACACAGCTTATTACCCTCTTCAACAAGACCTTTCCGGGAAACCACCGTCGGAGAGGGTGTCGGGGATACTGTCGGCGGAGCCTCTGATGCATACACACTTCCTGATGCAAAGATAAACAACATACAGGTTATGACACCAAGAAGTGTTTTTAACTTTTTCATGTCAATTCTCCTTTTCTTTTCATAAATAGTACTCACAATCTGTATTATATCAAAAAGTGGAATGTATTTCCATATTTTATAAGTATTTAATCAAAAAAACTGCTGCAAAAAATATGTACCTGACATATCTTTTTACAGCAGTATTCTGGAAAATCAGTGATTATAATTTCTTACCTGTAAGCATTTCATAACCCTGAAGATATTTTCCAATTGTCTTATCCACAATGTCCTGCGGAAGTGTCCAGTCATTGTCCGGATTTGCTTTCAGCCAGTCACGTGCAAACTGTTTGTCAAAGGATGGCTGGCCATGTCCCGGTTCATATCCTTCAGCAGGCCAGAAACGGGAGCTGTCCGGTGTGAGCATCTCATCACCGATTACCATGTTTCCGTCTTTATCCAGACCAAATTCAAATTTGGTATCTGCGATAATGATTCCCTTGCTTAATGCGTATTCCGCACATTTCTTATAAAGTGCAATTGTATTATCACGAAGTTTTGCAGCTAATTCCTCTCCTCTGCCCGGGAAATATTTCTCAAGGTGAGCGATGCTCTGCTCATAGGAGATATTTTCGTCATGATCGCCAATCTCAGCCTTTGTGGACGGAGTATAGATCGGCTCAGGAAGCTTGTCAGATTCCTTCAGTCCTTCCGGTAATTCAATGCCGCAGACTTTACCTGTCTTCTTGTAGCTTTCCCAGCCGCTTCCTGTAATATATCCACGAACAATACATTCAATAGGCAGCATCTCAAGCTTACGGCACATCATGCTGTTTCCGTCAAATTTCTCCTGCTGGAAAAATTCAGGCATATCTTTTACATCTACAGAAATCATGTGGTTCGGCAGAATGTCTTCTGTCATGTCAAACCAGAACTTGGACATCTGAGTCAGTACAGTTCCCTTCTTGGTTACCTGATTGTTCAGGATAACATCAAAGCAGCTGATGCGGTCTGTCGCAACCATGATCAGGCTGTCACCGTTGTCATAAATCTCACGTACTTTACCTTCTTTGATTGGTTTCATTTCCTGCATTTTTTCGCACCTCAATATTCGTTATGTAATTTGTAAAACTCCAAAATTATCGGCCTTTGCCGAAATCACTGTATTACCGTACCACTATCTCTGTAAGGTTGTCAATACACTGAATTTTATTTAGCTTTGCTGATAAAATGTAAGCAAAGGTTAATTTTCACTTCATATCCTAAATTGGCTTTATTCTTCCTTCGCCCATCCGTAAGAATATTTTACAGCCTTATTCCATCCTTTGATCTTCTGCTCTCTTGTTTCTCCTGTAATAGACGGGTAGAATTTCTGATCAATGGACCAGTTATGGCGTACTTCTTCTTTGTTGCTCCAGTAGCCTACTGCCAGACCTGCCAGATAAGCAGCCCCCATTGCAGTTGTCTCAACACAGCATGGACGGTTGACCGGTGCATTGATAATATCTGCCTGTGTCTGCATCAGGAAATTGTTGGCACTGGCTCCGCCATCAACTTTTAATGCCGCCAGATTAATGCCTGAATCTGCTTTCATGGCATTTAGTACGTCATTTACCTGATAGGCAATAGATTCCAGCGTTGCGCGGATAATATGATATTTGTTCACACCTCGGGTAATTCCTACGATCGTACCTCTCGCATACTGATCCCAGTGGGGAGCTCCCAGTCCTGTAAAGGCCGGCACAACATAACATCCATGTGTATCTGATACTTTATTTGCCATATACTCGGAATCTTCAGAAGAATCAATTACCTTTAATTCATCTCGCAGCCACTGGATAGCTGCACCTGCAACAAAAATTGATCCTTCCAGTGCATAGGTTACCTTTCCGTCCAGTCCCCATGCAATCGTAGTAACCAGTCCGTTTTTTGAAAAGACAGGTTTTTCTCCTGTATTCATCAGAAGAAAACATCCTGTGCCATAAGTATTTTTTGCTTCTCCGGCATTAAAGCAGGTCTGGCCAAACAAAGCAGCCTGCTGATCACCTGCTGCACCTGCAATAGGGATAGCACCGCCAAGGACTGCCGGATCTGCTTTTCCATAAATACAGCTGGATGGCATTGGTTTGGGAAGCATGGACTTTGGAATGTCAAGTTCATTCAAAATTTCCTGATCCCACTGTAAAGTATTGATATTAAAAAGCATGGTTCTGGATGCATTGGAATAATCTGTAACATGGACTCTGCCCTTTGTCAGTTTCCAGATCAGCCAGGTTTCCACAGTTCCAAACAAAAGCTGCCCTTTCTGCGCTTTCTCTCTGGCTCCTTCTACATTGTCCAGAATCCACTTTATTTTTGTTGCAGAGAAATAAGCATCGATCACAAGCCCTGTTTTCTCCCTGAATTTCTCAGTCAGTCCTCTGGCTTTCAGCGAGTCGCAGTATTCCGATGTTCTGCGACACTGCCATACGATCGCATGATAGACAGGTACGCCGGTATTTTTATCCCATACGATTGCAGTTTCTCTCTGGTTTGTGATTCCGATCGCAGCGATCTTTGAAGCATCTGCTCCGATCTTGGTCATTGCCTCTACTGCCACACCCAGCATACTGGCCCATATCTCATCTGCATCATGTTCTACCCAGCCCGGTTTCGGGAAATACTGGGTAAATTCTCTCTGTGCAACACTTAAACGTTCTCCCTTTTCATTAAACAGGATACAGCGGTTGCTGGTCGTCCCGGCATCCAGTGCCATAATATATTTTCCCATAAAAGATTTCCTCCGTTCTCTTTCATTATTATAACCATACCACAAACATCTGAAGGTTGCTATTCTTTTTTATTCATGTTATGATGCAGACAAAACGAAACGTTACTGCTATTATAGAAAGATGGAGTACAATATTTTGAAGAAAAAAGAATTTATTTTTATAGGTGGTATTCTTATTCTTGCACTGGCGATGTGGGGAGGAATGTCTCTTATAAATAAGGGCAGTCATGGTTCCATCCGCATTACTGTAGACGGAAAAGAATATGGAACTTATTCTCTGGAAAAGGATCAGACGATTAAAATCAACGATACAAATGTCTGTGAGATCAAAGACGGTCAGGCACGTATGATCTCTGCACAATGCCCCGATCATCTGTGTATGAAACAGAAGGCAATCGATGAAAAAGGAGGCACCATCGTATGCCTCCCTAATAAAGTCGTTATTGAAGGGGAAAAAAGTACTGACAGTAAAAAAACTGACGAACCGGTAATTGACGCAGTAACCTGAGCTCTCCGTTGCCTGTAACTGAATAACTGTTTCACAGTTCGGCTAAAAGCAAAATTAAAAGGAACCATATTATACGGCAGCTATATGATGATACACACCAGCCCGCCCTTACTGTCATTGACAATTTTCTGCATGGTATCCTGAAGCTTTACCTGGCTTTCTTCGCTGATAGCTGCAATCTTGCTTCGGATGCCATCCTGTACCAGCTGCTCAATGGATTTACCGAAAATATTAGTCTCCCAGATACTCTCCCCCCTCTGGCTGCCTTCGTCAATATACTGGATCAGATCCTTTGCCTGCTGTTCTGTTCCCACTATGGGAGCAATTTCAGTTTCTATATTTGCCTTTATCATATGGATAGACGGACTCTTTGACTTTATCTTTACTCCATATTTATTCCCCTGTCGGATCACTTCAGGCTGTGCGATCTCAATCTCATCCAGATTCGGGACAACCACACCATAACCGGTTCCACGCACTGCTTCCAGTGCAGTCTGCACTTTTACATATTCCTCTTTCATATGTACCAGTTCCTGCATTGTATGGATCAGTTCATATTCACTCTCCATTTCGATTCCACTCATTTGACTGAGCATCCTGTAATAATATTCTTCCTTTATGCGTATTCTTACCTTTACTGTTCCATCGGATAAGCCTACATCTTCCAGAAGGGAATCCTGTACATAAGGTCCGGATAATTTTACAGATTCCTTTGTGATATCACGTATATGCTGCATACTTTTCATTTTATCCCTGATCTGTGAAAGGATCTGCTGTTTTAACTCATGCTCCAGGGGAAGCATTTCTACCCAGCGCGGAATAAAAAACTGAATCTGACTGACAGGAAATTCATATAAAACCTTCTCCAGAATCCTGGCAATATCTTCTTTTCTCAATTGGTCACAGTTTACTGTCAGAGCAGTTACCTTATATTTCTGTTGGATTTCTTCCGCTGTTTTCAGAGCCGCATCTTTATATGGCATCTGCGAATTTACCAGCACGATAAATGGTTTCTGCTGTTTTTTCAGTTCCTGAATAGTCTTCTCTTCTGCCTCCGGAAAATTGTCTCTGGGAAGTTCACCGAAACTTCCGTCAGTTGTGACCACAATACCTATTGTGGAATGCTCCTGAATTACTTTCTGTGTTCCGATGCGTGCGGCCTCGCGAAATGGGATTGCCTGCTCAAACCAGGGAGTTTTTACCATTCGTTCTTTCCCGTCCTCCGTCTGCCCGGATGCACCCTTTACCAGAAAACCCACACTGTCGATCAGGCGGATCTTTACCTGCTGATCTTCTCCGAGAGTGATGGGAACTGCTTCTTTGGGAATAAATTTTGTTTCTACTGTGGTGATGATTTTGCCTGATCCGCTTAAAGGAAGCTGATCTCTGATCTCTGCCTGCTTTGTATCTGACATCTGCGGCAATGCAACAAGTTCCATGAATCTGCGGATAAATGTAGATTTTCCTGTGCGGACAGGTCCTACGACCCCTATGTATATATCTCCCCCTGTACGGGCCTGGATATCACGATACACCTGAAAATTTTCCATAAAAATAGCCCCCTTGCATATTTACACATAACCTTCATGTATTGTTATAAAATATGCAAGGAAGCTTTAAAATATTCTATTTATCATTTGGACATATTGTTACTGTCAGGTATCACAGATGTTCTTTAATAGGAATCATTGTGAAGCAGATGATGCTCTTTGCCTTTCAGAAGTCCGTTGTAAAGTTCCAGAACTAACGGGTTTTCATCGGATTTCTTAATGATAGTTGTATTATCTGCATTATACAGGCCCTTAGCTCTCAGAGCTTTGGTTCTGTCGCCGGATCTTGTCGGCTGTCCGCCACCCATGATACATCCACGGCGGCATGCCATGATCTCGATCAGATGATATTCTTTCTCACCATTCTTAACCTGTTCCATAACGGTTCTTGCGTTTGCAAGGCCGCTGGCAACACAGATATTAAGGTTCATTCCTTCATAAGGAACTGTAAATTCCTTGATTCCCTCATCTCCACGAACACCGCATTCTGCGATCTCATGCATGGTTTCTTTGCTGTGATCCGGAGTCAGGCGGCGGAGAACTGCTTCTGTAACACCTCCCGTAACACCGAAGATAACACCACCACCGGAGCCGAAGCCAAACGGCATATCACAGGCTTCCGGATCAAGAGTTGCAAAGTCAAGACCAAAGTTATCGATCATGCGGAGCAGCTCTGTAGTTGTAATAACGATATCTGTATCCTGTTCACCGTCTGTGAAGCTGTTCGGACGAACTGCTTCTGCTTTCTTGGCTGTACATGGCATAATAGAGATCATAACTGTTTTCTTGCCGCCGGCATGTTCCGGATCGCGGAAGTACTCTTTGATTACTGCTGAGAGCATTCCCTGTGGAGAACGGCAGGTAGAAAGATTAGGAATATACTCCTTGTACTGGTCTGTGATAAACTTCACCCATGCAGGACAGCAGGAAGTAAGAAGCGGAAGTTTCTCACCCTTCTTAATTCTGTCAAGGAACTCGGCACTCTCTTCCATAATAGTAAGGTCAGCACTGAATGAAGTATCATAAACTTCATCGAATCCCATTCTGTGGAGAGCATTGACAATCTTACCCATAACACTCTTGCCTTTGGTCAGTCCATAATGATCACCTACTGCGACACGTACTGCAGGAGCAATCTGAGCAACTACACGTATATTCGGATCAGCAAGTGCTTCCCATGCCTCGTCCATATGTGTCTTGATCGCAATAGCACCTGTTGGGCAATATACACGACACTGACCGCAGTTTACACATTCTGTCTCTGCGATTTTTTTGTTAAATGCAGGCATTACCATGGCCTCAGTTCCCCGGAATGCAAATCCTAAAGCTCCGATTCCCTGAAGTTCTTCGCAGGCACGTACGCAGTCACCACACAGAATACATTTGTTTGGATCACGAACCAGAGAAGGAGAACTTGTATCCAACTCATGATATTCCCTGGTATTTTTGAAACGGATTGTCTGTACGCCCAGCCTGTGTGCCAGTTCCTGAAGGACACACTCACCACTCTTAACACAGGTTGTACAGTCACGACAATGTGCTGCAAGCAATAATTCTACAATTAGTTTTCTGTATTTCTTGACTCTTCCGGAATTGGTATAGATCACCATTCCATCTCTTGGCTGTTCAGAACATGAGGCAAATGTTTTTCCCCTCTCGTCTTCAACTGTACATAAACGACAGGCACCAAAAGTGGATACCTCTGAGTGGTAGCACAGTGTCGGAATATTGATCCCTGCCTTGCGGATGACAGACAGGACATTTTTTTCATCGGTAAATTCTACCTTTCTACCGTCAATTATCATATGGCCCATAGTGTATCCTCCCTTCTATGCTTCCACATATACTGCATCAAAGTTACAGTTGTCCTTACATGCACCGCATTTGATACAGATGTCGTTATCAATGTGATATGGATGTTTAATCTTACCTGAGATTGCACCTGCCGGACAGTTCTTTGCACATTTACCGCAGCCGATACAGAACTCAGGGTTGATGTGGAACTGACGAAGAGCAGTACATACTTTTGCACGGCATTTCTTATCGCAGATATGTTCCTCATATTCATCGCGGAAGCGTTTGAGAGTACTGATAACAGGAAGAGGCGCACTCTTGCCAAGTCCGCACAGAGCCATGTTCTGAACCATATTTGCAAGCTCTTCCAGCTCATCCAGATCGGACATCTCACCCTTGCCATCTACGATCCTCTCCAGGATCTCCAGCATACGTTTGGTACCCTCACGGCACGGTACACATTTACCGCAGCTCTCACGCTGGGTGAAGTTCATAAAGAATCTGGCAACCTCAACCATACAGGTATTCTCGTCCATAACTACCAGACCACCAGATCCCATAATCGCATCTAATTTTTTGACAGAATCAAAATCAAGAGGTGCATCCAGCTGGTCAAGGATCAGACATCCGCCGGACGGACCGCCGATCTGGACACCTTTAAATGCAGCGCCACTCTTTAAGCCACCACCGATATCATAGATAATGTGGCGGAGTGTGGTTCCCATAGGAACCTCTATCAGACCGGTATTCTCGATAGAACCGGTCAGTGAGAAGGTTTTAGTTCCGGGGCTTCCCTCTGTACCGATGGTGCGGAACCAGTCTGCTCCCTGAAGAATAATCTTCGGTACATTAGCATAGGTTTCTACATTATTAAGAACTGTAGGCTTACCCCACAGACCTTTCTCTACTGTACGGGGCGGTTTTACACGAGGCATACCTCTGTTACCCTCGATAGATGCGGTAAGTGCCGAACCTTCTCCACATACGAAAGCTCCGGCACCTCTGTTGATATGTAAATGGAAGTTTACACCGGAATTTAAAATATTATCACCTAACAGGCCATATTTTTCTGCCTGTTCAATCGCCATCCTAAGTCTCTTTACAGAAAGAGGATACTCTGCACGAACATAAATATATCCATTCTCCGCACCGACTGCGTAGGCTGCAATAGTCATACCTTCGATCATCTTATATGGATCACCTTCCATGACGGAACCATCCATAAATGCACCGGGATCACCCTCATCACCATTACATACAACATAACGGGTTTTCTCTGCCTGACGTGCAACCTGAGACCATTTCTTGCCTGCCGGGAATCCTGCACCGCCACGACCGCGAAGCCCGGATTTAGTTACTTCATCAATAACTTCCTGCGGGGACATGCTTCCCATCACTTTTGCAAGTGCCTGATAGCCTCCCACAGCAATATACTCTTCGATAGATTCCGCATCGATTTTTCCGCAGTTTTCAAGGACGATACGTGTTTGTTGATTTAAGAAAGGAATATCATCAGGATGTGGACAGACTGTATTATTATTATCACGATAAAACAGTCTCTCTACAGGTTTCCCTTCCAATATAGTTCTCTCCACAATTTCCTTACAGTCTTCCGGCTGTACGTGAACATACTGATAATCATATGGTTCAATTCTCATCAGAGGTCCAAGTTCACATAAGCCCTGGCACCCTGTCTTGATCACGCCTACATGAGGCACATCCTTCTGCATTTCAACTGTTACTCCATCAATTCTCTCACAGAGTACTGACATCTCTTCATAAATCTTCTGCGCTCCGGATGCGATACATCCGGTACCTGAACAGACAAGAACGCGGCAGGTATAAGATTTAATCTGCTCATTTACTTCAGCCTGCTTATTTAACAGGTCTTCTTTACTCTTAATACTCATACGCACTCTCCTCTCAGTTTATTCAAAAGTTCTACAGCTTTCTCAGGAGTCATCTTCGGATGTACTTCATCATTGACAGTCAGTGTGGGGGCAAGTCCACATGCACCCAGACAGGATACTGTTTCTACGGTAAAAAGCATGTCATCTGTAGTGTGTTTCTTGTTGCTCAGTCCAAGTTCCTTCATCAAAGCTTCTTTTACAGGCATGGATTTTCTCACATGACAGGCTGTTCCGTCACACACTTTAATGACATATTTCCCTTTCGGCTCAAAAGAAAAATTCTCATAGAATGTGGCTACACTGTAGGCCTTGGCTTCTTTTACTCCGATTTCTTTCGCTACATAAGTCAGCAATTCTCCCGGCAGGTAACGATATTCCGCCTGAATATCCTGCATGATCGGAATCAGCGATGCTGCTGTACGTCCGTAGTGCTCGATGATCTCATCCGCTTTTCTGTAATAAGACTGGTCTAACATTCGGTTCCCTCCTTAAATAGTAATTTTGATACATCGGTTTTAATATAGTACCGATATATCGATTCCCACGCAGCTTTAGTTATTTTCAACATATGTGCTGTTGATATTATACATTATATAGTTGTTTTGCACAATATCATTTTTGAAATTTTCTGAAATTAATTTATAACAATTTGTTATAGATGTATAGTATTCATAAATGTATATAAATGAAAAGCAATTTCTTTAACAGGGTTGTTAATTTAATAGCAATATCAAAACAAAAAAAGATCATTGAAAAGAATATTATCTTCTTCTCAATGACCTTTCTGGAAATGGCTGCATTATTTAATTTCATGTTCCTCATGGAAATGCTTATATTTTTCTATAAACATCAACAGAAAGCTGATCATAAGGAATCCACAGGAAACCCAGATCATTCTGATTCCATAGCGTATGGACAGATTTCCACCAATGCCGGCACCCAGGGCAAACATAAGAATGATTCCAAAATAATACATCGCCTGTTTTAGCTGTTTTGATTTTTTTTCACGAAAATAAACTGACAACGCAGCTGTACCACTGCGCAAATTACCGATACACATAGTACTTGCATAGGAATATCCGTTTACCTTGCGGAAGGACTGTACCTGCATTGCACAGGCGAAAGATGCCATGGCATTTGCCAGCATATTGTATTCGGTTGGCAGGAAACCTACTGTAAATAAGATCAGGATTTCTGCCAGCAGAACACCCTGTCTCCAGTGGAGCTTCTGCGCATATTTATAATTTGCCTGTATTTTCTCCGCAACCCATACGCCCAGTGCAAAGAAAATAATAGGAAAGAAGTATCCCAGTCCTGCTGTCAGTTCTCCTGCCATAAAGTGCTGGCTCATAAGAACGACGTTTCCTGTCTGTGCATTACAGAATACTTCGTTTCTTGCATTATAGGTGTAAGCATCCTGAAAACCTCCTGACAGTGCCAGGAATGCACTGTTTAAAAAGGCTTCCGACATTTGTATTTCGTGTTGATTATGATCTTTCATGATTTTCCCCGTTCAAGTTTATTTGCAGTTATCTCCTGTACGGATAACTGCCTTTATTCTTTTACCGTTTATTTTCAAACATTCGAAATCCGCTGCTTTACTGCGTAAATCGCTGCTTTCTCATGTTTGGCGGGTCCCTTTTTGACCCTGATTATCATGTTATACGTTTATAGGTCAAATGTAAAAGATATAATTCATATTATTGTATATATGATTTTTATATATTGGATACAATATATATATAATTTTGGCTATATAAAGCAACTTCCATATACTGTATGTCTACAGCATATGGAAGTTATTTTTTTATGTATCTGCAGAATTACTTATCTCCGTGTTCTTTGAGATATTCTGCTTTTCCCATCTCGTACAGATTATTACCTTCTGAGTCAATGATGACTACAAGAGGCATATCCTCTACATACAATTTACGAAGTGCTTCTGCTCCCAGATCTTCATAGGCGATCAGTTCGGCCTTTTTGATGCATTTTGCAAGAAGCGCACCTGCACCGCCGATAGCTCCGAAGTATACACCATCATATTTCCTCATGGCGTCTACTACTTCCGGAAGGCGGGCACCTTTTCCGATCATTCCTCTTGCTCCCACAGACATCATTGTGGGTGCATAGGCATCCATACGTCCGCTGGTTGTAGGGCCTGCGGAGCCGATGACTGCGCCTGGTTTTGCAGGAGTTGGTCCTACATAGTAGATGGTTGCATCTGTAGGATCAAATGGAATTTTTTCCCCTTTTGCAAGGGCCTCACACATTCTCTTGTGTCCTGCATCACGTGATGTATAAATAGTACCTGTTAATAATACCTGATCACCTGCATGGAGAGTTCTTGCCAGCTCTCTAGTAAGTGGAAGTGTAATTTTCTTTCTTTCCATCTCAGATCACCTCCGATTTATGGCGGGTTACATGGCAGTTGATATTAACTGCACATGGCATACCTGCAATATGAGTCGGCATTGTTTCGATATTCAGGCCGATGGCTGTTGTCTTTCCGCCAAATCCCTGAGGTCCGATTCCAAGCTTGTTTACTTTTTCCAGCATTTCTTTCTCAAGATCAGCATAGAACGGATCCGGGTTCTGAGTATCCAGAGGTCTCATCAGTGCTTTCTTTGCAAGAAGTGCACATTTGTCAAAGGTTCCTCCGATACCAACTCCGACTACCATTGGCGGACATGGGTTGGGACCTGCGGTCTCTACTACTTCAAGGATGAAATCCTTGATTCCCTGTAATCCTGCAGATGGTTTGAACATACGGATCTGGCTCATGTTCTCACTTCCGAAGCCTTTAGGGCCTACTGTAATCTTTACCTGATCTCCGGGAACGATTTCTGTGTAGATCATAGCCGGTGTATTGTCGCCTGTGTTTCCGCGGCGTACCGGGTCTTTTACTACAGATTTTCTTAAATATCCTTTGTCGTATCCGCGGCGTACACCTTCATTGATCGCATCGGTGAGATCTCCGCCAACAAAATGTACATCCTGTCCTATTTCAAGGAATACACATGCCATTCCTGTATCCTGGCAGATCGGCACGTTCTCGTTATCTGCAATATCAAAATTCTCAATAATATTGTCAAGGATACCCTTGGCAATCTCTCCGTCTTCGCATGCGCGGCATGTTTTGATCGCACATTTTACGTCTTCCGGAAGATGTTCATTTGCTTCGATACAGAGTTTTTCGATGACATCTGTAAGTCTGCTTACTTCTACTTCACGCATTCTGGTAAGCTCCCTTCTTTCATTTGGGGATATTCACCGGGAGGTGACATATCCCTTTTGCATTATATCAAAGGCTCCCGGTACCGGTAATCCCTTATCGATACCGGGAGCTCTTTTTTACATTCTGAGTATCTTATTAACGCTGTTCGTGACGAGCGTATTTTGGAAGCAGTAATGGAGATACCTTATCAGTATGTACGCCTGCTTTATCCAGTTCTTCTGCATATTTGTAGATATGGTCGAGGTTCATTTCACCAAGCTCTACGTTCTTGCATTTTGCAGCTGCTTTTTTACCGGCATTTCTTCCAAATACGATTACATCCAGAAGAGAGTTACCCATCAGTCTGTTTCTTCCGTGGATTCCACCTGCGGCTTCTCCTGCAACTAACAGGTTTGGAATTTCTTTTGTGAATCCGTCTCCGTTAATCTCAAGACCACCGTTCTGGTAGTGAAGTGTCGGATAAATAACGATAGGAACTTTTCTCATATCAATGCCGTAGTTCATGTACATACGGAACATAGCCGGGATTCTCTTTTCGATGGTTCCTTCGCCACCGAGGATCTCGATCATCGGAGTGTCAAGCCATACACCTTTCAGTCCGCCTGGAACTTCTACGCCGCGGCCTTCTTCGCATTCACGGATAACACCGGAAGCATTTACGTCACGGGTTTCAAGCGGATGAATATAAGCTTCTCCGTTTGCATTTACAAGCTGTGCACCAACGGAACGAACTTTCTCAGTTACCAGAGCACCCATGATCTGTGATGGATAGATTGCTCCTGTTGGATGGTACTGGATAGAATCCTGATAAAGAAGGGAAGCACCAGCTCTATATCCAAGTACAAGTCCGTCTGCAGTTGCGCCATAATGGTTAGATGTCGGGAATCCCTGATAATGCATTCTTCCTGCACCACCTGTTGCGATTACAACAGTTTTGGCTCTTGCAACAGAATAATCTCCTGTTTCCATGTTAAGAAGAACTGCACCTGCAACCTGTCCTTTTTCATCTTTCAGAAGTTCAACAGCTGAAGTAAATTCAACTACCGGAATCTTAAGATTCAGAACTTCATCTCTGATGGTACGCATGATCTCAGATCCAGAATAATCCTTTGCAGCATGCATTCTCTTTCTGGAAGTACCGCCGCCGTGTGTGGTAACCATGGTTCCGTCTTCTGCTTTATCAAATTCAACACCAAGGTCATTGAGCCATTTGATGGCATCCGGAGCTTCCATTACCAGTCTCTTTACCAGTTCCGGTTTTGCAGCAAAATGTCCGCCGCCGAAGCAATCCAGATAATGCTGTACAGGAGAATCGTTCTCTTTGTCAGCTGCCTGGATACCACCTTCAGCCATCATTGTATTGGCATCACCGATACGAAGCTTTGTAACGATCATAACGTCAGCACCTGCATTATGTGCTTCGATTGCACAGGAAGAACCTGCACCGCCGCCGCCGATTACAAGTACATCTACATCATAATCAATTTTTGTAAGGTCAATTTTTTCGTTGATCAGACGGCTTGTTGAATGAAGCATTTCTGCCAGTTCCAGAGGAGCTTTCTGTCCTTTGTTTGGTCCGACTTTGATTTCTGCAAACGCGTCTGGATTATAATCCGGATGGAATTTCTCAAGAAGAGCGTCTTTCTCTTCAGCTGTCAGACGTCTTGGCTCTGTTGCCATACGCTGTGCTCTTGTAGCCTCTACCTTTTTGATGGATTCCATCATATTTTCTGGATATGGTGCATACATGTTTTACGCCCTCCCTATTTCTCAATTTCTCTGTTGTTGTAAAGTTCCTGCATGTCTGTGATTGGTTTCTGCATGATCTGCTCGATCAGATCATCATATTTACCTTCGTGGATTTCTTCTACACGTTTCTCCAGATGTTCGCTCTTAGGCGCGATATATTTACCTGTGAGACGTCTTGCCAGAAGACCTACCATCGGATGGGAAATACCGGCCGGACATCTTACAGAACAGCATCCGCAGCTTACGCAGTCGAAGGATTCCTCTGCACATTTTTCAAGTTCGCCTCTCTGTGCATATGCGATGTACTGCATTACATTTAAGTCCTGAGTACATGCTTTTGTACAGGCATTACATCCGATACAGCTGTAGATTTCCGGATAGAGTTCCATCATTACCTGCTGATTCGGTTTCAGGTCTTCGATGTTGTAGAGTCTCTTATCTGTAGGGAAGAACGGGATGCTTGCTACATACATTCCTTCCTGTACCTGTGTCTGACAGGCAAGACATGTTTTCAGCTCGTTTTCACCTTTGATTCTGTAGATTGTTGCGCAGGCTCCGCAGAATCCGTGTCTGCAGCCGCATCCTCTCTTTAATGTATAACCGGCATATTCCATGGCAGTCATAATTGTAAGTTCTGCAGGTACGCTGTATTTCTTACCGAAAAAATATACGTTTACCATATTCTTTTCCATTTGAGATTACCAGTCCTTTCTATATATATCATCTGTCGTCAGCAGCACATACAAGCTCGAATCCGCTACGCTACTTCTCGCTTGAGGGCGTTCGCCCTACAGAATGTTCTGTGAAAGAATGCTTATATGCAAGCATGACGCATTCCCTCACATCACTTTCTGCACTGCTCATTGCTTATCAATATTCTGCAGGTAATTCATCAATCTCGTCGCATCTGAATACCGGACCGTCTTTGCAGACGTATTTGGAACCGATATTGCAACGGCCGCATTTACCGATACCGCATTTCATACGAAGCTCCAGAGTTGTGTAAACCTGTTCTCTGGAGAAGCCCAGTTCTTCCAGTCCTGCAAGAACGAACTTGATCATGATCGGCGGTCCGCAGACAAGTGCTGTTTTGTTTGTATCGAATCCAATCTCTTTCAGATAAGAAGGAACGAATCCAACGTGTCCGTCCCAGCCTTCCTGTTCACGGTCGATTGTCAGATAAACATTAACTCCCTCTGCTTTCATCCAGACTTCCTGGATTTCTTTTAACTGTACCAGGTCATCTGCGGAACGGGAACCATAGAGGATATCTACTGTTCCGTAATCTGCACGGTTATCCAGTACATAGTTGATAACAGAACGAAGAGGTGCAAGTCCGATACCACCTGCGATAAACAGAAGGTTTTTACCTTTTAATTTATCTTCTACAGGGAAATGATTTCCGTATGGTCCACGGACTGTGATCTCATCTCCAACCTGAAGGCTGTGGAGATAATCGGTCAGTGCACCGCACTTCTTGATACTGAATTCCTGATATTCTTTATTTGTAGGTGAAGAAGTAATGGAAAACATACCTTCACTTACACCTGGTGCGCAGACCATTGCACACTGGCCAGGCATATGTTCAAAAAGTTTTCCTCCTTCAGGAGCGTTTACACGGAAGGTTTTAACATCCGGTGTCTCCTGACGGATATCTGTGATCACACCAACCTTCGGGATCAATGTGTCTAATGTGTAGTTTTTATGGCAGGTACATTCGCTCATTATTTTTCACCTCCCTGATTTTCAAAAGCTTTGATGACTTTTACGATATTTAAGGATGATGGGCATTTCTCAACGCAGCGGCCGCATCCTACACATGAGAACATTCCATTGTTGTTTACCGGATAGTAAACAAGTTTATGCATGAATCTCTGACGGAAACGCTGCATCTGGCTGTTACGGTTATTTCCGTGTGCCATCATGGTAAAGTCAGAGTACATACAGGAATCCCAGCAGCGGTAGCGCTGTACGCCGTGTCCTGTGTCATAATCTTTGATATCATAGCACTGGCAGGTAGGGCATACAAATGTACAGGTACCACATGCCAGACATGGTTTATAAAGTTCTTCCCATACAGGAGAATTGAAACGATCCATGTAATCTTCCTGTCCCCATCCTTCCAGAGAAAGATTAGAGTACGGAAGCTTCTCTACGATTGCGCGGATCGCAGCTTTCTCTTCTTCTACTTTTGCTTCGTCAGCATCGTTGAGAAGTTCTGCAACTGCTTTTGTAAGGGCTTCCCCTTTCTCTGTAAGAGGTTTCCAGTAAAGCTCTCCCTCGATCATCCATGTTGCAACATCTGCAACAGGGTCTGCGCAGTCAATACCGAATACTTTACAGAAACAGCTTTCTTCCGGCTCATGGCATGCAAGTGCTACAATCGTACCATGATCTCTTCTGGCGGCATAGAAAGTATCGATCGGATCACTTAAGAATACGTTATCCAGTACTTTTACACCCTGGATATCGCAGGCTTTCATTCCGAACACAACAAAGTTCTTTTCCTGTAATGCCTGTGGCTCAATGGAGATATTCTTCTCCTCTTTCTTACAGGTGTAGAGGTTTTCACTCTGTGGAAAAAAAGCATCTTTTGGTGATTTTACAGTTTTTAAAGTATCAAGACAAACTTCTGCATCTTCGCTCCATGCTTTGAAGTTTACCTGATCACTGACTTTGACCGGTAAATATAAATCCTGATCTGCGGCAATCTTCTGGAATAATGCCTGCAGATTCTCTGCTGCTATCTTATACATACATTATCCCCTTTCTGCCACGATACTCGGCTCAACATCTTCAAATGTAAAGTTTGTAAGAGGTCCCTTGGATGTTGAATCCTCTCCTGCCTGATATTCACCATAGAATGTATCAATATCTTTGATAAATTTACGATTGAACAGGTGAAGCGGAATTCCCTGAGGACATACTCTGCTGCATTCGCCGCAGTCTGTACATCTTCCTGCCACATGGAATGCACGGATGATATGGAACATCTTCTCTTCGAAAGAGTCCACGTTTGCTTTCTGCGCACTGTCAAACTTATTGCTGTCGAATACACATTTACGGCAGCTGCATGCAGGACAGACATTACGGCAGGCATTGCAGCGGATACATTTGCTTAACTGGCTCTGGAAGAATGCAAATTTTTCTTCCGGGCTCATTGCTTCGATCTTCTCTACTTCTGCAAAACGATCTGCATCTTTTGTGTCTTTGGACTCACCGATAAGTTCATCATAAATCTTATGTTCTTTTCCTTTACATACATGACATCTTTCAAGCATTGCATCTTTGTATGCACAGGTCTTCTCACCATAGATTGTCTGAATAGTCAGTGTTTCTGCCTCATCTGTGATCTCTGCACCGGAAATGCTTTCGATACCTTTGATTCCCTGTTTGCGGATTCTCTCGATATCCAGTTTTCCTTTACATCCAACACCAATGATATAAGCTTTCTCACGGTCTACACGATGCTCTTTGATCAGCTGATTAAAGCTGTATGTATCACATGGTTTTAAACAAACCAGTGTCTTGCCTTCCAGTTTGGAAGCTTCGATCATATATTTGCTTAAGTTTGCACCGCAGAATCCGTTATATACAAAATCTTTCAGAGATTCTTCTGTTTCAAAGTAAGCCGGTTCCGGATTGTAAGGCAGATCTCCGGCTTTCCATCCTAGAACTCTTGCAACTGTACCGTCAGCAAGCAGTTCTTTTGCACGATTTATCAGCTCCTGCATCTTAAATCCTCCAATCTTACGTTCTTACCGAGTGAATGGATCTTCTCTACAAACTCATTCATAGTCTGGGAGAATTTCACACCTTCAGCAGCGGAAACCCATTCTACTCGTGTTCTTCCGTTTTCCACACCGATGTAGTCCAGCATGGAGAAAAGAAGTGTCATACGTCTTCTTGCATAGTAGTTACCTGTGCTGTAATGACAGTCTCCAGGATGACATCCACACATGATCACACCGTCAGCACCTTTCTCAAAAGCACGGAGGATGAACATTGGATTGACACGGCAGGAACATGGAACACGGATGATCTTTACGTCAGCCGGGTAAGAAAGACGGCTGCTTCCTGCAAGGTCTGCACCTGCGTAACTACACCAGTTACAGCAGAATGCTACAATCTTAGGTCTGAATTCTTCGTTTGTTTCTATCGACATATTGCATCTACCTCCGCGATAATCTGTCTGTTGGAAAAGCCTTGCAGATCCATAGCACCAGACGGGCAGGCTACTGTACAAGCGCCGCATCCCTGGCAAAGTGCTGTATTTACAACGGCTACTCTTCTTGTTTCACGGATACCGTGGTCATTTACCTGTTTATCCTCATAGGAAATTGCTCCATATGGGCAGACATTTGCACATGTAGAACATCCGTTACATAATAGTTCATCGGATTTTGCTGTACATGGGTTAGTTGTCAGTTTATCTTTTGCAAGAAGACCGATTGCCTTAACTGCTGCAGCACCGGCCTGTGCAACTGTCTCCGGAATATCCTTCGGTCCCTGGCATACACCGGAAAGAAAGATACCTGCTGTAGGAGATTCTACAGGGCGAAGCTTTGCATGAGCTTCTGTGAGGAAGTTATTTGTGTCAATACTTGCCGTAAGCATGGTAGCGATCTTACGAACATCCGGGTTCGGTTCAATAGCTGTTGCAAGAACGACCATATCTGCTTTCTTAAGGATTTGTTTGTTGTCGATCAGGTCAGATCCCTGTACAAGAAGGCTTCCGTCCGGCTGAGGAATGACTTTTCCTACCTGGCCTTTGATGTAGTTTACACCGTACTGCTCTACAGCTCTTCTGTAGAACTCATCGAAGTTCTTACCAGGGGTACGCACATCAATATAGAAGACTGTTACATTTGTATCCGGATATTTATCACGAATCAGCATTGCATGTTTTGCTGTGTACATACAGCAGATCTTGGAGCAGTATGGCTTTCCTCTGTCATCGGAACATCTGCTTCCCACACACTGGATAAATACCAGCTCTTTCGGAGCCTTTCCGTCGGAAAGACGCTCTAAGTGTCCTTTTGTAGGACCTGCTGCGTTCATAATACGTTCCAGTTCCAGAGATGTGATCACATCCTTGCTCTGGCTGTATGCATATTCATCGTATTTGTCAAGTTTGATGATATCAAAACCTGTAGCAACTACAATGGCACCATATTTCTGTGTTACGATCTCGTCCTGCTGATCGTATTCAATGGCTCCTGCCTGACATACTTTGGAGCAGACACCACATTTTCCTGTTTTAAATTTCAGACAGTTCTCACGGTCGATAACCGGAACATTCGGGATTGCCTGTGCAAATGGAGTGTAAATAGCAGTTCTGTTATTTAATCCTCTGTTAAATTCGTTCGGAATCTTCTTGGACGGACATTTTTCCTGGCAGACACCGCAGCCTGTACATTTGTCCATATTTACACTTCTTGCTTTCTTTCTGATATCAACGGTGAAATCACCTACGAAACCGCTGACATGTTCTACTTCACTGTATGTATAGATATTGATCTTCTCATGTGCTGCTGCCTCTACCATCTTAGGTGTGAGGATACATGCAGAACAGTCAAGTGTAGGGAATGTTTTATCAAGCTGTGACATTCTTCCACCGATACTTGGAGTCTTCTCTACGATATCTACTTCATATCCTGCATCTGCGATATCCAGGGCTGTCTGAATTCCGGCAATACCGCCGCCGATAATCAGGGCTCTCTTTGTAACGCGGCTCTCTCCCGGCTGAAGAGGAGCATTTAAATTCACTTTTGCGATTGCTGCTCTGGCAAGGATCACAGCTTTCTTTGTAGCCTCTTCCATATCCTTGTGAATCCAGGAACAATGCTCACGGATATTTGCGATCTCCACCATGTATGGGTTCAGACCAGCTCTTTCGGCTGCTTTTCTGAATGTTGCCTCATGCATACGTGGAGAGCATGAACAGACAACGACGCCTGTCAGTTTCTTCTCTTTGATGGCTTCCTGAATCTTAGCCTGGCCTGCTTCTGAGCACATGTACTGGTAGTCTTCTGCATGAACGACACCCGGCTCTTTGGCAGCTAATTCAACAACTTTTTTTACATCTACCGTAGCGGCGATATTACTTCCGCAATGACAGACAAATACACCAATTCTCTGCACGCTGGCTTACCTCCTGTATCTTCTGAATGCACTTACCAGAAGCTGCTGTGGCAGTTCCGGATCAAGAAGCTGTGGTATCTCATCTGCTTTCAGATAATCGCCGCCTTTTTCACGGACAACTAACTGTCTTGCTGCATCGATGATCTTTCCCGGTTTTACATCTCTTGGACAACGCTCTACGCAGGCAAAGCAGGAAAGGCATTTCCAGAGAGATTTTGAATTGACAAGTGCTTCGATATCTTCGTTTACAACATAGGATACAAACTGATGTGGCTTGATATCCATTTCATTGAATGACGGGCAGGTAGCAGAACATTTTCCACATTTCATACATTTCAGCGGATTGGTTCCCGAGATCTCTTTGATTTTCTCTGCTGCTGAATGTTCGTTTCTCATTTTGCCACCTCCTCTTTTACTCCGAGGGCTTCTGCAAGGAGCTCTGTGAAATAATATACAGGCAGTTCGCTGGAAGCGTTTTTATTTAAATTATATTTACACAATGGACAGGCTGTGATCAGCATATCTGCGCCAAAGCCTTTCGCACTGTCTTCGATCTTCTGACACATGTTCTGGGACATTTCTTTTTCTTTCAGAGAAATGTATCCGCCGCAGCATTCGTTTCTGTACGGATAGACCACCGGTTCTGCACCAAGTGCACGGATGAAATCTTCCATGATGGTCGGATTCTCAGGATCATCGAATGCCATGATCTTGCCCGGACGTAATAAAAGACATCCGTAATAAGCTCCGATTTTCTTTCCTGTAAGCGGGTTTACTACTTTCTCTTTCAGCTTGTCAAAACCGACTTTGTCGCGAAGTACTTCCAGATAATGGAGTACTGTGGTTTCCCCTTCGTATGGCTCGTCAAGCTGCATGTAATTGTTTGCTCTGGTGCGGATATCTTCCACATTTTTCATATCGTCATTGACACGTTTGATCACGTGATGACAGGCAGAGCAGATTGTTACCAGATCCTGGCCCTTTTCTTTGGCCTGATTGAGAGCACGTACGGAAGAAAGCTTCGTAGCGATCTCGTCAGTTCCCAGAGGATAAACACCTCCGCAGCACTGCCAGTCTTCGATCTCTTCCAGTTCAAACCCAAGTGCTCTGGCGCTGGCTCTGGCATATTCGTCCAGATCTTTCGCCTTGTTTCTCAGGGTACAACCCGGATAATAACTGTACTTCATACTTAACATTATCCTTTCTTAGTTGTTCAGGTAAATTCGTGTTGCAGTTAGTGCCTGCTAATCTTTGTCATTTTTTTAACAATGTATAGGCAAAAATATAAATCAAGTCTAATACAATTACTTTTTATATCTTTTTTGAGACATAGAAAATAAAAGAGTTCGCACACCCTTCCTCCGCAATTAAAGGAGTGTATCAGCTCGATTTCCGACATATATTATATCATATTGATAACATTTTAACAAGAGGTTTTTGATTTTTTTTTGCATCAACACCTCTGCTTATCTCTTCCTGATCTAAATTAACTTTTTCAAACAGATTAAGTCATCCGCTTTTCTATTTACTCATATTACTCATAATCAGACTTTCGTTTCAGAAACCTGAAAAAACAATGCCTTTTTCCATTTCTGTTTTAATTCATAACAGTCAAAACTCCTTTGCCTCCGCTGCAAGATGGAATTTTGACTCATGAATAAAAAAGGAGTAAACAGTAACTTTCTGTTATCCGGAAGAGTGAGGTGACTTTCTCACTCTCCCGGATCATTCGTCTGATTTATGATTAATCAAGGTCAATCTGAGCAATAATTTCTTTGAGTGCATCCGCACTCTTCTGAAGCTGTTCGATTTCAGCTTTGTTCATTCTCATTGGAACTTTACCCTGCACACCGTTTGGTCCTACCAGAGTTAAAGTACTTAAGCATACATCTTCAATTCCATATTCTCCATGCATCATGGTAGAAACTGTGGAAATAGATTCGGAAGAAGATACCAGCAGGCTGCAAAGTTTGCATACAGAGGAAGATACTGCATAGAAAGTTGCACCTTTCTTGGAGATGATCTCGCCGCCGGATTTCTGTACATACTGAAGCATTGCTTCTTTGTCGATCGGCTCGATATCTTTTCCGAGCTTTTTCTCCAGTTCATAGTATTCATCCACACTTACACCGGAAATATAAGCTCCGGACCATGGAATAAAGGATGTATCGCCATGTTCACCAAATACATAAGCATGGATGTTACTCTGTGCAATCTGGAAGTGCTCGGATAATCCGCAACGCAGACGTGCAGAGTCAAGGATGGTACCGGAACCAAGGATCTGGTTCTCCGGAAGTCCGGAAATCTTTGTAAATACATAAGTCATAATATCGACCGGATTGCTTACGATCAGGTAAAGAGCATTTGGTGCAGCCTTTACAATCTCCGGTGTGATGGACTTAAGGATATTTACGTTTGTCTGTGTAAGTTCAAGTCTCGTCTGTCCCGGTTTACGTGCGATACCAGATGTGATGATAACGATGTCAGAGTCTTTGGCATCTTCATAATCTCCGGCAATGATGGAAATAGGATCTCTGAAGCAGGTTCCCTGAATGATATCCAGAACTTCGCCTTCTGCTTTCTGTTTATTGATATCGATCAGAACGATTTCAGATGCAATATCCTGACTTGATAAAGTGTACGCGATGGTGGCACCGACACTGCCGGCTCCAATGATAGTAATTTTACTGCTCATAATCTTAATACTCCTTTTCTCCTAACAAAATTGACGTCTTAATGATAACACATTGTCAAAAAATTGACAAGAGCTTTTGTACAGAAATCTGAGCAATTTTTTCGTTTAAATATTTGTTTGGAAGCATAAAATTGTTTGTTAGTTTGATATAATTTTCACATTTTCCTATTGGAGTAGATACTTGCACGAGCAAATACCCAACCACTGCTTATTGCTTTTTGCAATTTAAGCAGTGGTTGGGTATTTCCCTGATTTTTGATTCGGTTAAGTACAGTATCTGAAAGCTTTATCTGTCAGAATACGTGCAAAGATTAGCCCTAATGGCAACGCTGCAATAATAAGGATCGCAGACGCAAACCAGGATGCAGCTACTGATAATGACATAATACCAAGATTATAAAATCCTCTGTATAAATATAATCCCGGAACCATGATAACGATTGAGGGAACTGTTACAGATATCCTTGGATATCCGACTTTATTCTTCAGCAGGGACGCCAGAAGTCCCGCAGTAAGTGCACCAATAAATGCGGCTGCAGCAGGAGGAATATTTGCAAGGTCTACCAGTTCCAGTCTCAGAGTATTGGCAACTGCTCCTATCCCGGCTGCTGCGACTGCCAGACGAACCGGGCTGTTAAACATGATAGAGAATCCAAACACTCCGCAGAAACTTGCAAGAAGCCTGAATAAGATCCACTGCTCTGTTGACAGTAAAAGTTTTATAAAATCTACAGGTTTCAAATGCAGGATCAGTGCCATGATCCATGCTGACATAGTAGCTACCAGAATAACGATCAAAGCATAAGTCAGACGTTCTATTCCTGAACGCATATCCAGTTTTGCAAGATCAATACCACTGGTAATAAACGGAAATCCCGGTATGATAAAGAGCATTGCACAGATATATCCCGCTTCGTGCTGAACAGAAATACCAAATAATATTTCTCCAAGTTTGAGCAGACCTGCATATGCAAAACATGCCAGAGATACAGAAGACACAATACATAAGAACAATGTAAAATGGTGTTTGGTCAGTTTGCAACGGAGATAATTTCCAATTCCTGCCCCGACAAATGCACAGAACATCTCGATCGGACCGCCCCCAAGAAGGAATGTAAATCCGCAGCATGCGATCGCTGCAGCAAGTCCCAGTGCAGGCGGGGAATATAGACCATGTGTTTTTTCAATATTGTCAAGAAATGTATGCAGCTGTTCTCCTGACATATGTTTTCCTTCTTTTTCAAAGTTTCGGATAAAGTGTTCCAGACGATTTAACTTCAAAGTATTTACGCCTGTATTAGTCAGGCACAACGACTGGGTAAAACCATTTTCTCCGTCATAACATGTATATTCAATGGACATCAGACCAATATCCGCCGTACACGTAATGCCAAGTGCTTCTGCCAGTGTATTCATGGAACTTCTCACTCTCCATGCTCCGGTACCGCATGAGAGAAACATAATCCCCACACGTCCGATAACGGATGCTTTCTCTGCGATGCTGGAATCTACAACTGGTACATTTTCCCCATTTTCATCTGTATACTCATGCCAGGCAACATCCATATGGTTCTTTTTAATCACTTCCTGCGGCATTTTTCTCACTTCCTCATTCTATATTGTCAATCGGATAAAATCATCCGCTTTGCTACTTGCTTAATTTGTTAAAGCTGCAGACTGTCATTTCCTGCTTTCTCCATCATTTTCTCTCTGCATGCCAGTACGATTCCGTCAATCTCGTCTAAATGCTGCAGCATTTTTTTCTCAAATTCATGGATAGGAAGAAGAATTCCAATTTCATCATAGGGTTTATCCGGATTCTCTTTCTTCAGACCTGTTTCCTGTCCGTAGTATACCATGGCTCTTGGGGCTTCTTCCTGAATCTTCTGGAAAGCATCCCATACAACGGCATATGCCTGTGCTTCTGTCAGACCCAGTTTACAGGTGTCGGGAAGTGCATAAAGAACCAGAACACCACGTTTACGGTTATCTTTTTCTTCTGTAATGTTCAGACCTTCTGTATAGGTACGGACAAGATCATAACCATCTGCAAGATACAGCGCAGATCTGGGGGCACATTCATGATGTTCATATGTTTCCTTGAATTTTGCATATTCTCTGGCTGAAACCTTTTCTCCGGGAAGAAGTTCTCCGGCTGCATCTGTAAGGAGCACCGGGTTCTCTCCTGCTTTTCCGTGGAATTTCTTCGGGATCAGATAAGCCTCCCTTAACAGGTCAAACATACTTCTGCCGCATAATTCCAACAGCAGTGCACTGATATCACCGTTCTGGTACGCATGAAACAATACCTGCAGGAAATGATCTCTGTCATTATCTGTCAGACGATGGTCGTCATCTATATGGTCATAAAAAACTCCGCTTAATCGTCCGGATGCTTCCGGCGAAGCCAAAATTTTAGAAAAAATTGTTTCTACTGCTTCTTCTCTTGGCAAAACTGTACTCATAATTAACTTCCCCTTTCTGATAATGTTAGATTCTTTTTCTCGGTTCTCATTATAGTCTTGCTTTTTGTAATGTCAATGTGAAAAGAGGAGATTTGCTGATATCAATTTTGCATAGATGCAAGCTAAAAATTATATAAAAAAGACATTCCATACATGACACTGGGGTAGAATGTCTTTTTTCATAACTTGCATAAGTTTTTTGAAGTTACTCTCTATATACACAATGGAAGCCATTTTTCGATTACGCACTGATGTGCTTTTTCTTTTTTATCATAATTGATTCCAACCAGCAAAATATCCCCTGTATACTGCTCCAATGACTCCGGATATTTGCGTTCTTTTATCTGATCCAGGGCAGTTTCTACGTTTTTGTTCCATTTCAGCTCCACAAGTAATGCCGGATAATAATCTTTGTACAGTGGTTTGGGGATGAAAACGAAATCTGCGAAGCCTCTTCCTGTTGGGAGTTCCCGGATTGGTTTGAAATAATATTTTATTGCACTCAGGTACGCAATACTGAGTACGCTACTCAGGGAATTCTCGTTATTGTACTGAATCACTGATGTGTATTCTGCATGGATTTTCTCTATCTGTTCAGCAACTGTTTCTGCATCCATTTCCCAGGTGGCCTCCAGTAGCTTTTCGGATTCCTGCTGGAATTCGATCAGTTCGTTCCATTTATTTCGTTTGGTGGCAGCACGAAATTCCTGACGGATTTCTTCATTGGGAATGTAAGCTCTCTGGGTTCTCTGGTCGTAGGCAAGGTAACCCAGGTGGATCAGCAGAGTCAATACATCATCTTTGTCTGCGAAGCTGACCATATCATTCTGAAATTCATTGACATTTACTTCTACAGAGGAACCGGACAGCATCTCTATAATGGATGTCCGCAGACCATCAAAATCCATGTTGATCAGTGGCAGAATTGACAGATAGGTTCCTGTCTGTGACCAGTAGCTTTGAAATGTTCGCATGATTGTCAGATTTACTAACGCATTGGGATTATATACATGGTAATCTCCAAGACGGTAACCATCGTACCACCGCCTCACTTCTGCAAAATCTATCTCATATTTTTCACACAAATCGATTACTTCGTCTTCATTAAAACCGATATATGGTGTCAATGGGCCGGCATTAAGCATTGTAAACTGGGTGAAATTATTTAAGGCAGACTGAGTTTTCAATTTCTTTATCGGCAAAATTCCGGTCAGATATGCAAGTGCGATATATTTTGATGCCTCAATTCCTTTAAACATATTTCTGAGAAAATCGATATATATTTCCTGCGCTGCCTGATTATGGGCTTCATCACGGATCAGGATATCCCATTCATCAATGATTACAATAAACTGTTTTCCTAATGCAGTATTAATGCGTGCCATTGCTCCATATATAGTGCTGTTTTCCACCAGATTGACTTCAGGATAAGTCTCTCTTAATTCGGAAACAACGATATTCGTGATATATGAAATTAAATTCTCACTGGAACCTGCTGATATACAGCACCATTGTACATCAAAATGAATGACATCATATTTATTTAAATGTTCGTAAAAATCCGGACATCTGCTGATTTCCAGTCCTGAAAACATTTTTTCAGTGTCGCATCCCTTACTGTAATATGCAGTCAGCATATCTACAGTAACAGATTTCCCGAATCTGCGCGGACGACTGTTACATATAAACCTGGCATTTGTGCCCAATACTTTATTTGTATATTCCAATAATCCCGTTTTGTCTATATATACTTCTGAATTGACTGCACACTGAAATGCTGCAGCATTCGGATTTACAAACATACCCATTATCTCACCCTCCCTCTTTATTATTGATAGCTTTTCTGTCTTCTTATACAGTATCTTATAACCTCCTTGATAAATATGTTCAGGAGTTCCTGCCTTTTAGAAAACTCCTGCTAAAAATAAATAATGAAAATTAAAACATGACTTTTCTGAAAGAACAGATTCATGATCTGTATATGAATTGAGATTTGGCTGTAACTGTTGAAGCTTTAAACAGCTACAATGATTTAGATAATTAGAAAATATGCTTTGGTTTATCATAGCATACCGGAACTTATTGGGCAAGAGACAAAAAAGAATCCAATGTATAAACCTATATGTTTTATGCATCAGACTCTTTTCATTTTTGATAATTATTCTGTCAGAAGAATAAACTTATCTTCCACAGCAATTTTTATATTTCTTTCCACTTCTGCAAGGACATGGATCGTTTCTGCCTATTGCTTGATAATCTTTCGTTATCTGCACTTCAGACTTATATTTCCACTGTCAGTTTGGATCACCAGATTTCCGCCCGTTCCTTTTTGTGTGTAGGAAATATCGCAGTCGTCCTGGTCTTCCGTCTTCTTACCGGTCAGCGCATCATCAACATTGATGTCTCCCATATCAGTGTTCACCTGTATGCTCCATGTACGCATCACGTCTTCTTTACCAATAAAGCAAAGATCACCCATATCCGTTTTTACTTTCAGATTATCGAAATCGCAATTTTTAAAGAATACATCTCCTGAATCTGTCTGAACAGTTCCATTTTCGATTTCGCATTCATTCAGCAGTATGTTGCTCATATCCAATTCAATATCTGCAAGCTTCCATTTCTTACCTTCCGGCACGTAAAGAGTTACCACATTTTCATCTGTAGTAAGTGTTCCTTCACCTAAAAGACCTGACAAAAATCCGATATCAACATGATAATAAGTCTTACCATCATTGTTGTTTTCCTGAATCCTTAATTTACCATCCTTTACCTGATAATTAATTGGCTCCTTTTTCTGATCGGATGCCTGATAAGAAATATAACAGTACTGATCATCTGAACTGACTACCTGCAGATTCATATCTGTCATGGAGATGTCTACTGAGTCAAAGTCATCAAGCTTTGTTTTTTCAAGAACCATTTCATTATCGCTTTTTTTTGCAGATCCGTCCATTATGTTTAAATCTGCTGATTTCACATAGTTACTTCCACCGCTCGCAATACCGATGCCTGTCAAAACTGCACCACATACACAGCATCCGACTCCTACTGCAAGCCATGCCTTTGCCCATCTTTTCATCGTTCTAACCTCTCTCTCTTTCTGCCTGTGATTCGGCGTACCAGCTTCGCAATCAGAATACTGCTCCATTTACATAGATATACGCACAACAGTGCACCGAGAATGCCTGCACCCATAGCCAGCAGCCCGCTTCCTGTAAGCATTGCAAAACCGCTCATGGAGAATGGAGCTGCCAGTATACCGCGGACAAGGATTTTCCCACCAATAAGCACCAGACATGCCGCAAATAAAACTACACATAACAAAATTGCAAATACACACACAACTAATGCAAGGACAACTGCCGCAAGTGCCGCCAGGAGCGGAGCTCCTACCGGTGCTGCAAATAATACCAGTAATGCAATCCATACCATGTGCTTTCCGGAACCTTTCTGTTCTGCTATGGTCTGTCCGTTTGTTTCATAATTCTGATGATCTTCTAGCTTTTTATTCAGAAGATTTGCCATCAGTTCTCTGGCAGCCTCCTTTGGCGTACCAAGTTCTTTCATCAGTTCTGCTGCACCTTCCTCATCTGTCTCCTGAAAATACTCGGTAAAATATTCCATTGCATCCTCATAATCCTGTCTCGGAAGCTTCCGCAGATATTTATGTAGCTGGTTTAAATATTCCTCTCTGCTCAACCTCTTATCCTCCCTTCAATAATTCCGTCTACCGTATCTTTGTAGACTTTCCATTCATTGCTCAGATATTCAATCTGTGCCTTGCCTTCCTCTGTAAGCGAATAGTATTTTCTCTTTCTTCCCTGATACTCCTGTGAATAAGTAGTCAGATATCCTGCATTTTGCAATTTCTTCAATATGGGGTAGAGCGTAGATTCTTTAATGTCAGCAGCCTTCTTCACTGTCTGACTAATCTCATAGCCATAAGAATCCTTGCTTTCTACCACTGACAGGATCATGTATTCAATCAATAATGCTGATACCGGAAAATACATGAAATCACCTCCTGATATATGTATAATAT